>CEOS01000069.1_pt1 | contig 149816 bp, 154 predicted proteins | sample 530601 | NCBI WGS metagenome assembly CEOS01 (sample SAMEA2620666, study PRJEB7988) | marine metagenome | biome: marine biome (ENVO:00000447); feature: mesopelagic zone (ENVO:00000213); material: "saline water (ENVO:00002010), including plankton (ENVO:xxxxxxxx)" | depth 1000 m
CTATGTCCCCAACGACTACCAGGTCGGCCAGACCGGCAAGATCGTAGCACCGGAAGTCTATATCGCCATCGGCATCAGCGGCGCCATCCAGCACCTTGCGGGCATGAAGGATTCGAAAACCATCATCGCCATCAACAAGGACGAGGACGCACCCATCTTCCAAGTCGCAGACATCGGGCTCGTTGCGGATCTCTACAAGGCCGTGCCGGAACTGACAGAAAAGCTGTGAGGTGAGGGGCGGTCGCAAGCGATGCGGCCGCCCCCCAATCCTGAAGCGCTTCTGTGAAAGTTATCCGGACCACTGGCCCGGTGAAATTCGTCCTGCTAGCGGCGCTGGGCGCTTTGCCGCCCTGCGTGCACGACGGATTGCACAGATCTCGCTACGATTGATCGTCGACCAGCAGGGGTCCGTTTCCGACTGCGCCGTCCTCAGTGGCACCGAGGCAAAAGAGTTCGCAGACGTCCCTTGCAAACCGTTTCTCTCGCAGCCCTATATTTTCGAGCCGGCGCGCGGCGCTGATGGGCAGCCCATCGCCTCATGGGCTCAACAGACAGTCAGATACCGGATCCCCTAGAACACCCAGACATCCACCGCGTGGATCGTCAGCCCGACCAGACCGCCAACCAGTGTGCCGTTGATCCGGATGAATTGCAGGTCGCGTCCGACAGCACTCTCGACCCGGTCGGTGATCGTCGTCGCATCCCACCGCTTGACGGTTTCCGATACCAGCCGGACGATCTGGTCGCCATAACGATTGGCGATCCCTACCGCGCTTCGGCGAGCGAAACGGTTGACCTGCAACTGCAGGCGCGGGTCGCTGCTCAGCGCCTGCCCCAGCTCGCGCAAGGCGCCGGTGAACTGGCTTCCCAGCTGGCTGTCCGGATTGCGCGCCGCCTCGATCAGACCCTCGCGCAGACGCTCCCAAACACCCTGCCACCATCCCGCCACTGCGGGGTTAGCCAGCATTTCATGCTTCATACCTTCGACCTTTGCACGCATCTCGGGATCGTGCACCAGATCGTGCGCCAGCTTATCAAGCCCCTCTTCCACCTTCTTGCGCAGGGGATGGTCGGGATCGACCAGCATTTCGGCAAGCAGGCGGTAAAGCCCGTCCAGCACAGAATTGGCCAGCCTTTCATCCAGTCCGGTAAAACGAAGCAGGGCATTGGCGCGGTCATGGATCATAGTCCGGACAAGGCTCTCGTTCGCCTCCAGGGTCTTGCCTGCCCAGCGCACGATAGCCTCCAGCAAAGGCAGGTGGCGCTTGTCCGCAATGGCCGCCGCCAGCATCTGGCCCAGCAGGGGAGACACCTCCAGCTTGCCCAGTTGCGCCGCCAGTCCATGCCGCACCTGGTCCCCCAACCGGTCGGGGTCGAGCGATTCGAGCGCATTCGCCAGCAACTCGGCTGCCCCTGCCCTTACGCCTGTTGCGGGACCACGCACCGGGGCCGCCAGATAATCGCCAGCGGCCCGCGCGATGTTCATCGCCCTCATCCGGCGCGCCACCACGGCGGGCGTCAGGAAATTGGACCGCAGGAACCGAGCCATCGAATCGGCGATGCGGTCCTTGTTCGTCGGAATGATCGCGGTATGCGGGATCGGAATACCCAGCGGGTGCCGGAACAGGGCCGTCACGGCGAACCAGTCCGCCAGCGCACCGACCATCGCCGCTTCGGCAAAGGCAGTGACGAAATCGAGCCCGGTGCCGCGCTCTTCGAAACTGCGCGCAATGACGAACACGATCGCCATCAGGACGAGAAGACCGGTGGCGACCCTGCGCATGGTTCGGCCGCGATCGGCCTGATCCTCAATGGGCGCTATGGATTGCGTATCCGCCAATAGACCCTGCGTGCCGCCTATTCGGCCGGCACGCGACCCGGCTCGGATCCGTCCTCAGCACGGTGCGAGGGATCGTAGGTCAACAGGCGCTTGCGCATCAGCGGGCCGATCCGCTTCTCGAACCCGTCGGCCAGACTGAAGCCTGCAGGCACGATCAGCAGGGTCAGCAGCGTCGACAGGATCAGCCCGCCGATCACAATGATGCCCATCGGCGCGCGCCATGCGGAATCGCCCGTCAGCGAGATCGCCGTCGGGATCATGCCCATGGTCATCGCCACCGTCGTCATGACGATAGGCTGGGCGCGCTTGTGGCCCGCCTCGATGATGGCCTGCATGCGCCCGGCGCCCGCGGCCATCTCCTCGATCGCGAAGTCGATCAGCAGGATCGAGTTCTTCGCGACGATTCCGAACAGCATCAATATGCCGATGAAGACCGGCATGGACAGTTCGTAGCCGGTCAGGATCAGCAGGATCACGCCGCCCAGCGGAGCCAGAAACAGCGAACCCATGTTGACCAGCGGCGACACGAAGCGATGGTAAAGGAGCACCAGCACCGCAAATACCAGCAGGATCCCGGACGCAAGCGCGACGGTGAACGAGCTCAGCATCTCTTCCTGGAACTGATCGACGCCAAACGCCTCGTTCGAAATGCCCGTGGGCAGGTTCTGCATGATCGGCAGCTTCTGGATCGCCTCGTCCACCGTGCCCTTGGCAACGCCTGGGGCCAGGTCGGCTCCAACGAACACGCGGCGCTGCTGGTTATAGCGCTGGATCGTCGTGGGGCCCGAGCCGAAGCCGATCTCCGCCACGCGTTCCAGAGGCACCGATCCGCCCGACGCGGTCTGCACTGGCAGGTTGCGGATCACGTCCAGGTCGCGCCGCGCGTCCTGCGACAGGCGGACCCGGATAGGGATCTGCCGGTCCGACAGCGAGAAACGCGCCGCGTTCTGGTCGATGTCGCCCATGGTCGCGATGCGGATCGTCTGGCTCAGCGCCGAGGTCGTGACGCCCAGGCTGGCGGCCAGATCGCTGCGGGGCCGGATGATCAGCTCAGGACGCTGCAAATCGGCCTCGACCCGCGGCGCGACCGTGCCGGGGATGGTCCGCATCTGGTCGGCCAGTTCGCGCGCGGTGGATTCCAGCAATTCGGGATCGGAGCCGGACAGCATGACCGAAATCGCACGACCCGTTCCGCCGCCGCCCTGATTGTCTTGGAAGCTCACGCGCGCGTCGGGAATATCCTGCAGCAGCGGAGTCAGCTCGCGCTCGAAATCCTGCTGCGTCTTCTCGCGGTCCTCGCGAAGGTTGATGAACATGCGGGCATTGCCCTCGTTCACGCGCACCAGCGCGCTGCGAACCTCTGGCCGTTCGTTCACGATGCCGGCGACGCGGTCCATCACCGCGTCGGTCTGTTCAAGCGTGGTGCCGGGCACCATTTCCAGCCGGATGCGGCTGAAGTCAGAATCGAAGTTCGGGAAGAACTGCATCGGTACGGACATGATCAGCATGACCGACCAGATCAGCGATCCCAGCCCGATGCCGACCATCCAGGTCCGATGATCACGCAGCCGGGCGGACCAGCGGCCGGTGTAATAGGCGTGATAGCGCGCGACATGGCCGCCCATCATCCTGAACAGCAGTCCCAGCAGCTTGATCGTGACGAAGGCGAACGCAGCTGGGACGACCATCACGGCAAGGAAGAAGATCGCCTCGATCAGCAGCTTGGCCAGTCCAACCAGCGGCTGCAACAGATTGCTGGGATTGGTGGGCAGGATCACGGTCAGGTCGAGCTTCGCATAGATGAACTGGAAGCCGACGACGAGACCGCCGACCAGTGCCGCCAGCACCAGCAGCGTGAACACGATCTCGAACAGGGCCGACGTGAAATGCAGCGGCTCACGCGTCAGCGTGCGGCGCACGGCCACGGCCCGCGAATTGTCGAGCGACCAGCGCAGGACGCCCATGTAGCGGTCCATCAGGCGGCCTTCGCCATGGCTGGCGTGGCCTTTGGCCTTGAGGAAATAGGCCGCGACCATCGGCGTGATCATTCGCGCGACGGCAAGGCTCATCAGCACCGACACCACGACGGTCAGGCCAAAATTCTTGAAGAACTGTCCCGGCACACCGCCCATCAGGCCGACGGGCAGGAACACCGCGACGATCGAGAAGGTCGTGGCAACGACGGCCAGTCCGATTTCGTCCGCGGCATCGATCGATGCCTGGTATGCGCTTTTGCCCATGCGCATGTGGCGCACGATGTTCTCGATCTCCACGATGGCGTCGTCGACCAGCACGCCCGCGACCAGCCCCAGCGCGAGCAATGACAGCGAGTTGAGCGTGAAGCCCAGCAGGTCCATGAAATAGAAGGTGGGAATTGCCGACAGAGGGATCGCCAGCGCCGCGATGATGGTCGCACGCCAGTCCCTCAGGAACAGGAAGACGACGAGCACGGCCAGCACCGCCCCCTCGACCATGGCGTCGATCGAGCTTTTGTACTGCGCCTTGGTATAGGGCACCGATGTGAAAAGCGTCTCGAAGGTGACGCCGGGGTTTTCTTCGGCAATCTGGTCGAGCTGCTCCGTGGCGGCGTCGAATACGGTAACGTCCGATGCACCGCGCGCACGGGCGACGGAGAAGGTGACGACCTGGCGTCCGGCCACCTTGGCGAGCGAGGTAACCTCGCTGTAGCTGTCAGTCACGGTCGCGAAATCGGCCAGCCTGACCGTGCGCCCGCCGCCCAGCGGCACTTGCAGTTGCGAAAGTTCGTAAGCCGTCTCGGCATTGCCGAGCACGCGGACCGACTGGCGCGAACCGGCCACCTCGGCCTGGCCGCCCGCGGCGTCGACGTTGAGCTGGCGCAGCTGCGCATTCACCTGGCTGGCGGTAACGCCCAGCGACTGCATGCGTGCTGGATCGAGCACGACCAGAATCTCGCGATCGACGCCGCCGGCGCGGCCGACTTCGGCGAGCCCGGGGATCGAAAGCAGGCGCTTGGTGACGGTATCGTCGACGAACCAACTCAGTTGCTCGATCGTCATGTCGGGGGCCGCCACGGCGAAGTAGCCGATGGGATCGGACGAGGTCTGCGCGCGGAATACCCGCGGCTCGAGAATGCCGTCGGGCAGTTCGCCGCGGATCTGGTCGATCGAGGCCGTCACCTCGTTCACCGCCTGTGCGACGTCGGCGCCGATCTCGAACTCCGCCACCGTCTGCGAATTGCCTTCGCTGGCGGTGGAATTGATGTTGACCACGCCTTCCACGTTCTGGACCGCGGCTTCGACAAGCTGGGTGATCTGGTTCTCGATCTCGGTCGGGGCGGCGCCCGGCTGCGAGATTTGCACGATGACCACCGGGAACTCGATATCGGGCTGGTCCTGCACTTCCATGCGCATGAAGCTGACGATGCCCGCCAGCATCAATCCTGCGAAAAGCACGATCGGAACGACCGGGTTGCGGATCGACCATGCCGATATGTTGCGAAGATCCATGCCCCGAGCCTCAGCCCGCGATTTCTTCGACGGTCGGTTCGACCACGTCGCCGGGGCTCAGGAAGCCGCCTGCGCGCAGAACGATCCGTTCCTTGCCGGTCAGACCGCCGCGGATGGTGATGCCCTTTTCGGTGACCATGCCCAGCTGAACCGACTTGCGCGCCACCCTGTTCTCATCGTCCACGACATAGACATAGCTGCCCTCGGCATCGGACATGATCGCGGATTCGGGCAGAATGGGTGCGGTGACCGAGCCGGAACGGATGCTTGCCGTGGCAAAACCGCCGGGACGCAGCGCCCTGTCATAGGGTAGCGCGATGCGCGCGATGCCCTGGCGCGATGCCTCGTCGATGGTCGGGGCCAGCTGCCAGACCTGTCCGGTAAAGGTCTGTTCACTGCCTACCGGGGTCACCTCGGCTGGCACGCCCTCGCTCAGGCGCGCAAGGTCACTCTCGCCGACACGGGCGTTCAGTTCCATTTCACCGCCGCGAGCCAGCACGAACAGGGGCCCGCCACCCGCGCCGACGACCTGTCCGCGCTCTACATTGCGTTCCAGCACCAGCCCTCCGGCAGGTGCGACGATGTTGAGCCGCGCGGTGCGCGCACGCAATTCGTTCAGCGTTGCCTCGGCCACGCGAACACGTGCATTGGCGGCATCGCGCGTCGCCGTCAGGCGATCGACGTCGGCTGTGGAGATGAAACCGCGATCGACGAGCTTGAGCGCGCGGTCGAGATTGGCCTGCGCCAGATCGGCATCCGCCCGCGCGACCTGAACCTGCGCGGCTTGCGCCTCGGCCTGGCGGCTCTGTACCGAGCGGTCGATCACGGCGAGCACCTGTCCGGCGCGAACCCAATCGCCCGCATCGACGCGCACATCTTGGACCTCGCCGCCCTCGCCAACCGAACCTATGGGCATCGGGCGGCGCGCGCCCAGCGTTCCGGTCGCGGTGATCTCACCGGCGACGGTGGTGTTGCCGGGCATGACGACGCTGACGATGGGGACCTGCACCTCGGACTGTTCGGGTGCGGCGGAACTGCGCCAGATGAAGAAACCGACGATGGCGGCAATGACGGCCAGAACGATGATCGCGATGACGATGCGGCGCTTGTTGGGCGCGCGTGCGTCATCGTCCGTGCCGAAATCGGATAGCTCGCTATCCACCATCCGGTCGTGCATCGCTGGAATCGCCCCTTCAGTCTCGATGGACCTGTCGTAATTCATTTTGGTCGCCTGCTGTCGTCCGTCCCCAGACGACTTTAAAAACGCACCGACCGTTCCCTGCGGTCAGCGGTTAAGGCTTGGGCGCCCTAGAATGAACCGGAGCACTTACGCCGAACGATGGGCCCGCAGTCACCACGGAACCCATCGATGATTTCGGCTGTTATCACTTGCTGCTCTGCGAAACAATTGCGTTTCGCAGAGCAGAATACAACGTTCGTCCGATGTTTAGCGAACTCGCCCACGCTGGACGAGGTTCACGATGGCAAGCAGGACCACCGCGCCGATAAAGGCAATGATCAGTCCGGTAAGGGAAAATTCCTGAACCGAACCCTGCACGCCGAACAGCGGACCGGCCAGAGCGTTTCCGATCAGCGAACCGATACAGCCTACGACGATATTCCAGAAAATGCCCATCGAGGCATCGCGATTCATAAGCATGCTTGCAAGCCAGCCGGCGACGCCGCCGACGATAAGCGCAATAATCCAACCCACGGCAGTTCTCCTCTTTGTTGCTGGAGGTTGAACGGTTGCGTGAGTTGGATGTTCCTGTGCGTCTCCAATATTCGACGTCAGGCTCTATTTATTGTGCTTCAGTATTTCATCTGCCGTTCGTAAAGGTCGCGGTAATGCTGGATACGCGTGACGCGCAGACCCTTCATGCCCGAACGTTCCACGGCGCGCTGCCATGACGCGAATTCCTCAAGCGTGAGGTCATAGCGCTCGCACGCATCGTCAATCGAAAGCAGACCGCCGTTCACGGCCGCGACCACTTCCGCCTTGCGGCGCACGACCCACCTTTTCGTGGAGGGAGGGGGCAAGTCATCAATCGTGAGCGGCTCGCCAAGCGGTCCGATCACCATTGATGGCCTGATGTCCTGGTTCTCGATCATCTAGTCCTCAACATTCAAGCCGGATGCCGGACCGGTTTGACCAGTCGGCACGCCGCATCCTGACCCGGTGATATGCCGCGAAGTTTTAGGATCGGGTAAACGCGTGATCGCTTTCTCGTCATGCGCGCAGCGGATCTCGAAAATCGCGAGGCCTTCCTCTTCCGAAGCATGGCCGTGTCCGCACAGCGCTTCGGCTGCGCGTGGGTCGAAACTGCCTTCGGCGCGGATCCAGCTGGCCATGGCCTCGTTCTCGCCCCGCAGCGATCCGCGCAAGTCACGTTCGGCACAAAGCTTCGCGCGAAGAGAATGCCAGTCCAGCGCGCGCGATCCATGTCCCGCGATATCGTATCCCGCAATATTGTCCGGGTCCGATCCGGCAGGCTCGTTCGCTTGTCCGCCCTGTGCCGCGTCGTTCGCCCGGTCATCCGCCCGGCGCGATCCCGTCTTTTCCGTATCGGACAGATTGGGGAATTTTGCGAACATGGCTGTCAGCATGGCCCCAATTGGTCAACAGATCGTAAACAGCCAAAGGCTTTGCGGCGGCGCGGGCCGAAAACCGGCCTTTCGGCGGTTTATCGCAAGGGGCAATCGGTGTATGGGCGGCGCATCATGAATGCCCCCGTCACGAATCCCGCCGTCGAGTCGCTCGATCCGGCCGCCTTGTTCGATCTGCCCGCCCCGCTGGCGCAGCGCCGGATCGTGGTGGCCATGTCCGGCGGTGTCGATTCCTCGGTCGTCGCCGCGCTCGCCGCGCAAAGCGGTGCCGAGGTGATCGGCGTCACTCTCCAGCTTTACGATCATGGCGAGGCGGTGAAGCGTAAGGGCGCCTGCTGCGCCGGGGACGATATCCGCGATGCGCGGGCCGTGGCCGACCGGCTGGGCATTGCGCATTACGTATTCGACCACGAAAGCAGCTTTCGCGAGAGCGTGATCGATGGCTTTGCTGACGAATATCTGCAGGGCCGCACGCCGATCCCCTGCATTCGCTGCAACATGGGGCCCAAGTTCACCGATCTGTTCAGGATGGCGCGCGATCTTGGCGCGGATTGCCTTGCGACCGGCCACTACGTGCGCCGCGTCATGGGCAGCGCGGGCCCCGAACTGCACCGCGCCCACGATCCGGCCCGCGACCAGAGCTATTTTCTCTACGCCACGACCGAGGACCAGCTCGAATACCTGCGTTTTCCCTTGGGCGGATTGCCCAAGGCGGAAGTACGGCGCATCGCGGAGACGCTGGGCCTTGGCGTCGCGGCCAAACCCGACAGCCAGGACATTTGCTTCGTCCCCGACGGCGATTACGCCTCGCTGGTCAAGAAGCTGCGGCCCGAGGCGGGCGATGCGGGCGATATCGTCCACGCCGAAACGGACGAGGTGCTTGGCCGCCATCGCGGGATTGTGCACTACACCGTCGGCCAGCGCCGCGGCATAGATATCGGCGGCCACCCCGAACCGCTCTACGTCATCCGCATCGATGCCGCGAACAACGCCGTGGTCGTCGGCCCGAAACGCCTGCTGGCGGTTCAGGCCATGCGCGTGATCGAGACCAATCGCATCGGCCCCGTTCCCTCCGAAGGGCTGACCGCCAAGGTCCGCTCGCTGGCAAAACCCGTGCCGGTTACGATCGAGGGACCGCTCGGCGACGGAGCAGAAGTGCGCGTCCGCTTTGGCCAGCCCGAATTCGGGGTCGCGCCCGGGCAGGCGGCAGTGATCTATGCGGGCGACCGCGTGATCGGCGGCGGCTGGATCGAGGAAACCTTCGCGTCCACCTGACCGGTCCACGGCTCCAGCACGCAGCCCCAGCCCTCGCGATAGCGTGCGCGCGTCGAGGCCAGCATGGGCACGGCGGCAGTGACCGTCTGCGCATCCTCGTCCAGCGACAGACGCACCATGCTCATCCCCGGCTCGAAATCGGCACGGCACTGGTCGATGTCGCGGCCCTCGACATAATGGCACGAACAGGCGATCCGCGCGCCGAAATCGGTGCCCGCCTGCGCCTGCTCGGCCATGCCCGGCCCCCAGACGAAGGCGGCGGTGACAAAACACGCCACCACGCCCAGCGCGCCCGCCAGCCACAGCCTGCGTTTCAGGGTCGGCTTCGTTTCCACAGGGCTGCTCAATGCAATCTTGCCTTTCGATGGGCGCGGGCGGATCAGGCTGCCTGATGCCTCGCCCGATCTTCCGCCACAAGTGGCCGACCGCCCTTTTCGCCGCCCTTGCGCTATACGCCTGTGGATCGGGCGGCGAAGGCCAAGTCGCACCGCCATCGGAGGAATCGCTGTCTGCCGTCGCGGCCGATCCCGGCGTGGACCGGACTGCACTGGCCTATGCCATCGACGGCCTGTTCGATGCCGAAAGGATCGGTGAAACCCGCGCGCTGCTGGTGCTGCATGACGGAAAGCCGGTAGCCGAACGATATGGTGAGGGTTTCGGCCCCAATACGCCGCAGCTTGGCTGGTCACTGTCCAAGACGGTCACCGGCCTGATCGTGGGCATGCTGGTGGCCGACGGATCGCTGGCGCTGGACGCGCCCGCACCGGTCGAACGCTGGCAAAGGCCGGGCGATCCGCGCGGGGCCATTACCCTGCGCCACTTGCTGCAGATGCGGTCGGGCCTGCGGCATAGCGAGATGGCGGAGCCCGCCTATGCCAGCGACACCGCGCGCATGCTCTATCGCGACGGGCGCGACGACATGGCGCATTACGCGCTGACCCAGCCGCTCGACCATGATGCCGGTTGGCAGTTCGCCTATTCGACAGCGGAAACGCAGATTCTGTCCGACATTGCGACCCGCGCGCTAACCGGCAGCAACAGCCCTGCCGAACGGCAAGAGGCCATGCAGGCGTGGCTGGAAAGCCGGCTTTACGAACCTCTGGGTCTGTCCACCATGCGGGCGGAATATGATGCGACTGGCACGCTGATCGGCGGCGCGATGTTCCACGCGAGCGCGCGCGACTGGGCGGCGATTGGCGAGTTGATTCGGCGCGGCGGCGTGCACGATGGCGTCCGCATCGTGCCGCGGGGCTGGATCGCCTTCATGGCCGGGCGCAATCCCGCCGACGGCGCCTATGGCGCGCATCTATGGCGAAACCATCAGCGTGAGGATGATCGCAATCCGGTGGTGTTCGGCGGCAGGGGTCCGGCCGACGCCGTCGCGGCATTGGGGCACCGCGGGCAATATGTTCTGGTCGTGCCCTCGCGCGGCCTGACCGTCGTGCGTCTGGGCAACGGCAGCAATGCCCGGCAGGACGCGTTGAACGATGCGATGCTGAATTTGACGGAACTGTTCCCCGCTCAATAGCGGAACATGCCCTCGACCACGGTGACGCATTCGCCGCCCAGCCACGCGGTGTCCCCGTCCAGTCGGCACGTCAGCGTTCCGCCCCGCCGCGAAGCCTGATGCGCGGTGAAGTCGGGCCGTCCCAGCCGCTCGGCCCAGAACGGGGTGAGCACGGCATGGGCCGATCCGGTCACGCTGTCCTCGGGCACGCCCGCGCCCGGTACGAATACCCGGCTGACGACATCGGTGCCGGTGCCCGGCGCGGTGCAGATGAACTGGTGGTCGCCCATGGCCGCAAGCGCGGCGAAATCGGGCGACAGGCCGCGCACGGCCGCTTCGTCTTCAAACAGGAAGACATTGTAGCGATCGGGCGAGCGATTGATGGCCTGTGGCACGGCGCCCAGGGCGGCGGCAGCCTCGGGCCAGTCGCCCGGCTGGGTCGGGATCGCTGGCAGGGCCAGTTCGTAGCCGGCCGCGCTGCGCCGCATCGTCAATACGCCCGCCTGCCGCGTCAGAAAGCGGATCTGGTCGCCGCCGCCCTGTTCCAGCAGCACATGCCCCGCCGCCAAAGTCGCATGGCCGCACAGACGAATCTCGCATTCTGGCGTGAACCAGCGCAGGTGCCAGTCCGCCTCGTCTGCGTCACAGGGAACGAGGAACGCTGTTTCGGCGAAATTGTTTTCCTCGCCGATCTTCTGCATGATTTCATCCGGCGGGAAGCCATCCTCCCACAGCATCACGGCGGCCTGATTTCCGCCAAAGGCGGCGGTCGTGAAGGCATCGACATGCCAATAGGGTATCGCGGGCATCAGGATCTCCCTTCAGGCTCGGGCAGCAGTTCGGGATCGGGGCCGGTTTCCAGCAAATCGACCGAGGCGTAATTGCCTTCTTCGTGCATCCCTTCGGGATCGGGATGGATCAGGAACTCGGTGCCGGGAAACTCGTCTTCCAGCTGCGCCTCGATCCGATCCATCACGTCATGCGCGTCGCGCACAGTCATGTTTCCGTCCACCCAGACATGAAACTGGGCGAAGTCGCGGTCGCCGCTGGTGCGGGTGCGCAGATCGTGCACGCCTTCCAGCCCCGGCGTGCCGCGGATCAGTTCCAGCAGTCTTTCGCGCTTTTCGACCGGCCATTCCTTGTCCATCAGATTGTCGACCGCCTCGCGTGAGGCCTGAAATGCGTTCCACGCCAGCCATCCCGCGATCGCCAGCGCAAACAGCGGGTCGGCACCCGAAAACCCGATCCAGCCATCCAGCGCAAGCGCCGCGATGACCGCAAGATTGAGCAGCACATCGGACTGGTAATGCACATGGTCGGTGCGGATCGCGACGCTTCCGGTGCGCTTGATGACATGGCGCTGCCACGCCAGCAGCGCGAAAGTAGCCAGCAGCGCGATGGCCGACACCACGATGCCGGTTTCGGCCTCCTGCGGCCTGACGCCGCCCAGCCATTGCTGGATCGCGCGCGCCGCGATGCCGACGGCGGAGATCGATATCAACACCACCTGCACCAGCGCGGCCAGCGCCTCGGCCTTGCCGTGGCCGAAACGGTGATCGTGATCCGCGGGCTGAGAGGCGACCCATACGCCGACCAATGTCGACAGGCTGGCGATGATGTCGAGCGCCGTATCGGCAAGGCTGCCCAGCATCGCCGCCGATCCCGTCCGCCACGCGGCATAGATCTTCATCGACAGCAGCAGGACGGCGACCGTCGTGCTGGCGATCGCGGCGCTGCGGGTCAGGCGCGAACGCTCTGCCTGCGAGGGAGTGGCGGCGGCGGTCATGGACAAGGCGGCTCTGTCGCAGCCTTACGGGTAAAGCAGCGTGCTGGCCCAGCTGCCTGCGCGGCGCGTGAAGCGGCGGCGTTCGTGCAGGCGGAACGGACGGTCGTGCCAGAATTCCATCGCCTGCGGCACAAGGCGATAGCCGCCCCAATAGGCAGGGCGCGGCACAGGCTTGCCCTCGTAACGCTTGCGCACTTCCTCGAACCGGTCGAGAAATTCGCGGCGGTCGCCCATCGGCGCGGACTGGTCCGAGGCATGCGCGCCCAGCTGCGAATCGCGCGCGCGGGTCGCGAAATAGGCGTCCGCATCGGCGTCGGACACAGGCTCAAGCTGGCCTTCTATGCGAATCTGGCGGCGCAGGCTCTTCCAGTGGAACAGCAAGGCCGCTTGCGGATTGGCCGCGATCTCGTCCGCCTTGCGGCTTTCGCGATTGGTATAGAAGACAAAGCCGCCGCCCTGCCCCAGATCCGGCCCATGCCCTTTAAGAAGCACCATGCGCACCGACGGCGCGCCGCCCGCGCTGACGGTTGCAAGCGCCATGGCGGTGGGATCGTTGATCTCGCTCGACTTCGCTTCTTCAAGCCATTCGTCAAACAGGCCGAACGGGTCGCCCGCAGGGATCGCGTCTTCGGCCAGCAGTTCGGGTTCCACGTGCAATCCTCATCGACTTTGCGCCGACAGCCTGGGCGCGGGTCCAACATAGTAAAGCTCTGCCGCCAGCGCAAAGCCGCGCGAAAGGGCAACGCGGATTTCTGCCCGGCAACGGGACAGGCGGTGCACATGTGCATCAGCCGGATTGCACCAAACGGCTGCGCATCCTAGCTATCGCTTCATGGCGGACCCTTATTCGATCCTTGGCATTGCGCGCGGCGCGAGCGAGCAGGACATCAAATCGGCCTATCGCAAGCTGGCGAAACAGCTGCACCCGGATGCCAACAAGGACAATCCGGGCGCGGCGGATCGTTTCAGCCAGGTGACGCAGGCCTATGACCTGCTGTCGGACAAGGACAAGCGCGCCAAGTTCGACCGGGGCGAGATCGACATGGACGGCAACCCCAAGATGCCGTTCGGCTATGGCCAGCGCGGCGGCGGGCAATACCGGCAGGCGGGCGGCAATCCGTTCGGCGGCATGGGCGGCGCGAGCACGGACGATGTCGACCTGTCCGATCTGTTCGAAGGCATCTTCGGCGGCGGCGGCCAGCGGCGCAGCCGTGGCGGCATGGGCGGCGGAATGGGCGGGGGCGCGCAGGACAATCCCTTTGTGGGCATGGGCGGCGGTTTCGGCGGCGGTCAGCAGCGACGGCCCGTAAAGGGCGCGAACGTCAATTACCGGCTGGCCGTATCGCTGACCGATATCGCCAATCTGGAAAAACAGCGGATCACGCTGGCCGATGGCAAGACGATCGACCTGAAACTTCCGGCAGGGGCCGAGGACGGCACGCAAATGCGGCTTGCCGGCAAGGGTGAGCCGGGTCCCGCGGGCAATGGCGATGCCATCGTCACCATTGTCGAGCAGGCGCACCGTTTCTTCCGCCGCGACGGCGACGATGTGCGGCTCGATCTGCCGATCAGTCTGGATGAGGCGGTGCGGGGCGCCAAGGTCAAGGTGCCGACCACCACTGGCGCGGTCATGCTGACCGTCGCGCCCGGCAGCAATTCGGGCAAGGTGCTTCGCCTCAAGGGCAAGGGATTTACCCGCAAGGACGGATCGCGCGGCGACCAGTTGGTCACGCTGACCATCGACCTGCCCGAAGACGATCCGGAACTGGCGCGGCGGCTCGAGGGTTGGAGCGATACGCGCAATATTCGCAGCAGGCTGAGCGAGTAACGCACCGACCGAAGGACCCGTCGCCATCTCCGAAGAGCAGGATCCCAACCCGCCCGTCGGTGATTCGCGGTCCAACCTGACCCCGGAAGCCCGGCGGCAGGCGGCAAAGCAGCGCAAGCTTACGTTCAAGGCGGTGAAGCGCGAAATCGGCCCCGGCACGCGGGTTTTCGCCATCGCCAAGCGTATCTGGACGGGTGTTTACCAGGACGGTTTCATCCATGCGGGCAATCTCGCCTATATGGCGATCTTGTCGTTGTTTCCCTTCTTCATCCTCGGTGCCGCGATCTTCCAGCTTTTGGGCGAAGCGGATGAACGGACCGCCGCGATCAATGCCTTCCTGCTGGCGGTTCCGCGGGTCGTGGCGGACGTGATCGAACCGGTCGCGCGCGATGTCGTCAGCGCGCGGACCGGATGGCTGCTGTGGGTCGGTGCGCTGTTCGGCCTGTGGACCGTGGGCAGCCTTGTCGAGACGATCCGCGACATCCTGCACCGCGCCTATGGCACGCGGCCCACGGCCAGCTTCCTGAAATATCGCCTGCTGTCGGCGGGCATCATCATCGGCGCGGTGCTGCTACTCTTGACGTCGCTGACCGCGCAATTCGCCATCTCGGCGGCGCAGGAAGTGATCGAGGCATGGTTTCCGCAGGCCGAGGACTGGGTCGGCAGGCTCGCCCTGTCGCGTTTCATTCCGGCGCTGGGATTGCTGGGCTCGCTCTATCTGCTCTTCTATGCACTGACGCCCAGCGCCTACCGGACGCGGGAATATCCCAAATGGCCCGGCGCGCTGCTGGTCACGGGCTGGTGGGTGCTGGTCACGGTCACCCTTCCTCCAGTGCTCAGACTGCTGTTCTCCTACGATCTTACCTATGGCAGCCTTGCGGGTGTGATGATCGCCCTTTTCTTTTTCTGGCTGGTCGGGCTAGGGCTTGTCGTCGGGGCCGAACTGAATGCCGCGCTTGCCGAAACGCCGGAGGAACGCGACATGATCGGCCGTGACAATGCTGAACCAAAGCCCGAGTAACCCGACAACCACCGACGCCCATCGAGGCCAAGCCGCATAGAGCGCACGAAACGCCCGGATCGAAAAGCATGAGCGAAACCACACAAGACACCCTTCCCCAAGGCACCCTGATGCAGGGCAAGCGCGGCCTGATCATGGGGCTTGCCAATGACAAGTCGCTGGCCTGGGGCATTTCCAGGGCGCTGGCGGCGCAAGGCGCCGAGCTAGCCTTCAGCTATCAGGGCGAGGCGCTGGAGAAGCGCGTGCGCCCGCTGGCCGAAAGCCTTGGCAGCGATTTCCTGATCGAATGCGACGTGTCCGACATGGGCAAGCTGGACGAGGCGTTCGAGACGCTCAAGCAGCGCTGGGACACCATCGATTTCGTCGTGCATGCGATCGGCTTTTCCGACAAGAACGAGCTGCGCGGCCTGTATGTCGACACCAGTCTCGACAATTTCCTGATGACGATGAACATCTCGGCCTATTCGCTCGTCGCGGTGACGCGGCGCGCGCGGGCGATGATGCCAAACGGGGGTTCCGTCCTGACGCTGTCCTACTATGGCGCCGAAAAGGTCGTGCCGCATTACAACGTCATGGGCGTCGCCAAGGCCGCGCTGGAGACCAGCGTGCGCTATCTGGCGAACGATCTGGGTCCGGAAAACATTCGCGTCAACGCGATCTCTGCCGGGCCGATCAAGACGCTGGCGGCCAGCGGGATCGGGGATTTCCGCTATATCCTCAAGTGGAACGAGCTCAATTCGCCGCTGCGGCGCAATGTCACCATCGACGATGTCGGCGGGTCGGCGCTCTACCTGCTGTCGGGCCTGTCGTCGGGCGTCACTGGAGAGGTCCATCATGTCGACGCGGGCTATCACCTCGTCGGCATGAAGCAGGAGGATGCGCCCGACATCGCGCTCAGCTGATCGGCCTGCGCGCCAGACCGTTTGGCGGGCGCATTCGGCAGGGCATGCTTGCTTGACGGCGCATGCCCGATGTTTCAATGAAATACAGCCTTTACGAGCGAGCGCCCGCCACGCTTGCGGTCAGCGAATGGCCAGGGGCCGACTGGAGGAATTTCGTGCTTCGAAAGACGTTGCCGCTTGCGGCAGTCGCGGTCTGCCTTGCGGGTTGTGCGAAGGGATACCCGCCTGTCGAATCCGTGGCCGCCGATGCCAATGCCTATGCGGTCATGGGCAGCGCCGCGCAGGCAGAGGCAGCGGCACCCTATCGCATAGGGCCCGACGACACGATCAGCATCAATACCTTCTTCGAACCCGAACTGTCGGTCGAAAGCGTGAAGGTCGACCGCAGCGGCCAGATCGGCGTTCCCGGTATCGGATCGATGACGGTCGAGGGTCTGACAACCGAAGAGCTCGCCACGGAGATCGAGAATTCCTTCCGCGGCAGGCTGCTCGAACGGCCGCAGGTCGCCGTGTCCGTCGTCGATTCGGCGGATCGCAAGGTGGTCGTATCCGGTCAGGTCAACAGCTCCGGCGTGTTCGAGATCCGGAACAGCACGACGCTGCTCGAAGCCATAGCGATGGCGAACGGCGAAAACGAAATCGCCAAGATGGACGAGGTGGTCATCTTCCGCACGATCGATGGACAGCGCATGGCCGCTCGCTTCGACGTGAACGCAATCCGCAGCGGTGCGATGGACGATCCACGTATCCTGGGCAACGATGTCGTCGTCGTAGGCCTGTCCGAGGCCAAAGCCATCTGGCGCGATATCCGGCAGATCGTGCCGATCGTCGCCGTATTCCGGCCGCTGTACAATTGATCGGGGAAGGGACCCGCGCATGAACCGCGAGACGCCGCTGAACGGCAATGGCGCTGCCAGCAAGGCGCGCGACCGCGATTTCGCGGAAGACGACGTCTATGTCACCAAGGACGAGCGCCTTGCCCATCTGACGCATAGCGAGCTGGACCTTCGCGAGATCCGGGCGGCGATCTATCGCAACCGCTGGATGATCGGCGGGATCACCGCGCTGGGCATCATCATCGGCCTTCTGATTGCGCTGCTTTCGACCTCGATCTACCGGGCGACCGCCACGCTGCAGATCGACCAGCAGGGCCCCGAAGTTCTGGGCACCGAAGCCGAGCGCACCGCCGGCACCGGAACCGACGCAGAAACCTATCTCGCCACCCAGGTCGAGGTCATCAAGAGCCGGTCGCTGGCCGACCGTGTCGCGCGCTCGATGAACTATTACCAGGATCCGGCGTTCTTCGACGCGATGGAACTGTCGCCACCGGACAGCGAGCCGGGTTCGGCCGCCTGGCAGCGCGCAGTGATCGCGAACCTTCAAAGCAATCTGACGATCACGCCGGCGACGGGCACGCGGCTTGTCGGCATCAGCTTCGACAGCCCCGATCCGCGAACCGCGGGACAGGTCGCCAACAAGTTCGCAGAGGAATTCATCGCCAGCACGCTGCAGCGACGTTTCGACATGTCGGCCTATTCGCGCGAATTCCTGCAGCAGCAGCTGGAACAGACCCGGCTGCGTCTGGAAGCGAGCGAGCGCGACCTGATCGAATATGCGCGCCGCACAGGCATCACTAATCTCGACAGCGGCACCGGCGAGGGACAGGGCGCGGGCCAGACGCTGACCGCATCGAATCTCGCCGCGCTCAACAGCGCCTTCGCCACCGCGCAGACCGATCGCATTCTTGCGCAGCAACGGTGGCAGCAGGCGCAGAACACCGCGCTGATGAGCCTGCCGGAAGTGTTGCAGAACTCGGCGATTCAGTCGCTTCAGGGACAGCGCGCGCAGGTCGAGGCAGAGCTTGAGGGCGAACGCGATCGCCACAGCGACGATTATCCGACGGTCCGCCAGCTGGAAGCCAAGCTGGGCGCTCTCGACCAGCAGATTCGGGCGCAGGCACAGCAGGTGCGCAATTCGATCCGCGACCAGTACCGCCTGTCGGTGCAGCAGGAAAACGGACTGCTGGCCAATGTACGCGAATTGCAAGGCGCCGCTTTGGGCGAACAGAGCCGCGGCGTGCAGCTGACGATCCTGCAGCGCGAGGCGGATACCAATCGCGCGCTCTATGACGCGCTGCTGCAGCGCTTCCGCGAACTGAACGCCGCCGCCGGGATCACCGCGAACAATATCCTGATCATCGACCGGGCGCAGAACCCGTCGCTGCCGATCTGGCCCAAGCCGCTGGTAAACGCCTTCCTTGGCGCGGTGCTTGGCCTCGCGATTGCCGCGGCGCTGGCCTTTGCCCGCGAACGGCTTGACGATTCGATCCGCGCACCCGACGATGTCGAACGCAAGCTGGGCCTGCCGCTGCTGGGTATCACGCCAAAGCCCGAGAACGACGATGCGGAGACCGAGATGCTCGATCCGCATTCGCCCATGTCGGAAGCGATCTATGCCCTGCGCACCGGGCTGGAACTGTCCACCCGCGACGGCGTGCCGCATACGCTGCTCGTCACCTCGACCCGTCCGGCGGAAGGCAAGTCCACCACCTCGCAGGCGCTGGCGCGTGAATTCGCGCAATCGGGCCGCCGCACGGTGCTGGTCGACGCCGACCTTCGCCGTCCGTCGGTCCATCACAATTTCGGGATCGACAACAAGCTCGGCTTCTCGTCGCTGCTGACCAGCAGCGAACTGGTACCCGGCGCGATCCATCCGACGGATATCGAAAATCTTTCGGTCATCCCCAGCGGTCCGATCCCGCCCAGCCCGCCCCGGCTGCTCAATCATGACACGCTGCACCGCATCTTCGACCGGCTGTCGCAGCAGTTCGACCTCATCATTCTCGACGCCCCACCGGTGCTCGGCCTTGCAGACGCGCCGCAGCTCGCCTCGGCCGTCGACGGCGCGCTTTATGTGATCGAGGCGAGCGGCGGATCGCAGGGGCAGACCAAGGCCGCGCTGCGCCGCCTGATCGCGGCGGATGCGCATGTCATCGGCGCGGTGCTGACCAAATATGATTTCCGCCGCGTCGGTTATAGCGATTACGGCTATAACGAATATTACAACTACGGCGGCCACGAGCGTCAGGGCGCCTGAGGCACGGATGGCGACCTCCGCCCCCGGCTATCGCGATGCACCGGCGCCCCGGCCGCGCCGGCGCCGCACGCAGCTGAGGCCGGTGGCAACGCGCCAGACCGCGCTTGCGGCGGGCGGTTTCGTCTGGCTTGGCCTCGTGGCGCTGCTGCTGTTCAATCTCGCCCTGCCGAAGGGCGGCACGCGAATTCAGGGATTTCCAATCACCTGGGGCTATGTCGTGATTGCCGCCGTTACCGTGTTCGCGGCCATTGGGACGCTCCGCAGGCGCGACATCTCTCTGCCCCCGATCATTCAGTCCTGCTGCCTGATGATGCCGCTGGCGATCTTTACCTATTACAAGGCGCAGCAGTTCGGCCTGCCGTCCAGCGGGTGGCTGCAATATGCCGTGCTGTTCGGCTTCTTCCCCATCGCCATACTGGTCTTTATGGCCCCCCATCTCGAACAATTGCAGGCGCGGCATATCGCGGGCCTTCTGCGAATATGCATCCGCTTCGCGGTCGCATGGGGCCTGTTCAATTTTCTGCTGTTCCTGGCGATCGGGCAGGTGATCGAGATCCCGTACGTCACCGTAAACGGGGCCGAGGTCATTTCGGTGCTCAAGAAGAACAACATGCGCGGCTCGGTCATGAAACTCGTGTCCAGCTTCAACAACGGCAATATTTTCGGCGTGTGCATGGTGATGCTGATGCCGCTCTACTTTCATATCGAAAAGCGCAAGGGCTGGCTGGCAGCCTTCGTCATCGCCCTGCTCTGTACGCTCAGCCGCACGACCTGGTTTGCGATGACCGGGGCCTTCATCTTGATGGTCATTTCGGGCCAGATCCGCGTCAACCGGATGTCGGTATGGGTTTCGCTGGGCGCGGCGATCTGCGTTTTTCTGGCGATCCTTCCCATGCTAGGCTGGACCAGCGCGAACCTCATCGACGACCGGCTGGGCGGAAGGCTCGACTATCTCAAGAAACTGGAAGTGACTTTTCTCGGGCAAGATTCGATCACCATTCCGGAAATCGTCTATTTTGGCCTGCTGCAAAGCTATGGCCTGATCGGCCTAGTCATCGCATTAGCCGCCCTGTCCTATGGCGCGATTTACGGACTGGCACACTGGGGCGGACTTTCACAGATGCGCCGGTCGGCAGTGCTGGGGGTGATGACCTATCTCTTCGCCTGCACCATGGACGGCGCATTCGTGTTCCCGCCGGTCTTCCCGCTGTTCCTCTTCGTCAATGCATTGATCTACCGGCGCGGCTATCGCGTGGCGCAGCGGCTGGTTCCAGCGGCCGTCAAGCCCCGGCGTCCGCGCCGCCATTCGTATGGGCTTGACGCGCAGACCCTTGCGGCATCCACGCCATGAGCGACGCCGGCCCCGAAAACTACCGCGTCCTTCACATCGCCCAGAAACTTCCGGGCGGGGTGGGGGCCTATCTGTCTGAAGTGCTGTCGTTCCAGCGCGAAGTCATGGGCCCGCGCCGCGTGTCTGCCGTCATTCCGGCCCAGGAACGTTTCGTGCTGCCCTACCTGCCCGAAGCCTCGCTGCATCTGTTCGACGATGCACAGCGCAGCCCGCGCGCCCTGCTGCGCTTTGCCGCCCATGCGCGGACCGCGATCATGCACGACCGGCCCGACATCGTGCATCTTCATTCCAGCTTTGCCGGCATGCTGCGCCCCGTTATCGCGCGGCTTCCCGCCGACGTGCGCCCTGCTGTCGTCTATTGCGCGCATGGCTGGGCCTTCAATATCCGCTGGTCGAACCGCCGCCGCGAATTGATCGCCGCGGTCGAACGGCACATGTCGACGATGACCGACCGGGTGCTATGCATCTCGCAATTCGAATATGATTGCGCGGTTCAGCGCGGCCTTCCGCGCGACAACATGGCGGTGCTGCACAATGGCGTGACCGAACGTGTGTTTCCCGGGTGCGCCGCGCCGGTGCCGATGCCCCGCGACCGGATCAACCTGCTGTTTATCGGGCGCAAGGACCGGCAAAAGGGTTTCGACATCGCCGAACGCGCGATGGCGATGCTGACCGACCTGCCCGTGCATCTTCATGTCATTGGCGCGACCGTCGTGGATGACGAACAGGAATCGCAGCGCCTGCCCAACATCACCCATTACGGCTGGCAGCAGCGCGAAGCGATCTGGAGCTTTGTCGAGGCCTGCGACGCGGTACTCGTCCCCTCGCGCTGGGAAGGCTTCGGCCTTGCCGCGATCGAGGCGCTTCGGCAGGGCAAGCCGGTGCTCGCCTCCAATGTCGATGCCTTGCCCGAAGTCGTGCGCGACGGCGTCACCGGCATGCTGTTCCCGGCAGAGGATCCGCAGGCGCTCGCCCAATTCATTCGCGGGCTCGACCGGCAAAAGCTGGCCGAAATGGGCAGCGCGGGCCGCGCCGATTTCCTCGCGCGCTTTACCGGCGAGCGGATGAACCGGGCGATCCTCGATTGCTACCGCGCGGTGCTGTACGAAAGGGCGCTGGCCACCAGACTGGCCTGAAAGACTGGACAGCGAAAACCGGCTGCAGGAACGGGGCTGAAGGGAATTCATGGAAACACTGGCGATCATTCCCGCGCGCGGCGGATCGAAAGGCATTCCGCGCAAGAACGTCCTGCCGCTGGCGGGCAAGCCGCTGATCGCGCATAATATCCTTGCGGCCAGGGCAGCCTCGCGCGTCAGCCGGGTGGTCGTGTCGACCGACGATGCGGAAATCGCAGCGGTGGCGAAGGACTATGGCGCCGAGGTGGTGATGCGCCCCGATGATCTTGCGGGCGATGTCTCTCGTTCGGAAGATGCGCTGCTGCATGTGCTGGACACGCTGGAGCAGGAGGAAGCCTACCGCCCCGACATGATCGCATTCCTGCAATGCACTTCGCCGCTGACCGCGCCCGAGGATATCGACGGCACGCTGGCGGCGCTGGAGGACAAGGGGGCGGACTCTGCGCTGGCCGTCGTGCCGTTTCATTACTTCCTGTGGTCCGAACAGGGCGATGGCGGGGCCGACGGCATCAACCACGACAAGAGCTTTCGCCTGATGCGGCAACAGCGCCAGCCCGAATTCGTCGAGACGGGCGCGGTCTATGCAATGCGCGCGGCGGGTTTCCGCGAGGCAAAATTCCGATTCTTCGGCAAGACCGTGATGCACGCGATCCCGGTGGAGCACTGGCAGGAAATCGACGAACCCGCCGACTTCCGCATCGCGGAGGAGCGGATGGCCCGCCTCGCCCGCTCGCGCCCGGCAGCGGGGATGCTGCCCGAGCGGATCGCGGCGCTGGTGATGGATTTCGACGGGGTGTTGACCGACGACCGCGTCTTCGTGTCCAGCGCGGGCGAGGAAAGCGTCGCCTGTTCGCGCGGCGACGGCATGGGCATCGAACTGCTGCGCAAGGCAGGGCTGGCGATGACCGTGCTGTCGAAAGAGCAGAACGAGGTCGTGGCCGCGCGCTGCCGCAAGCTGAAGCTGGAATGCGCGCATGGCATCGACGACAAGCTGCCGCTGCTGCGGCTGTGGCTGGACGAACGCGGCATCGCGGCCAGCGATGCGATCTATATCGGCAACGACATCAACGACGTCGCTTGCTTGGAGGCCGCAGGCTGCGCCATCACCCCTGCCGACGCGCATCCTGCCGCCCGCGCGGCTGCCGATATCGTGCTGTCGGCCGATGGCGGACGCGGCGCGATTCGCGAACTGGCGGACATGCTGATCGCATCGGGCCGGATCGTCCCCGCGCAGGGATAAGCGCCGCATGACGATTATCGCCGCCCTCCCCCGCTCGACGCTGCATCTGCGGCTGCTGGCGGCGAACGATCCCGGCGTGACCCATGTGCTCTATCGCGACGCGCATGTCGCGCCCGATGTCGAGGCGCTGTTTCCCGGCAAGGGAATCGCGCTGGGCCGCGAACAGCGTCCGGCGAAGAGCCCGCTGCAATGGCCCGCGCGCTTCGCGGCCAATCGCCGCTATTACGCGGATGTCCGTGAAAGGCTCGCCCCGCTGGGGATCGAGCGGCTGATCATCTTCCTCGAAGGCGAACCGCTGGAACGAATGCTGGCGGACTGGTTCGGCGGGCCCATCGAATTATGGGAAGACGGCCTCTCGCATTACGTCGACCTGACCAGCCCGCTCTGGTACGCGGCGCGCGGTGCGGTGCAGGCGGCGAGCGGCTTCTATGCCAAGGGCGCGATGTCGCGCCGCGCGGATCGCACCCGCATGATCGTGCGCGACCGTTTCGAAACGCGCGACCTGATCCTGCCCTCCCCCACGCTGGCCGCGCCGCAGGACCGCCTTCTGTTCATCGGATCGCCGCTGGTCGAGGACGGGATCGTTTCACGCTCGCGCCTTGCGCAGGGTCTCGGCGCCATGGCAGCCGCCAGCCCGATGCCGCTGGCCTATCTGCCCCATCCGCGCGAGGACATTTCTGCGGTCACGGCGATGCTGAAGCCTATCGCCCATATCGAACCGGCCCCCCTGCCCCACGGCATCGCCGATCATGTCTCGGCCCATGGCTATCGCGGCTATATCGCGGCGGTCTCGACCGCTCTGCTCGATCTGGACGCGTTCGACCACAGCCTGTTCGTGCCGCGCCTGTTCGGGCTGGAACGCATGCATCGCGCCTTGGCGGGCTGGCAGGCCAATCCCGTGGCGCTGGCCGCTGGCGAGACTGACCTGTCGCAATGGCTGGCCGCCACAGGCGATCAGAAATAGGGTCGCAGGCTCTCCGCATTGTCCTGCATCACCGACCATAGCCGGTCCTGCGCCGCCGTCAGACGGTCACGCGTGCCGTCGGGATCGTCCGCAATCGCTTCCATGCCTGCGATAAGCCGGTCGCGGAAACCGGGCTGGCGGATATCGACGCCCCATTCCTCGTGCCCGATGTCTTCCAGGAAATAGGTCATCTTCGGATGACTGGCGAGGGTGAAGACCGGGCGCTGCAGGCCGAACGGCACCATCTGCCCATGCCCCCGCATCCCGATGGTCAGGTCGGTGGTGCAGTAATATTCATAGATCGCCGAAATCGGGGCATGCGCGATGTCGACCACGTCGAAGGTCAGGCCGAACTGGCGCAGCAGCGGCAGATAGAACCGGTCGCGCGGATCGTGCACCGCAAAGCTCGCGCGCCAGCCCTTTGCCACCATATGCGCCGCCGCCTCAGCGATTTCCTTTACCGATGCCTCGGGCCCGGACCCGAAGCGCCGGTCCGCGCGGTCGAAGGCCAGATTGATCGCAAGGTGCCGCCCCGCCTGCCAAGGCCGGTCATATTCGGGGTAGAGGCGTGACAGAACAGTCGTCGGGCAGGGCTGCCAACGCAGCTTCTCCGCCAACGGCGGCGGCAAATGCCCCGACAGCGAGCGGATCGACCCGTTGTTGCGCAACCCGACGAAAGCCGCGCGTTCAATGGTCTCGTAAATATGCGCCTCGAACTGGGGCGAGAAACCCGTCTGGCCATGGAAATTATTATATCCCACCGCGCTCAGCACCAGTGGCCGTTCCAGCCGGCGCAGATCCTCTATCGCAAGGTTCCATTGCCAGCCCGACCGGCTGCCCGGCACGGAATCGGGAATGATCAGCCCGCCGCCGCCCACCAGCACGGCCTTGGCCTCTGCATTGATACGCGAAATGTCGCGCGCCTCGACCGGCGCGCGAACGGGCAGCATCCGCCAGTCCTGACGGCCCATCTGGCGGTCGAACAGGCGGCGCGTGGCGGTGAACAGCGCCGTATCGCCCGCATTGCCGTTGCGATGCACGCCGTAATGCACGCAATAGCCCTTGCCGCCCGGTGCGTGGCGAAACGCCAGCAGGCGCGCCTGCTCGGCCACTGCGCTGGCGGCACGGCGCGGGAAACCGGCGGGGTCGGTGCGAAGCGCCTTGATCAGTTTGGAAATCATGGAAAAACCGGCAATTAGATGGGTTACGCGTCTGCCCGATCCGGCAAGGCATCGATCAGCAGCGCCGCGACCGTAGCCGCGCCCTTGCCGTTGAGCCAGCCGATTTCTTGCTCCAGCAGGCGGGGCGGAACAGGCCGCGTCGCCTTGACCAGACCCGCCTCGAGGATCGCGGCCAGCTCGCCAGCCTCGCGCGCGACGGGAATGCCCAGCGCGCCCATCGCCCCGGCCTTGGCGGCTTCGGTCTTCTGGTCGAATGCCGCCGGGTCCAGCCGCGCCGCGACGACCGGCATCGTGCAAACCGCCGCCTCAAGCAGTGCGGAGGAATAGAAGCCGACTGCGGCATCGGCGCCCAGCATGCTTTCGTATAATCCGCGCGGCGCTTCGGCCTGAATGGTCAGCCCCCGCCCCTCCAGCAAGGCGAACAGGCGCGCCCGCTCGTTTTCGTCGGATCGCGGGTGGAGGCGGGGGATCACCCGGATCGGCAGACGCGCGCCGACGCGCGCCAGCGCCGATGCCAGCGCCTGCTCTGCCCGGTCCACCTCATCGGCCCGAACCTTACCGTCCGCTCGAAAAGGCTGGTGCAGCCACAATATGCGCCGGGCATTCTGGTCGAACGTCCTGCCCGGCCACGCCTGCGCCAGGTCCGCCAGGCGGTCGAAACGCGGCGGCGGCACGATGATCAGCTTATCCGGATCGACACCCCGCTCGATCAATTGCTCTTGCCGCCCCTTTGCCGTGACCAGCACCCGGTCGATCAGCCTGCCGGTCATGTCGCGCGGCGGCAGCAAACGAAGCCCGCGCAAGGCCCGCAATCCAACACGCGCGGTCCGGCGAGAGGATTCGGGCACCGTTCCGCGCAAGGGGAGGCTGAAAGGCCCCTCGTCGATCTGGAACACGATGATACCCCGGTCGCGCGCGGCGCGGATCAGAGCCTGTTCTGGAAATCCCCAGCTGTGGCACATCATCAGCACGCCGATGGCCGCCTCATCCATCAGGTCGCCGAACATGGCCTGCAGGCGCGCAAACGCCCGGACCCCGCCCGACAGGACCATGTTGGGCGCCGCCGTGGCAAAGCGCGAGGACAATCCCGCCTCCTGCGGATCGGGGCGCACCACCTCGGCCTTGCGCAGCGCATAATCTGCCGAGCCGCGCCGATCGAAAGCCGACATGTCGATCACCAGAGGCGTATCGGCACCCGCCCCGTCAAGCGCCGCAGTGACAAGGCGTATCATCTCCGGATGCGATCCTGCCGCTCCGGCCAGCGCGATTCGACCGCGCGCATGCCCCCGTTCGTCCGATATCATCACGGTTCGCCATGCAAAATGCCGCTCGCCAAGGCAAATCGACATCGTGGGACTTGCACAAGTCGGGCACGGCCGTATTCAGGCCTGCAAGACATTATGTCAGACGACATTACGCAACGGTGGATCGGGTTCGGGCAAGAAGCATGGCTGAAGAAATCCTTATTGGTGCGGCACTATTGTTGATACCGGCGGTCATTCTGCTGATCGTCGAAGTGAATGTCGCGCGCAAGCGCCGTGCCGCCCGCGATGTCGCGCGCCGCAACAAGGCCCGTCCGGCTGCCGCCGACGCCAAGGGCGAACAGCTGCGCTGACCGCGCGGCACGATCCCCCACCTGTCCCCTACACTGGCAGACATCACGGCCCGCGACGCGCGCAGGGTTGAGCGCCGATCCGCCTCGTGCCACTGGCCTTGCCAAGACAGGACAGGCATATGCAATCGAACTACCGCCCGGACATCGACGGACTGAGAGCGCTCGCCGTCGTGCCGGTGGTGCTGTTCCACGCCGGGCTGGGATTTCCGGGCGGATATGTCGGGGTCGACATCTTCTTCGTCATATCGGGCTATCTTATCACGGCGGGCCTGCTGAAGGATAATGCGCGGGGCATTTTCTCCATCGCCCGCTTCTACGAACGCCGCATCCGGCGCATCGTGCCCGCGCTTGCGGTCGTCACGCTGGCCACGCTGGTCGCGGGGGCCTTCGTCCTGCTCCCGTCCGAATATGAAAGGCTGGGCGCAAGCGCATTGAGCGCGGCGCTGTTCTATTCGAACATCCATTTCTGGTCGGTGCAGAACTATTTCGACGGCGGGAACATCACCCACCCGCTGCTGCACAGCTGGTCGCTGTCGGTCGAGGAGCAGTTCTATATCGTCTGGCCGGTCGCGATCTGGGCGATCTACCGGCTGTGGCTGTCGCGCTGGCTGCCCGCGCTGATGATCGCCGCGATCGCCGCGACGCTTGCGGCCAGCGAATGGATGCTGGATTATTCGCCCAAGACCGCGTTCTACATGTCGCCGCTACGCGCGTGGGAACTGCTGCTGGGGGCGCTGCTGGCCACCGGGCGCGTGCCGCCGGTACGCCGTGCCGCACTGGCGCAGGGCCTGTCACTGGCCGCGCTGGCGATGATCGGTTGGTCGATCTTCGCGCTGACAGAGGCCTCGCGCTTTCCCGGTCTGGCGGCGGTTCCGTCGTGCCTTGGCGCGGCGATACTGATCCATCTGGGCGGTCCAGAGCGTAGCATCGGCAATCGCCTGCTGTCGCTGCGTCCGCTGGTGTGGATCGGGCTGCTGTCCTACTCGCTCTATCTTTGGCACTGGCCGATCCTGTCGCTCTTCACCGTGCACAAGGGCAGTGCGGTCGATCCGGTTGAAGGCGCGGCGCTGGCGCTGCTCTCGCTCGTGCTGGCGTGGCTGTCGCTGCGCTTTGTCGAACAGCCGTTCCGCAAGCCGCCCGGCACCCCGCATCGTCGCGGCGGAAGCGACTGGCCAGTGCTGGCCGCCGGCGGTGCCACGCTGGCGGGCGTTGCCGCCTGCGGCGTGGTGCTGATGGTCACGGGCGGCTTTCCCGGCCGCGTCAATGCCGAGGCTCACGCGATCGACGCCCACAGGCGCGAGAAGGTGACGGTCGCCACCGGATGCATCGTGGGGGACGACCTGCCCGGCGACTTGATGGACCGCTGCTTCTCCGCCCCCGCCGCCAGAGAGGCGCGCATCGCGGTCTGGGGCGACAGTTTCGCGCGGCAATATGCCAACGAACTGGCCAGCCGCTACAAGGATCGGTCGGTCGAACCGCTCATGCTGATGGCCACCGGCTGCGCGCCCTTGGCAGGCGTTCGCCCGACCTTCGGCCATGGCCGGGCCGACCTGCGCTGCGAAGAGTTCAATCGGTTCGCACTCCGCTCGCTGCTGGCCATGCCCGACCTCGAACAGGTGATTATCGCAGGCCGCTGGTCCAACCTTTACGGCCTGCCGCTCCCCGGCCGAGAGCTCGTGCGGACGGCGCGCTTCTACACCGCGACGGATGCGTCCGAACGCAGCCTCGGCCATTCGCTGGCCTTGATGGAGCAATCGCTCGACCACGCGATCTCCGCGCTCGAGGCAAAGGGCGTGCGGGTCACGCTGATCGCCGAACCGCCGCGCTATCCCGAAAGCGTGCAGCGCTGCGCCGCGCGCGCCGCATGGGATGGCGCGGATCCTGCCGGGGAATGTTCCACCAGCGTGTCGGTGCAGCGCCGTTTCCGCAAGCCGGTGATGGACGTGCTGCAACGCGTCGCCGGCCGCCATCCGCAGACGCGCCTCTACGATCCGCTGATGCGCTTTTGCGGTGCGGACGGGCTCTGCCAAGGGTATCGGGATGGCATCTTGCTGACCGAGGATGTCGATCATCTGTCGCGCCAGGGCAGCATTCGGGCCCTCGACGGCCTCGATCTCCCCATGCCGCGCGCGGCCGCCGGAAAGGGACCGCAATGATCGCCGATCTCGTCTCGACCTATGAAGCGGCGAAAACCGCGCTGGTACCCGCGAACCAGGACCTGCGTGCATTGGTGCATGTGCATGTCGGGCTGGCGATCTGGCTGGGACTGGTGATCGCCTGGCGCAGGGGCCTCGGCGCGGTGCTGCCGCTTTGCGGGCTGATCGCCGCGTGCGCCCTGAACGAGGGGTTCGATCTGGCAAGCCATTGGCCAGTGACCCATGATTGGGTGTGGCGCGACATGGCCGGCGACACTTTCAACACGCTGCTCTGGCCAGTGCTGATCTGGCTTTATTGCACGATACGAGAGCGGGCCGGACCGCCTGGCGACCGAAAAGGGACCGGCGGCTAGTTCGCCTCGATCGCGATATCATCGACCCGGCCGCGGCTGTCGGTGACGAACATCGACGAACCGAACACCACGTCGAGGAACTGCACCGGGCAGTCTTCCGGAACCGCGAAAGACATCGCCACCCGCTCACCCGTTTCGGACCGGCGCAAATCGGCCAACTCGTCATCGGCGGAGGCGCAGCCTATCGTCACGCGCGGCATGCCCGCATCGGCCTCCGCATTGGCGGAAAGCCGCGCGGAGAGGCGATATTGGCCCGGCGTCAGCGCCAGCATCTGGCGCGCCACGCTGCCCAGATGGCCGCTGCCCGCATGCACCTCCAGCACGCGGCCCCGGCCTTCCTCGTCCGGCACGGGGAGAGCCGAGAGCGATGCACCCGATTCGTAGCGCCAGCCAAGCGCCCGCGAGTCCGTCTCCTCGAAATCGCCGTTCTGGACGAGGCGCGCGTCCTTGCCGCGGATCATGCCGATCAGCGTCGCCGCGTCATCCGCCGCGCCCAGCCGCAACAGCCTGCTGGTCACGGCGGCGGCGGTGCCGCGATCCGCGACGGGAACGCCCTTGCTCCACATGCCCTGCGCCATCGCGGTCAGCGCCTCGGGGTTCTCGCTCCGCCCCACGAATGTGGGCAGGAACCGGTCGCGCCAGATGGGACGGTCGGCCATGGCGGCGCCCAGCGCGCGGGCAAAGGCAAGATCCTGCGATGCCTCCAGCACCTGCGTGACGATCAGATCATAGCCGCGCCGCGTGGTGGACAGCGCATGGCCGTAATGGCGGATCGCCGCGGCATCGCCTGCGGTCTGCTGCGCATCCAGACCTAGCGCCAGCTCGGTCATCAAATCGCGGCGCGACAGGCTTTCGCCATAGCGCAGCAGGCGCATCGCCTGCTCGGCATTGCCGCGATAGGCCTGCACGAAGGACAATGTGCGGATCGCGCTGACATCCAGCGGGTCGTCCATCACCGCCGCGGTGGCCAGCCGTTCCGCCATGTCGAGCGTGGCAGGCTCCTGATCCTCGACCAGCGCGATTGCCGCGGCGGCGGACCGGGCCGCGGCGCTGGTCGCGATCGGTGCGTCGGCCAGACGGCCGCGTTCGACGCCCGGCAGGACATTGGGCAGGGTGAACATGGTCACGATGCCCGACAGCCCGGCAGCCACCACCACCAGCACGGCTCCGCCCGCCCAGCGCAGCTTGTTTCCGGCGAACACGCTCATGCCGCCTGCTCCTCGCCCGAACGGCGCGAAGACGGCTGGCCGATCGGCTTTGCGATCAGAAAGGCGGCGAACACCAACACCGCACCGGCCAGCGGTGTGCGCAAGGGATAGTCGGTCAGGCTCGCGCCCAGCAGCGCGCCCGCCATGATGGCCCCGGCCCGTACCGAGATCGCTTCCAGCGGCGGCATCGCGCGCAGGCTTTTCACCAGGCGAAAGCCGATCCAGCCGATAAAACCAGCAAGCACGATCAGCGCGGGCAAGCCGCCCGTCAGCGCCAGTTCGATCAAATCATTATGCGCATTGTTGAAATACTTGAGCGACAGTCCCCAGTCGGGCTCATTGCTGCGGAACACGGGGTCGAAGGTGCCGAAACCCGATCCGAACGGCAGGAAATCGCGCACGAGGTCGATCATCAGCGGCAGGAAAGTCACCCGCTTTTCCGCCAGCAAATCGTCGTCGACGAAACGGTCGACCGACAGCGCCTTGCCGAACAGGATCAGCAACACGACCATGATGACGGGCACGGCGATGATGCCGATGCGCAGCCAGTTCGCCTGCTCGCGCCGCATGCCCTTGCCGACCTCGTCCAGCGGCCACATCGCCAGCGACGCGGCCAGCGAGACGAAGCCCACCACCATGCCGGTGCGCGAACCGGTGACGACGATCATGACCAGCAGCACCATCGCGGCAGGCAGAGCGACCATCCGGCGGCGGCGCGCCTGCGGCGTGGTCTCGCGCCGCAACGCCCCTTCGCTGCCAAGCGACCACATTCGCAGCAGGGGGAACCCAGTCGCCAGAAAGGCCGCACTATGGTTGCGGTTCGCAAAGAAGCCGAGCACGGAATTTTCGGCAAAGAACTTGTAGGGCAGAGGCGGCCCTTCCAGCGCGCCTGCCACCTGCATGATCCCGATGACCAGGCTGAGCCCCACGAACAGCAGGAAGCCCTGAATCAGCCGGCCTTCCTGCCGATGTCCGATCCCCCACAAGGCGACCATCATGGCGGCGGCAGGCAACAGGGCGAACAGGCTGTTCCACGTGCGCCACGGCACCAGCGATATCGGACGCCACGGCTGTTCGATGCCCGCGGCGAGCGCCGCTTCGGCATAGCGGTCATGTCCGGGCAGGCCGGTCCACGTGGACGGCGGCAGCGGGATCAGCTGAACCGCGATCGTGACCGCCAGCAGGGCAAGCAGCACCGCCGGGATCCACAGCGAACGGGCGCGCCTGGGTGCAGGCAGCACCAGCAGGACGGCAATGGCGAAGAGGCAGATGGGCCGCAGGAACAACAGCCAGTTCACGTCGGGCCGCGCCGATCCGCCGAACAGCGCAATCGCGGCGAACAATATGCCGATCAGGACCAGCCGGGCGGTTTCTGCGCGCGAAGTGCGGTTCGAAGCGCGCGACCGGCGGCGGCTTTCGCCCTGCCCGCGCCCGTTGCGGCGGCCGGGATCGAAGCCGCGTGAGGCACGCGCGCTGCGTTCAGCGCCGCCATCCGGGCCACGCCTTGCCCCTGCAGCGCCCCAGCGCCCCCTTGGGTCGGACGAGCCGGTCCCGTCAGGGGGAAATGGAGGATTGCTGGATGCCATGATCCCTCATCTTCTCACGTCATCTTCTGACGGGCTCTTTTGCCCGCCCTTCCCTGCGACGGCTAGGGCGAAGGCCGCGGCTTGGCAAGTTGGTTGTGCGGGGAAACCGGCGCAGCATGGATCGGTCTGTCGCCGCACCGCACCGCAATATCCCCCCGCGCCGACATCGGCGTTTTACACCCTGTAATCGCGGTGTTAATGCGATCGGGACCGCATTTACGCCCATGGAACGCCGAAAAGCGCCACGGGCGAACTGGACTGGAGTTTGCAATGGGTGTGAAGATCATCGCCGAGGTTGGCTGCAACCACAAGGGCGATATGGAAATCGCGAAGGAGCTGATCCGCGTGGCGGCCGTCTATGCCAAGGCCGACGTGGTGAAATTCCAGAAGCGGAACAACCGCGAACTCCTGACCGAGGAGCAGTACAACGCGCCGCATCCCAACCCGGCCAATTCCTATGGCGACACCTATGGCGCGCACCGCGAATTCCTTGAATTCTCGGTCGACCAGCATCTGGAACTGATCGAGGAATGCCGGAAGAACGAGATCGAATATTCGACCTCGGTCTGGGACACGACTTCCGCGCGCGAGATCGCTTCGCTGAAGCCTTGCCTGATCAAGGTGCCGTCGGCCTGCAACCTGCATTTCGACATGCTGGACGTGCTGGCGAACGATTACGACGGCGAAGTCCATTGCTCGCTGGGCATGACCACCCATGACGAGGAGGAGAAGATCGTCTCCTTCTTCGAAAAGCGGGGCCGCGCCAAGGACCTGATCATCTATTCCTGCACCTCGGGCTATCCGGTGGAATTTCAGGACATCTGCCTCGGTGAAATCACACGGCTGAAATCGACCTTCGGCGACCGCGTGAAGGGCATTGCCTTTTCCGGCCACCACCTCGGCATCGCGGCCGACATCGCGGCGCTGACGCTGGGCGCAAGCTGGGTGGAGCGGCACTTCACGCTCGACCGCACGTGGAAGGGCACCGATCACGCCGCCTCGCTGGAACCCGATGGCCTTCGCCGCCTGTGCCGCGACCTGCGCAATGTCGAAAAGGCATTGGGCACCAAGAAGCAGGAGATCCTGCCGGTCGAGCAGGTGCAGCGCGACAAGCTGAAATGGCGCCCGCGCCCCTCGGCGGCCGAGGCTGCCTGATAGCCGACTTCGCCGATAGCGGCGCATGGATGTGATCCGGCCAGCATGACACATGCCGACAATGGAGACGCGGTGGAGGCGAACGCTTCCGCCGCGTCCCAGCAAGCGGAAAAGCAGGCGCAGCAAACCGCCGTGCTGCGCTTCATGGCGCTGCATGAATTGCTGGGCGATACGCTGGCCGAGGTCGGCAGTTGCGTCGCGGACCGCCCCGATCTGGCGACGCCGCTCGGCCTGATCCGCGGGCTGGGCGCCGAAGTCGGCGTGACCGGTCTTGCGGGGGAGCGTCTGGACGCGCTTCAATCCTTATACCGCATCCCGGCAGCGCAAGGCGATGCGCCGGCGTCAGCGGATCTGGTGCTGGCCTCGGCAGACAGCGATCCCGAAAGCCTGCTGGAAGCCATGGCGGAGGGTGCGCTGCTGGCGATCCATGTCGACATGGGCGGCGGTGCTAAGGCGATGGCCGCCAGTGCAGCCCGCCTGAACGCCATCGCCGGCAAGATCGCTTCGCGCAGCGATATCGAGGGTCTGGCCGCGCGCAACCTCTATCGCGATCGCTGGATCGTGATGCGCAAGACATCGGGCGCCCATGGCGGAGCGGCGCTGGAGATCATGGCGCGGCGTGCCGGTCAGGCAGGTGCAGCGCGGGCGGCATCGGCATTGCCCGGCGCTGGCCGATTGTTTTCGCTCGCGGAAGTGACTCGCGCGCATCCGCGTGGACGCAGGCAGGCCTCCTACAAACTTTGGGCCATGCGCCGCCGCCGCGCCCTGTCCCGGCAGGCCGACCGGCTGGAAAGCGATCCCGGCACGATCACCCATTTCGGCGTCCACGCCCCCGCCAATGCAGGCGACCGCGTCCTGTTCGAAGCGGTGCGCGCCGCCGTCGAACCCTCGCCAAATGCGCGCTGGGCGCTACGCGACGTACGCGCGCCGGTAACACCGCGCGTGATCGATGCGGTCAACCGCAGCCGAGGCATGGTGATCGGCGGCGGCGGGCTGTTCCTCGTCGACATCACATCGGGCAGTCCGTCGGGCTGGCAATGGCCCTGCCCCACCGAACTGCTGCGGCGGATCGACGTCCCGATTGCGGTCTTCGCGGTCGGCTACAACCGGTTTCGCGGTCAGGGCGAGTTTCCCGCCGCCTTTGTCGAGAGCCTGCACGCTCTGGCCGAACGCGCGGATTTCATCGGCATTCGCAACCATGGCAGCATCAGGGCGCTGTCGTCATACCTCCCCGAAGATCTCGCGGCCAAGCTGACATTCCAGCCCTGCCCGACCACGGTGATGAGCCATCTGGACATGCCGGGCACGGACTATGCCCCGCCCGCCCGTCCGCGCCGCCGGCTCGTTATCAACACCGCGTTTGACCGATTTGCCCTGCGCATGGCAGGCCGTGAGCGCGAGACGCTGGGCAGTCTGGCCCGCGTGGCCCGGCGCGCCGCGGACGAAGGCTGGGAAGTCACGCTGGTCGGTCATCTGTTCGACGACGAAGCCGTGGCGCCGTTCCTGCAGAAGGAGGGCGTACCCTTTTCGGTGCTTCATTTTACCGGCGTGGCAACGGAAGAGATCCTGCGCTTCTATCGCTCGGTCGATCTGGTGATCGGCATGCGTGGTCATGCACAGATGGTGCCGTTCGGGCTTGGCACGCCGATCCTCTCGCTGATTGCGCATGACAAGATGGGCTGGTTCCTCGACGATATCGGCCATCCCGAATGGGGCGTCGATTTCCGCGATCCGGATTTCGGCGACAGGCTGGATTCGGCGTTCGGCACCTTGTCCGGCGATCTGGACAAGGCGCGGGTGCAGATCGATGCCGCGCGGTCCCGGCTCTGGGACATCACCCGCGCCAATGTCGGGGCCGTCCGCAGCGCGATGGGCCTTGCGCCCCTCGCCGCTTGACCGCCCGGCCCGCCGGCTTCTACCGCAAGAGAGACAGGCATTTGACACAAGGACGCGGAACGATCCTCAATCCCCGGTTCGATATTGCGCGCTCCGACCGCTCGATCGTCACGCTGGGCCGCGTGCAGCAGGACGCGCTGGCCGAGCTGAAGGGCCGCATCGCCAGCGGCGAGATGCGGTTCGAATCGTTCGATTGCCCGATCTGCGGCGGCAGCGACATCCAGCCTTTGGCGACGCGCGACCGCTATGGCGTGCCCTGCGTTACGGGCGTGTGCGCCGATTGCGGGCTGATGCAGACCAACCCCTATCCCGACGGGGAATCGCTGGGCTGGTTTTATGGGACTATCTTCGCGCGGCTGCACCGCGGCACGGAAACCCCCTCTGACACAAGGTTCGAGGCGCGCCGCGCCAAGGCCGCCACCATCGTATCGTGGCTGAAAAATCATGGCGGTCCGACCGGCGGCACTATGATCGACGTCGGCTGCGCATCGGGCGGTTTTCTGCAAGGCATGGTCGATCACGGCTTTGCCGGTTTCGGGGTGGAGATCGATGCCGATTACGCCGCCGATGCACGCGAGCGCGGGCTGGACGTCCGGATCGGGACCGTCGACACCGTCGCCGAGGCGAAGCAGGCCGATCTCGTCACCTATATGCAGGTGCTCGAGCATATTCCGGGCCTGAACGAGGAGATCGAGCGGCTTGCAACCACGCTGAAGCAGGGCGCCTGCGTGTTTATCGAGGTGCCGGGACCGACCAGCGTGCCCGGCATGTACAATTACGATTTCCTCCGCCTGCTGCAACTGGCGCATGTCTGGCATTTCACGCCCGCGACGCTGACTGCCGCCATGGCCCGCCACGGCTTTAAATGCGTGGCAATCGACGATTTCGTCCGCGGCCTGTTCCGCTTTACCGGCGAGCGCAGACAACCCGGCGAGTTCCCCACCGAGACCCCGGCGGACATCGCCGCCATGCTGCGCCGGCTGGAAGGCCAGAGGCTGCGGCATTGGCGGACTTGGGCGATCAAGGCCAAGGCGCTGGCAAAGCGCCTGACCCGCGAGGTCAGATCTTCGCCCAGAAGCCGGTGTCGATCCCGGTCAGCTTGCGGGCCGCAGTCCAAAGCAGACAATTGCGCAAGACCACGCTGATCGCGGCAGCCACGGCTGCGCCAGTGCCACCGAAACGCGGAACGAGCAGTATGGCCAACGCCAAATTCACCGCCATCGCGCCGCCGAAAGCGAGCGTGTTCCATTTTTCGTTATTGGTCATGTTCAGCAAGGCGGTCGCCGATCCGAATGCACAATTGACCAGCTGGCCCGCGGTCAGAATGGCCAGTGGCAGGGCAGCGCCTGCGTATTCATCGCCGAACACCAACCGGATCAGCGGTTCACCCGCGAACAGGAAAGCAAGGGCCAGCGGCAGGGCAAAAGCAATAGAGAAACGCGCGCCCCGCCTGGCCAGGGAACGCACGGCCTCATGCCGTCCTTCTGCCCACGCGCGAGCGATGCGAGGCGCAAGCGGCGTGTTGGTCGCGGCGTAGCCCAGCGCGACCAGCGTCGCGCCCTGCATCGCCACCTTGTAGAGGCCAACCTGTGCATTGTCGGAAAACAGGCCGACCAGGATGATGCCAAGCTGTCCGTCGATCACATACATGCCGTTGGCAAGGCCCAGCGCCAGCAGGCTGGCCTTCCAGCCTGACACCTTGTAATCTTGGCCGTCGTCCGCTTCCTGGTTGGTCAGCACCCGTCTCAACAGATAGGAGCCGACGATCCACGCCACTATCGTGGCAACGACGTTCATCCCCATCACGAGCACGGCAGGATCGAAAGGCAAGCGCAGCCCGTTCTGCCAGCCGATGATAAGAGCACCGACCATCGGCAGCATGACGAGCGGGCGAACGATGGAATTGGCAAGCTGGCTCTTGGCGATATGGTTCATTCCGCGCAGCAGGGCCGAGCGGATTTCCGCAATCGGAAACAGCGCTACCAGCGCAAGCCCCACCAGCAGCAAAATGCGTTCTTCCGCATCGATCTTTTGCGGAAAGAGAGAGAGAGCAAGCACGGTAAGGACCATGACGGGCAGGCTAACGGTCAGCACGCGCACATAGGCCCACCGCTTGATCGCCAGCAAGGCCCCGCCTTGACCCGCGGCAAGGGCCTTTCCGCATTCGCGCACGATCAAAGGGGGCAAACCAAACCGCGCAGGAAGGGCAAGCAGGGTGATCGTAGACAACGCGAAAGAATAGAGCCCGAAGGAATCCACGCCGAGAAAGCGGGCCAACGCCACGCTCAGCGCATAGCCAAGCGCCATGTCGGCCATCCGCATCCCGAACGACACGCTGACCCCGCCGAGCAGGGATCCGGCGCGAAACCGGTTCCAGAACGCGAGGCTAGTAATAGCCCAGTTTCCCAAGTCCCAGTCCAAGCCGTTCGTCCAGCGCGCGATTGCCTGCCCGGTGTAAATCCATGATCCCTTCACGCAATTCCGCGTCGAAGACATGTCCGCCCGGCCGAGCCAGCATGCCTCGCTGCAGCAAGCGGCGGGGATCGAAGCAATTGTCGAACGCGGTCACAGTCTTCTGGAGCGCGCCGCCGCCTCCACGCCGGTCCAGCCATGGCCTGAAAGGATGATAGGGGATCACCCCGCCCTCGCGATGCGGCATCCGGAAAAGCGGGTTCAAATGCCGGGCGATCGCGCTCGCCCGGGGACCGAATCCCACATTGCTGCGATGCCCTTCCGGAATGGTGACGGGCCTTTGCAGGCAATCCTCAAGCGCGGATCTGAAGCGGTCCGGATCGGTCTTCAACCATTCGAACGCCACGACATGGACACGGCCCGTTCCGAAACGCCGTTCATAGGCGCGATAGAATGCGTCGAAGTTGTAGACCCTTACATCGACATTCGCCCGGGCGGGCGATTGATAATGGCCGAATTCACCATCGCGCCAGTTGCAATAGCCTTCGGGCGAATTGGCATGCCCGGTATGCAGAACCTGTTTGTACAACGATTCCAGCAAACCGTCTTGTCGGCGCAGCACCAGAAGGACATGTCCGTCCGGCGCGATATCGTGCAGAACATCTGTCATCCTGCCAAAATCGTTGTGGTTCCACAGAAACCACCCGGTCAGTGCCTCATAGCTGAAAAGCTGCAGTCCATGGGTCGAGGCGGCAATCATGCCCTGTACCTCGCGCACGATCGGATCCAAATCGTCGAAAGGCCCTGCAAGCCTGACCCTTTTCATCAGCGGGACGAATGGACTTCGATCAAAGCTGTAAAGCGCCGTATCGGAAAGTTCGGGGAAGACGGACCGCTGCAACAGCGTCGAACCGGTCTTCATGAAACCGGTATGAAACACGACGCGCCTGCGCTGTCCGAGGTCTTGATCCCCATGCATGCGGTCGCTCTCGGTCATATATGGCATTGGCGATACTGTCGGGCCATGATCAGCGCAGTCCCGCTTTTTGGGCGTGGACGCAAGATGCAATCACGATCATCCCACGACGGGATAACGCGGCGCCATCCGGTTCAACGGTCCGACCTGCAACGGGAAACCTGCGAGGTCGCTGTTACCAGAATGCGCGACCCTGCCCGTTACTTCGGGATCCAGCAGCAGCATAGATGCCTGATTATTCGTGATTTCGATCTCGCCGCGATAATTGTTCACCGTCGCGCCAGCCATAATCGGCAGCGGTGTCCCAATAAGCCGATTATTGCGTATTTCTCCGCTGGCCTGACGGCCCATCGCTTCAATCGCGATTACCGCGGTGCCTTGCGGCAAGGCGGTACCTATCGTGACCACATTGTCCTCGATCAGGGTTTCGCTGGCCGCGCCCGCGATCAGCGCGACGGGTTCGGGAACTTGCTTGTCAAAGCGCAGGCGATTGCCGCGTATCGTCAGCCGTCCTGTCAGGCGATAGCGCCAGTCTGAACAGACATTGATCAGGTCATTGTCCTCGAACACCAGATCGCCGAAATAACTGGACGCGCAGGCCCCGACAAGCGGACCGGTATATTCCATGCGATTTCGCAGAAACCGGATTGAGATCGCATCCTGCTCCTTGCCAAAGCCGGCGCTTCGCAAGGCGCACATGTACAGGGCGCGCTGGCTGCCATAGCGACCCTTGCCATAGCGCCGCCAGTTCTTCTCAGCCGAACCATCTTGAAATGCGCGATTGTCGCGGAATTCGATATTGCGCGCAGCATAAAAGGTGGCGAACGGAAAGTTGGCGATATTGGCAATATCGTTCTCGTAGGCAACGCAGTCCATGCAGCCCTCGAAATCGACACCCACGTCGGTCATGTCGCTGATGCGATTGCGGGCGACGACGATGTGCTGGCCATTGTTCCCGTAGACGCCGCCGTTCGCATGGCGAAATTCATTGTCGGCAATATAGGCCTGGCGCGCGCGTCGAAGATGCTCAGGCGCCCCGCCCTCCTTCATCCGTGCGCCGCCGCCCCACCAGCTGACTTTGGCATAATTGCCGATATTACGCCACGCGACGACACGCCGGGCAAACTCGAACCTTAGTACCGAGCCTTGATAGCGCCCGTAGTCGACCAGATTATCGAGGACATAGATATCCTCGGAAAGATCGTCGAAATCGCGGCTGGAAAACCCTGCCAGAACAGCCGGATCGCTTGCACGGGATCCTGCGCCGGTCTTGTAAAGCCCCAGCGCCTGGCGCTGATGCCGCGTCACGGCAAGGCTGACACCGTTCAGCCTGTTCCTCGTAAGATAAACGCCGCGCGCGTTATATGTGTTGATCAACGAAGCCGCATTCTCGCCATCCGCACGGTTTTGAACCGAAATATTGTCAATCCGAATGCCGTGAACATAGCTGTCCGGCCCGTTATCGGCAGGCCTGACTAGAATGGCGCAGCGATCGCTGCCGTACCAATCGATCCGGGCGCCGGGGCCGCCCAGCAAGGCAAAGCCCTTGGTGACCGTTACCTGCCCGTCCAGTCGCATGACCGCGTTTGGCGGTAACAAAATCGCAGGCGCATCCGACATCAACGCACGCTCAAGCGCGGCGCGGTCATCGGTTTCTCCGTCCAGCGCGGCGCCAAATTCGGCAAGGCTCACCGCTCGTTCGCCAAGGTCCGCAGCCTTCGCGAAGATGGCGTCAGGCTGTTCCGCCCATTCGGGCCAATCGTCGGGGACGGTCCCGGTTTGCCCCCCATCGCCATATTGCGATGGCGCAGCCTCGCAAGCACCAAGGCCTGCCACGGCGATCAGGCCGAGGGCACTCCCCGTGAGAAACCTCCGGCGTCCGATCATGAAGTCACAATCCGGCTGCCAATATGACAGCCAAGCGCCTTGTTTAGAAAGCGTTCTTGCCGAACAGCGACGTCGCCGTACGCGCCACCAGGTAGAAATCCATCCATATCGACCAACGATCGACATACTCAAGGTCGGATGCAAGCCTGTTCGTCAGGTCCTCGGTGCGATCCGTCGGACCGCGATAGCCGCGTACCTGCGCCAGACCCGTCAGGCCCGGCTTCATCGAGTGGCGATGGCGGTAACGCGTGTCGACATCCCAATAGAGCTGATCGGCAGCCTTGGCGCTCATCGCGTGGGGGCGCGGGCCAACGATGCTCATCTCGCCGCGCAGCACGTTGATCAGCTGCGGCAGCTCGTCGATGCTGGTCTTGCGGATGAAGTCGCCGACCTTGGTCACGCGCGGATCGTTCTTGGTCGTCAGCTGCGCGGCATCGGCGTCGCAGCGGTCGGTGTACATGCTGCGGAACTTGCAGCATTCGAAGATCTTGTTGTCGCGCCCGATCCGCTTTTGCATGAACAGGACCGGCCCCTTCGACTCCAGCTTGATCGCGATGGCCGTCGCCAGCAGGATCGGCGACGTCGCCAGCAGGCCGATCGACGCGACGACGATGTCGAACATGCGCTTGGTCAAGCGGTCGCGCAGGGTCAGCGGGCCGTGGCTGATGACCATGGTGGGGCGGTTCTGGTGACGGCCGACGCCCACGATGCCCAGCTTGTCGTCGCCGGGCGACAGGATCTCGCCCTTGACCGCAATGCCCTTCAGCGCGGTCGACCAGTCGGCATAGCGGTCCGGCTGGGTCACCACCACGATGCGGTCGGCATTGGTCACCGCCGCGGCCAGCGCGTGAAACCCGTGCGGGTCGGTGGAAGCCGGATCGAAACCGATCTTGCCCAGCGGCATCACGATATCATCATGGGCGGGGGCGTAATCGACGCCGTCCACGATCACCACGCGCGAATAGGGCGTGCCGCCCATCCGGTTGAGCAGGGGGCGGGCAATGGCAAGGCGCAGCATCGGAACGCCGATCAACGCCAGCAGCCAGCCGATCACGAAAACGGCGCGCGAAACCTCGTTACCCGCCTTCATCAGAAAGACGATCAGCGCCACGGCGGTCCCTGCGAACAGCACCGCCTGCGCCGATCGCGTAAAGCTCTTTTCCTGGCGCATCAGCGCATCGCCGCCATAGGACGTGTTGATCGCGGCAAAGCAGAAATAGATCGGCACCATCACCAGCAACAGGGTGAAGCCGTGATCGGCCGCAGGCTGCCGCAGATAAATGGTGTTCGCCATGACGAAGGACACCACCAGCGCGACCAGATCGGCCAGCGCCAGCGTAAGATAGCAGCGGATACGCTGCATCCGGCGATCTTCGACGAAGGGAAGCTCCGCCGAGTCGTCGGGGGTCAGCCCCTTGGTACGTCGGGCAATAGAACCGTCCGCATTGAGATACATGGTGCGCGCCTCAACATTGTGCGGTGCAACCAATGCCTGTCCCCCCTTGACCGTTCAAGCGCGATAACGCCATTTCGCAGCGGGCTAGCCGTTAAGGGTACCCGCCCCGGCAATCCCGATTTGCATAAAATTACGCAGATCGGTCAATGATTTAGTCTACGATAATCGGTTCGGCGCCGCTCGCGCATCGCGCTGCGCGAGTGAATCAGCGGTGCAGACCATATGGGTTCCGCGCCGTTCGATTACTGATTCTGATCGCCCATGATCGGTTCGGCGTCCGAAGGCTCAATGACATTGCCGGTATCGGCCTGATCCGCCGCCCGCGCTTCATATTCCTGTTCCAGCGCCTCGACCCGGGCCTGTTCGGCGGCTGCATCGGCATCGATCGATTCCAGCCTGCGCGCACGTTCCTCGGCGATCAGGTCACCGAACCTGACTGTGTCGGCGGTTTCCTTCTCGGCATAGGCCTGGTCGATCATGTCGACGACGCAGCCGGTCATGCCTTCCTGTCCTACCGCCGAGCAGCTTCCCACACCGGTCACGCCGACATCGGCATTGGCGGCGACGCGGTTGGCCCATGCCTCGTTCTGAGGCGCGCCGCTCTCCCGCAGGTCCTGTGGCACGCGATAGGGGTCTTCCTGGCGCACGCAGACGACGATCTCGCTGTCGTCACGCGCTTCCGGGCAAGGCTGGTCGCCATAGACGATGACCTGATTGACGCGCTCGCCCCCCGTCGCTTCCTGAGCGGCGGCCGGATTGGCCCACGCGCCTGCAAGGGCGAAAGCGGCAAGAACTGTGGTCTTCTTCATCATGACGGCGCCTCCCAGCGCTTCGGTCTCTTAATTCTCTGGCCTCTCGGCAGGCTCCGGCCCGGACATGCTACGCCCTATCGCGCGTGAACGATAGCTGAGCGGTTCATATCCGTTTCGAAAGGGCGATCGCGGCGCGGCATCCAAGGCGGATTGCACCCGACAACACCGGATAGGCCGGTGCCCTTTCGGCCCCTTGCTCTATGGCGATATCGTGGTGCTCCCGCTCTTCGGCGCGAAACTGTTCGACCATGGCGGACAATTCGGGATCGGTGTCGCCGATGTCCTCAAGCTGTTCGCTGTAATGACGGTCGATCTCGGTCTCGACCGCCGCGGTGCAGGCCATCGCGGCCTCGGGCCCGATCAACGCGGTGACGGCGCCCAGCGCGAAACCGGCGCGATCCCACAAGGGCTGCAGCAGCGTGGGCCGAACGCCGCGCTCTGTCATCAGCGCGTCGAATTTCCGGCGGTGCTCGGCTTCCTGCGAAGCCATCGAGGCGATCTCGCCCGATCCGGGAGCCCGGTCGCCCATCACGGCGATCTGGCCCGCATAGATCCGGGTCGCGCCATATTCGCCCGCCTGATCGACGCGGATCATGGATTCGATGTCGCGCTTTTGCATGGTCATGCCCTGATAACGCCGCGGCGGCGGCCTTGTGCCGAAAGAACGAAGATCGCGATGGCGGCGGCCCCTGAGATCAGGAAATTCCAGCCCGCCAGCGAGATGCCCAGCAGGCTCCACGGCGCGGTGTCACAACGCACGATGGGCGCGTTCAAGATTGCCTCCAGCGGGTCGCCGCCCGCCTCCACCGTCGTCGCGCAGGTGGTGATGCCTTTCCACCAGCCATATTCGACACCGGCGTGATAACCGCCCAGCAGCGCCGCGATCAATATGACCACGCCCGCGATCCGCACCATCAGGCGGCGCGCATCGCCCGGCAAGACGAATGCCAGCACCGCCGGCACCAGCGCCGCGAAATGCGCATAGCGCTGCCACCAGCACATTTCGCACGGATAGAGCCCGAAGCCGTATTGCGAGACATAGGCCCCGGCCAGCAGGGCCGCAGGCACCAGCAGCGCAATCGCGCGCGCCATGTTCAGGCGCTTGTCAGCGATCAATGGCATCGGGAATCTACTTCTCGCCCGTACCGCTCAATTGCGCGAGACGCGTGTTGCGCAAGGTTTTCAGCGCATAGTCGAGCTGGAAATCCTCGATCCCCTGCGCTTCAAGCTCTTCCGCCGTCACCTGGAACCGCGGGTCCTGCATCGTGTCTTCTTCCAGTTCCGCGTCCTCAAGGCTGATCTCGTTGATCAGATGGCCGCGCAGGTCCGATTCGCGAATCGCGTTCTTGGCGCGGGCGCGGGCATCGGGGTCCGACATCTGCGGCACCTTGATGTCAGGCTCGATCCCGCCTTCCTGCACCGAACGGCCCGACGGCGTGAAATAGCGCGCCGTGGTCAGCTTCAGCGCGCTGTCCGCGCTGATCTGTACGACGGTCTGGACGCTGCCCTTGCCGAAACTGCGCTCACCCATGACCAGCCCGCGATGGTGGTCCTGCAACGCGCCCGCGACGATCTCGGACGCAGAGGCGGTGCCCGCGTCGATCAGCACGACGATGGGCACGCCCTTGGCGATGTCGCCGGGCCTTGCGGAATAGCTTTCGTTGTCCCGCGCGAAACGCCCGCGCTGCGACACGATCTGCCCGCGCTCGAGGAAAAGGTCGCTCATCGCCACGGCTTCGTCGAGCAGTCCACCGGGATTGGACCGCATGTCGAGCACGAGGCCTTCGGGCATGGTGCCGCCAAGATCGCTGCGGATGCCCGCCATCGCCCTCTGCACCTCGCGCCCGACATTCGCGCTGAAGCTGGAGACGGTGATGATGCCGATCTTGCCGTCGACGCTGTATTCGACCGGCTTCAAATCGATGATCGCCCGTTCGACGCTGACGTCCAGAGGCTGGTCGCGGCCGGGCCGGAAGATGGTGAGATCGACCGAGGTGCCGGGGCGTCCGCGCATCTGTTCGACCGCCTCGTCCAGCGTGCCGCCGTACAGCAGCTTGCCGTTGAGATGGGTGATGTAGTCGCCCGCCTTCAGCCCGGCGAGATCGGCGGGCGTGCCCTTGGTCGGAGCGATGATCTTGACCACCCCGTCTTCCATCGTGACCGACAGGCCCAGCCCGCCATAGCTGCCCTCCGTCTGGGTGCGCAGGTTTTCTGCCGCCGTGCCGTCGAGATAGGAGCTGTGCGGGTCGAGGCTGGCGAGCATGCCGTCGATCGCGCCGCGGATCAGCTTGTCGTCGGTGACATCGTCGACGTAATAGGCCTTCACCCGCTGGTAGACGAGCATCAGCTTGCCGAATTCGGGCGCGCTGCGGCCATCGACGGCGGCCAGACCAGCGGTCGTCGCGGGCAGCATGGCCAGCGCGGTCACCAGCGCAGCGGTACGAAGCAGGGGAGCGAGGCGGATCGCCATGAAATTGTCTGCCTTTCCACGGGGCGGCTGCAAACCTCCGCCCATCGTTCATTTTGCGCTCATACTATCGCGCAGTCAGGCTTAACGCCAGATTATGCGTCTGGACGCGAAATCAGGGCGCGTCATCGGTCCTAAAGGGCAAGCAGCGGGTGAACGGCCCGCCCCGACCGGCGCAATTCGTACAGCACGCGCGGGTTCTGGCGAAGCGCATGGCCCAGCAATTCGCCCTGCCGCACCGCCTGCCCTTCCCGCACGCGCGCATCGGCCAGCCCGGCCACCACGCTGAGATAGCCGCCCCTGTGCCGCAAGATGATCGTGGTGCCATAACCGCGCCAGTCGCGCGCAAAGGCCACTGTCCCCGCCAGCGGTGCCCCCACCGGTGCACCCGGCGCGGGCGCGATCGTCAGTCCGCGGGCACGCCCGCCTGCCGCATCGCGTTCACCATAGCCCGCCAGAATGTGCCCGCTGACCGGCAGTTTGGGCCGGTTTTCCGGCAAGGCGCTGCCCGCGCGTCCGGCAGGCAGGATCGGTCCGGTCAGCTCGGCCAGCCGCGCTTCGGTCTGCTGCGTGCGTTGCTGCGCGGTGACAAGGGCGGCGATGCTGTCGGCCTCTACCCCGCGCAGGGTCGCGTCGCGCCGCGCTTCGCCCGCGGCTTGTTGCAGCGAGCGGGCCGTCAGGCGGCCTTCCGCGCCGCTGGCGCGCAATTCGGCGCGGCGGCGGTCCAGTTCCTGCGCCGCGTCCTGCCTGGCGATGCGGGCGGCGGCGCTCGTGCGGGCAAGGCTTTGCATATCGGCAAGATCACCGCGCACCGAACGCGTCTGCCGGGCGATCTGGGGCGTGATCGCCGCGACCATGGCGCGCGTGCGCACATAGTCGCGCACCGAAGACGGGCGCAGCACCAGCAGAATCGTCGGCCTGCGCGCCAGACGCTGCAGCGCCGCCAGCATGCGCGACAGGGGCGCGCGCTGCCGGGCAAAGCGTTCGCGCAAAATGCCCAGCCGGTCGGCGGCCATGGTTTCGCGCTGGCGAGCTTCCTCGATCCGGGCTTCGGATTCGGCGATCCGGGCGGACAACGCCTCGGCCTCGGCTTCTGCCTTCAGCGCCTCGTCCTCGATCGTGGCTGCCCTGTCGGCAAGCGCCCTCGCCCGCTTCTCCGCCGCGAGCCGCGCGGCCTGCGCCTCGGATAGCGCATCGGGAGAGATGGCTGAGGGCGCGATCTGCGCGGCGGCAGGCACCAGAAGGGCGGCACAAGCCAGCGGAACCGCCACGAACACGAGTGCGCGCCGCATCGCCCTAACCCGACCGGTGATAGGGATGGCCCGCGATGATCGTCGTCGCGCGGTAAAGCTGTTCGGCCAGCATGGCGCGAACCATCAGATGCGGCCATGTCATCGCGCCGAAACCCAGCAGCAGGTCGGCGCCATCGCGCGCCTCGTCCCCGTGGCCATCGGCGGCCCCGATCAGAAAACGCGCCTCGCGCATGCCGTCGTCGCGCCAGCGTCCCAGGAGGGCGGCGAAATCCTCGGACGACATCAACCTGCCGCGCTCGTCCAGCAGCACCTCTTTCGACGGCGCAAGCGGAGCGGGCACGGTGCCGCCACTATCGGGCAATTCTGTCAACTTGAACGGCCAGCCGATGCGCTTTTCATAGCGCGCAACCAGCTCCGCCTCGGGCGAGCGGCCGATCTTGCCGCGGGCGATGACATGGAGCCGCATGGCGCCTTGCTATCCCGCCTGTCGCGACAGGTCCAGAGCGGGCCGCCAGCCTGTGGCCAGCGCGGCCGCCATCATCATTCAGGCGTTGCCGCCCTCGCCAAAGCCCCACATCCGCTCAAGGTTGTAGAAGCTGCGCACTTCGGGCCGGAACAGGTGGACGATCACGTCGCCGGCATCGATCAGCACCCAGTCCGCCGCGGGCAGACCTTCGATGCGGGCCGAGCCGAAGCCGCCCTTCTTCACACGCTCGCCCAGTTTCTGCGCCATGGCAGCGACCTGACGGCTGGAACGGCCGCTGGCGATCACCATGTGATCCGCGATCGAGCTTTTGCCCGCGAGGGGGATGGAAACGATCTCCTGTCCCTGATCATCGTCGAGCGATTTGAGCACGAGTTCGTGCAGACTTCCGGGTTCTGCGTCGAAATCGGCGATATCGCCCGTCGGTACGAAACCGGATGTCTCCGGCATATGTTGAGCCTGATTCATAGGGGTATTCTATACTCCTTTGGCTGCATGCCCACTGAATACGCGTGAAAGGAATCGGGAGCAGCCGTTTGCGCGCGCCCTGCACCCGAATCGGGCAAAAGGCAAACGCCGCACACGGCCGTCGGATCTGGCATGCTTGGGATCGTGACCGGTCGCCGGGCAATCAAACCCGGCTTCCCTGTGCCGTATCATCGCTGATGGACCGGTGGGTCACCGCATCGCGCGGGCTTGCACCAGCATAAGCGGCAGCCCAGTCGGGCCTTGCCTTGCGCCGGGCCGTGGCCGAGCGCGGATCGGGATCGAAACGCAGGAACACCAGTGCCGGCGCGCTCCATCTTCCCCGTTTGCGTAGGCTGGCGGCCGGTACACGGTAGCGCCGGAGCCAGGCCATGGCGGGGCTCGTCATGGCAGCCGCATCATAACCCGGCCGGGCGATCACCGCAATCGGCATGGCGCGCGCTATCAACCGCCAGTCGCGCCACAGGTGGAACTGGGCGAGATTGTCGCTGCCCATCAGCCAGATGAAGTCGCGCTTGGGATAGCGGCGCTTCAGATGGCGCAGCGTGTCGATGGTAAAACGCGTGCCCATCTCCCGCTCGATCGCGGTCACGCGGATGGGCGCGCGGCGGGCCTGCGCGCGGGCCGACAGCATGCGCGCGGCCAGCGGTGCCATCCCCGCCTGCGTCTTCAGCGGATTGCCGGGCGAGACCATCCACCACGCCTCGTCGAGCGCCAGTGCGTCCATCGCGAACAGAGTGATGCGGCGATGCCCGCCATGGGCAGGATTGAAACTGCCACCCAGTAACCCGGTGCGCATCGGCGTCAGTCGTCGAAATTCGCTTCGATCTGGCCGCCCTTGCGATATTCGCCCTGCCGCTTGAGCATCCAGCCGGGATATTGCATCGGCGGCGCATAGGCCGCGTCCAGCCGGGCGATGTCGTCTTCACTCAGGCGAACATCGCTCGCGCCCAGATTGTCCTGCAGCTGCGACAGCTTGCGCGCGCCGATGATGACGGTCGATACGGCCGGCTTGGCCAGCAGCCATGCCAGCGCCACCTGCGGCACGGTCGCGCCATGGCTGGCGGCAATGTCGTCCATCACCTCGACCGCGTCGTACCCCTTGTCCTTGTCGACCGGCGGGAAGTCGAAGCTCGCGCGGCGCCCCTCGCCTTCCTGTCCCCGGCGGTACTTGCCCGACAGGAACCCGCCCGCCAAAGGCGACCAGACCATCAGGCCCAGCCCTTCCGCCTCCAGCATCGGCGCGATCTCGTGCTCAAGGTCGCGCCCGACCAGCGAATAATAGGCCTGCAGCGACGCCAGCGGGGCCAGCCCCAGCTGTTCGGTCTTGCCGATGGCGCGGGCGATCTGCCACGCGGCCCAGTTCGAAACGCCGACATAGCGGGCGCGGCCTGACTGGACGATGGTGTCGAGAGCGCGCAGCGTCTCCTCAAGCGGCGTGGCCGGGTCCCAGCCGTGGATCTGGTAGAGATCGACATGATCCATACCCAGCCGGTCGAGGCTGGCGTCGATGGCGTTCAGCAAATGAAAACGCGATGCGCCGCGGGCGTTCACATCCTCACCCATCGGGCCCAGCGCCTTGGTGGCGATCACCAGCTCGTCACGGTTCAGGCCCAGATCGCGAATGGCGCGGCCCACCGCTTCCTCGGACTTGCCGGCGGAATAGACATCGGCCGTGTCGATGAAATTGATGCCGCCGTCGACCGCCGCCTTGACCTGCGGGTTCACGTCCGACTGCCCCAGCGCGCCCATCTGCTTGAACATCCCCTCGCCCTCGCCAAAGGTCATGGTGCCAAGGCAAAGCTCGGAAACGAACAGGCCGGTGCGGCCGAGACGGTTGTAACGCATGGGGGTCTCCCGAAGAAAAAGGCGGCCTCCGAATGGGGCCGCCTCCTGGTCAATCTAGAATATTAATCAGGGCCGCGTCTGCCCGTTCCCGCGTACCTGCCATTTATAGGTCGTCAGCCCTTCCAGCGCGACGGGACCGCGTGCATGCAGCCGTCCGGTGGCGATGCCAATCTCTGCGCCCAGCCCGAACTCGCCGCCATCGGCGAACTGGCTGGAGGCATTGGCCATCACGATGGCGCTGTCGACACGGTTCAGGAACGTCTCGACCGCATCGGTATCGGCCGCGACGATCGCATCGGTGTGCCCCGAACTATGCGCCGCGATATGGTCCAGCGCGTCGTCCATGCCGCCGACCATGGCGACCGAGGCGATGGCCTCGAGATATTCGGTGTCCCAGTCCTCGTCGCTCGCGGGCTTCACCCGCTCGTCCAGCTTTTGCACTGCCGCATCGCCGCGCACTTCGCAGCCTTCGTCCAGCAGCTTCTTCACCACGCCCTCGGCCTTGGGATAGGCCTTGTCGATCAGCAGCGTCTCCATCGCGCCGCAAACGCCGGTGCGGCGCAGCTTGGCATTGAGCGCGATCTCTTCCGCCATTAAAGGATCGGCGCTGGCGTGGACATAGGTGTGGTTGATGCCGTCGAGATGGGCGAGCACGGGCACCAGCGCCTCGTCCTGAACGCGCGCGACCAGCGACTTGCCGCCGCGCGGGACGATCATGTCGATCAGGCCCGCCGCCTTCAGCATCGCGCCCACCGCCGCACGGTCCTGCGTCGGGATCAGCTGCACCGCGCCTTCGGGGATGCCGCCCTTGGCAAGCCCTTCGGCCAGCGCCTTGTTGATCGCGCGGTTGGAATGCACCGCCTCGCTGCCGCCGCGCAGCAGCGCCGCGTTGCCGGCGCGCACGCAAAGGGTCGCGGCATCGGCGGTCACATTGGGGCGGCTTTCATAGATGATGCCGATCACGCCCACGGGCACGCGGACGCGCGCGAACTGCAATCCGTTGGGGCGTTCGGACCGATCGATCACCTGTCCCACCGGGTCGGGCAGGTCGGCCACGTTCTCGACCGCGGCGGCAATGCCTTCCAGCCGGTCCTCGTCCAGCTTCAGCCGGTCGATCATCGCGCTCGACAATCCGCGCTCCTTGGCGGCGTCGATATCCTTCGCATTCGCGGCAAGGATCTCGGCGGCATGATCGCGCAGCGAAGCGGCGGCGGCGCGCAGGGCGTCGGCCTTGGCATCGTCGCTCATCCCGGCCAGCACATGCTGCGCTGCACGGGCCTTGCGGGCCAGCTTTTCGATCACGGCCGCGCTGTCGTCGGCGGAAAGTGGGGCGTCGGTTTGCTTTTCGATTACAGTGTCCATGCCCGTAATCTAGCAATCGGGACCCGGTTTGTCAGCGTATGGGCCAAAAAAAGCACGATTCGGGCGGTCCGACAGGGCCTTGAGATTCGCTGCTGACTCGCATGTCAGCGTTTACGAAAGGGCGCGGCGAAACGCCGATAATCGACAATGGTTCCGCCGATTTAGGCTTCGTTTCCAATAATTGTAGCATTTCGTCCCGCCCCGGCAACGCTTCACCGCTAAGCCGACTCAGGAAACTTCAACTTAACCTTCTCGATGCTAGCCAGAGCTGGACGGGAAAGCTTCGCAGCCCCCTTGCGAGGCTCGTTTGGGATCTATGGGGTAAACCTTGGCGCAAGCTGCCCAAAGCACGCTTCTCGCCCGGATCAAGGGCTGGTTTCCTGACCGCGAGTTCATCATGCGCTCGCAAGGCCAGGTCCGCTTCGTCCGGATTTCCTCATCGCTGCAGATGAAGGCCGCGGGCGGTGCCGCCGCGCTGGCCGTCGTTTGGTCCGCCACCATGGGCGTTGCCGTGGTCAGCGAATGGAACACCCGCACCAATGCCGCCGAGCTGAGCGCGCGCGCCGCCAAGGTCGCCACCGCCGAAAGCCGCGTCACCGCCTATCGCGAAGGTCTGGACGAGGTTGCCGACGATCTATCGCGCCGCCAGGCCTTTATCGAGGACATGGTCGAGGACCATCTTGGCGACATGCCCGGCGCTGGTGCGGTGCAGGGCGTTCAGGATTCGACCGCCGAAACCCGCCGCACGGTCCAGAAGGTCAGCGCCGTCCTGCCCGAGGCGGTCGGCCTTGCCAAACTCGAGGCACGCCAGCTCGCCTTTGTCGAAGGGCTGACCCGCCTTGCCGACAAGCGCGCCGACGATGCGGCGAAGGCGATCCGCACGCTGGGGCTCGATCCCGCGACGGTCGCGCGGCTGAACGCCCAGAACAGCGCGATGGGCGGTCCCTTCGAGGCGTTCGGATCGGGCAATGACGAACTGGACCCCCGTTTCGAAAAGCTGGCCAGTTCGCTGTCGCGCATGGCCGCGCTGGAACGCGGGCTGGAAGGCATTCCCAACGTTCTGCCCGGTCGCCGCGACATGATCTCCTCGCCTTTCGGCTATCGCCGCGATCCGTTCACGGGCCGCGCCGCGATGCATTCGGGGCTCGACTTCCGCGGCGCGACCGGCACGCCGATCCGCGCCGCCGCCAAGGGCCGCGTCGCCTTTGTCGGGCGCAAGGGCGGATACGGCAATGTGATCGAGATTCGTCATGGCAATGGCGTCATGACCCGCTATGCGCACATGTCGAAGTTCGACGCGCGCGTCGGCGACCGTGTGGACGCGGGCGAGACCATCGGCCGCATCGGCAGCACGGGCCGTTCGACCGGACCGCATCTGCATTTCGAAGTCCGTATCAATAATCGCGCGGTCGATCCGCGCCCCATGCTGGAAAAAGGCGCCAGCATACTTGGAGCAAGACGTGTTCTCGAAACAGGAAAAACAGGCCCCGTCGCCGCGGCCGACCGGTAATACCATGGCATCTTCCAGCTTCTCCGTCCTCGGCTCCGACATCAAGGTCACCGGCAATATCCACGCGAGCGAGGATCTGCACATCGACGGAAGCGTCGATGGCGACATCCATTGCGGATCGCTGGTGCAGGGCGAATCCAGCACCGTGAACGGCGCGATCGAGGCGGAGAGCGCGCGTCTGGCCGGTACGGTCGACGGTTCGATCACCGCCAAGACGCTGGTGATCCTGAAATCCGCGCGCATCACCGGCGATGTGCATTACGACACGCTGACCATCGAACAGGGAGCGAATGTCGAGGGAAAGTTCGCCCGGCGCGCGCATGGCTCGGCGCCCGCCATGAACGGGGCAGTCTCAACCGGGGCTGACACCGACAACGAGCCGAAGCTCTCGCTGGCAAACTGACGAACCGAAGGGGGCTGGCGGCTGCCGGCCCTTATTTGTCGCCCGCTATCTCGGCACGAAGGGCCTTGCGGTCCAGCTTGCCGATCATCGTCTTGGGCAGTTCCTTGCGAATCTCGACCTCGGCCAGCCGCTCATGCTTGCCGACGCGTGAATTGACCCATTCGCGCAGGCTCTCCTCATCGTCCTCGCTGCCGGGTTCCAGCGTGACGAAGGCCTTGGGCACCTCGCCCAGATAATCGTCGGCGATTCCTATCACCAGCGCCTCGCGTATGCCGGGGCGATCGAGGATGATTTCCTCGATCTGGCTGGGGAACACCTTGAAGCCGCCCACCGCGATCATGTCCTTGATGCGGTCGACGATGGTCAGGAAGCCGTCCGCATCGATGGTGGCGACATCGCCGGTGCGCAGATAGCCGTCACGGAACACCGCATGGCCTTCGGGCCGGTTCCAGTATCCCTGCATGATCTGCGGCCCCTTGACCGCCAGCTCCCCCGGCTCGCCCGCAGGCGCGAACCGGGAAGGGTCCTCCTTGTCGAGCAGGCGGATGCTGGTGCCGGGCAGCAGTTGCCCGATGGTGCCGGGCTTTTCGTCGTCGGGCTTGCCGAACGGGTTGGTCGACACCACCCCCGAACTTTCGGTCAGGCCGTAACCCTCGACCACATGCGCGCCGGTCACGCTCTCGAACCTCTGCTTCAGTGGCAGGGGCAAGGGCGCGCCGCCCGATATGCACACCCGCAGCGAGGTGAAATCGGTGCTGCCGATGGCCGGGCAATCCAGCAGCGCCTGATACATGGTGGGCACGCCGGGCAGCGCGGTCGCCTGCGTGCGGTTCAGCGCCTTCAGCGTCTGTTTCGCGTCAAAGCGCGGCAGCATCACGATGGTCCCGCCGTTCAGCACCGTGCGATTGAGCACCACCGTATTGGCGAACACGTGAAACAGCGGCAGCACGCCGATCATCACGTCGCGCTCGCCGCGGTGCGGATCGATGCGCAGGGTCTGGCGCGCATTCACGGTCAGGTTCTGATGCGACAGCATCGCGCCCTTGGGCCGCCCGGTGGTGCCGCCGGTATATTGCAGCAGCGCGATGTCCTTTTCGGGGTCGATGGCGACGGGCGCAGGTTCGCCCGCACCCGCCACAAAGCGGTCCAGCGCGGTAATACGCGGATCGGAGGGCAGGGGGGTCAGGTCGCTGCGCTTCAACAGCTTCATCGCCAGCCCCATCCACCAGGGCATCATGCCCGGCAGATGGCCCACGACCAGCCGGTTGACGGCGGAACAGTCCAGCACCTCGATCGCGGTGGGCAGCAGCGCGCTGGAATCGACGGTGAACAGCAGGGTAACGCCCGAATCCTCGACCTGCGCCGACAATTCCTCGACCGTGTAGAGCGGCGAGAAATTCACCGCGGTCGCGCCCGCGATCATGATCCCGTAATAGGCGGTGATGTACAGCGGCACATTGGGCAGGAACAGGCCGACGCGGTCGCCCTTGCCGATGCCGGCAGCCTGCAAGGCGGCAGCGATACGGCGGGCCTGCGCCAGCGCCTCGCGATAGGTCAGCGTCTTGCCAAGGAAATCCGCGACATCGCGGTCGCCCGCCATCTGCGCGCCGCGCGCCAGCATGTCCGGTACCGACAAGGGCTCGAATCCCGCCTCCCAGTCGACCGGGTGACGATAGTGGCCCTCTCCATCGAGCCTTCGGCCGTTTGACATCGGCCATTCGGGCGGCGGCGCATCTTCTCCGATATTATTATTATGTGCGTTCATGGGCGGTATTGTGCCCGTTCGCCGGGAATGCGGCAAGATAGCCGCCTCGCAGCTGCGGCACCGCTTCGCAGTCGCAGCGTCCGCGCCCGACGAAAAAGGGCCCGGCTCACGCTGGAGCCGGGCCCTTTTCAATTGTGTTTCAAAGAGGCGCCTATTCCTCGGTCGCGTTGTCGCGGCGTGCGGCCAGCCATGCCTCGGCCTCGGCTTCTTGCGCGGCCTCGACAGCGGCGCGGGCGGCATCCTCGCGCTCCTTCTTCAGCTCGTCGATCAGGGCCTGGCGGTCGTCGACCAGCCGCGTGTCGGCCACCGGCTTCTGCTCATCGGCAGGCAGGTTCTTGGCCGCCTTGGCCACCGCCGCGTCCAGCTCGCGCTGGCTGCAGAGGCCCAGCGTCACCGGATCCTTGGGATTGATGTTCTGGATGTTCCAGTGCGACCGGTCGCGGATCGCGCCGATGGTGTTGCGCGTGGTGCCGATCAGCTTGCCGATCTGCGCGTCCGAGATTTCGGGATGGTTGCGGATCAGCCATGCGATGCCGTCGGGCTTGTCCTGACGCTTTGACACCGGGGTATAGCGCGGACCCTTGGTGCGCTGGACCTGAACCGGCGCCCGGTGCATCTTCAGCACGTATTCGGGATCGTTCTGGCCCTTCTCGATCTCCTCGTGCGTCAGCTCGCCCGCACGAACGGGATCGCGCCCGGTGTATTTCGCGCCGGCCAGATCGTCGGCCATGGCCTGCACCTCCAGCATGTGGAGGCCGCAGAACTCGGCGATCTGTTCGAACGTAAGGCCGGTGTTGTCGATCAGCCAGCTGGCGGTCGCGTGCGGCATCAGCGGAGTGGCCTGTTTCGTGCTCACGAAGTGAACCTTTCGCATGGGCCCCGTGGCGCGGGCCGGACATTCTTTCGGGAAAAATCCGGCGATGCGCGGGGCGGAAAAACGATAAGGGCCGCCCCTTACCGGAGCGGCCGCTTGCCTTTCGCATCTAGGCGATCCCGCGCATGCAGGCAAGGGTTTCCCGCTCGCCCGCGCGATTCAGCTTTACATGGGCGCGAAACGGGGCAGGGCGCGCATGCGCCCGATCCAGCCGCGAATCGCGCCCAGCCCGTCCAGCGAGAAGCCGCCTTCATGCGCCACATGGGTATAGGCGAATAGCGCGATATCGGCGAGCGAACAGGCATCGCCCACGAACCAGTCCCGCTCCGCCAGATGCCGGTCCATAAGCGCCAGTGCCGCCTCGCCGCCGCTGCGTTTCATCGCCATCAAGCAGCGCTGTTGGTCCGCCAGATTCGCTTCGCCCAGCACATGCAGCCAGTATCGCATGGTCGCGATATTGGGTTCGTGCTGATACTGCTCGAAGAACATCCAGCGCAGCATTGCGGCGCGTTCGAACCTACCCGAAGGAATCAGCCCGGATCCGTCGGCTAGGTAGAAACAGGCCGCGTTGCTTTCGGGCAGGAATTGCTCGCCCGCCTGCAGCACGGGAATTCGCCCATTGGCGTCGACCTCGGCCAGGAAACGCTCGGTGCGGGTTTCGCCCTTGGTGATGTCGTAGAACCGGCGCTCGACCGGAATGTCCAGCAGCGCCGCCGTCAGCCTGATCTTGTAGCAATTGCCGCTGACGGGATCCTCGTGAAGGATCAGCGGTGAGGGCAGGCCAGTCGGTGAAGTGTGGGCGGTCATAATACGGTCAGCACGATCTTGCCGACGTGATCCTCGTCCATGCGGCGGTGCGCATCGGCGGCGCGGTCCAGCGGATAGGTCGAATCTATTTCGGGCCGCAATTGCCCGCTGGCGACGAAGGGCCAGACCTCACGCCGGATCTCGTCCGCCAGCGCCGCCTTGAAATCGTCGGAACGCGGGCGCAGCGTCGATCCGGTCAGCGTCAGCCGCTTGGTCAGCACCTTGTGCATCGGGATCTCAGCCTTCACGCCGCCCTGCATGGCGATGGTCACGTGGCGCGCATCCTCGGCCATGCAGGCGATGTTGCGCGCGACATAATCGCCCGAAATCATGTCGAGCACGACGTCCACGCCGCGCCCGTCCGTGATGCGCCTGACCTCCTCGACGAAATCGCTGTCCTTGTAGTTGACCGCGTGATGCGCGCCCATCGCGCGGGCGGCATCGCATTTCTCGTCGCTGCCGCAGGTGACGATGATGGTCAGGCCGAACAGGTTCGCCAGCTTGATCGCCATGGTGCCGATCCCGCTGGTGCCGCCATGGACCAGCAGCCATTCGCCTTCGTCCGCCATGCCGTGTTCGAACACATTGCTCCACACGGTGAACAGGGTTTCGGGCAGCGCAGCGGCTTCCTCCATCGACATTTCGTCGGGCACGGGAAGGCAATGATCGGCCCTGGCAAGGCAATATTGCGCATAGCCGCCGCCCGCGACCAATGCGCACTTGCGCGTGCCCAGCAGTTCGGGATCGACAGCGTCGCCGACCGCGACGACCGTGCCAGCCACTTCCAGCCCCGGCGTATCGGGCGCACCCGGCGGCGGCGGATAGAGCCCCGAGCGCTGCATCACGTCGGGCCGGTTCACCCCGGCGGCCTGAACGCGCAGCAGGACCTGTCCCTCGGCGGGCGAAGGCACCGCCATCTCGCGCGGGACCAGCACTTCCGGCCCGCCCTTTCCGTCGATGGCGATGGCGGTCATCTTATCCGCGATGTTCGGATTGCTGCCGGGCTTGCCAGTTCCATTCACCCCGCCTGTCACATTCATCCCGTCTGTCACATTCACCCCTGAATCGAATGTCCCGCGATGACTGTTGCCAAACCGGCACATGCCCCGTGCCGACCGGCGTACAGCCTGTGGATTTCCGCCCACCCGCATGCGGTTAACCGCAAGGTGCATTGACAGCAAGGCAAACAGCGGCATGATCGGATATTGCAATGTTCGATGACGATCGCCCCCGGCCCGCTGGCCAAACCGGCGAACTCGCGACCCGCCTCGCGAGTGAGAACCTCGACCCGCTTTCGCAGGACGAGCTGGAAGAGCGCATCGCCTTGCTGGAACTGGAAATTACCCGGACCCGAACCCATATGGACCGGGTGGACAAGCACCGCCGTGCTGCCGAGGCTCTCTTCGGATCGCCGGAGAAGCCGCCAGCATGATCGCCCGCGCCGCCCCAGCTCGATTTGCTCGGGCCAGAAACATGGCGGCGCTTACCGTTGCAACACGGACTGCAAGGCCCGTTTCCGCCGCGCCATTGCGCGAAGGAAACGCGGGTTTCAGGCCCAGACCCCGCGACAGCGCCGGCACCGAAAATTCGCCGTTAACGCTTTCGCCTTACGTTCATGACAATCTTGCCATGATCGCGACTCCGGTTCCCTTTGGATAGGAAATAGCGCCCAATGCCCTCTTTCGCCCAGAGCCTCGAAAAGACGCTTCACACCGCGCTCGCCAATGCGGCAGAGCGCGCGCATGAATATGCGACTCTGGAACACCTTCTTCTCGCCCTGATCGAGGATGAGGACGCCGCGCAGGTGATGGAAGCCTGCGGCGTCGAGCTTCCCGAATTGACCGGCGTGGTGAAGCAGTACCTCGACCAGGAATATCAATCGCTGAAGACCAGCGAAAAGGCCGATCCCTCGCCCACCGCCGGGTTCCAGCGCGTGATCCAGCGCGCCATCCTGCACGTGCAGTCGAGCGGGAAGGACACGGTCACCGGCGCGAATGTGCTGGTCGCGCTGTTCTCGGAACGCGATTCCTATGCCGTCTATTTCCTGCAGCAGCAGGACATGAGCAGGCTGGACGCGGTTTCCTATATCAGCCACGGCATCGGCAAGACCGGCAAGCAGGTCGAGCAGCGCCCTGCCAAGGGCGACGAAGACCCCAAGGCCGAGGAACGCGCCGAGCAGGGGGCCAAGAACAAGAAGGATTCGGCGCTCGACCAGTTCACCGTCAACCTCAACACCAAGGCGCTGGCCGGCAAGGTCGATCCGCTGATCGGGCGCGGGCCCGAAGTGGATCGCACGATCCAGATCCTGTGCCGCCGATCCAAGAACAACCCGCTCTATGTGGGCGATCCGGGCGTCGGCAAGACGGCCATCGCCGAAGGCCTTGCCCGCAAGATCGTCGAGGGCGACGTGCCCGAAGTGCTGGCCGAAGCGGTCATCTACTCGCTCGACATGGGCGCGCTGCTGGCGGGTACCCGCTATCGCGGCGATTTCGAGGAACGGCTGAAGCAGGTCGTTTCCGAACTGGAAAAGATGCCCGAGGCGATCCTGTTCATCGACGAGATCCACACCGTGATCGGTGCGGGCGCGACCAGCGGCGGGGCGATGGATGCCTCGAACCTGCTGAAACCCGCGCTGTCGTCGGGTGCGATCCGCTGCGTGGGTTCCACGACCTACAAGGAGTTCCGCAACCACTTCGAAAAGGACCGCGCCCTGCTGCGCCGGTTCCAGAAGATCGACGTCAACGAACCCACGGTCGAGGATACGATCAAGATCCTGCGCGGCCTGCGTTCGGCGTTCGAGGAGCACCACCAGGTCAAGTACACGCCCGACGCGATCAAGACCGCGGTCGAGCTGTCGGCCCGTTACATCAACGACCGCAAGCTGCCCGACAAGGCGATCGACGTGATCGACGAAGTGGGCGCGATGCAGATGCTGGTCCCGCCCAGCCGCCGCAAGAAGACGATCACCGCTCGCGAGATCGAGAAGGTGATCTCGACCATGGCGCGCATTCCGGCGAAATCGGTGTCGAAGGACGACAAGAAGGCGCTGGAAAACCTGGAACGCGACCTGAAACAGGTGGTGTTCGGGCAGGACAAGGCGATCGAGGTTCTGTCGACCGCGATGAAGCTGTCCCGCGCGGGTCTGCGCGATGCGGACAAGCCGATCGGCTCGTTCCTGTTCAGCGGCCCCACGGGCGTCGGCAAGACCGAGGTCGCGCGTCAGCTGGCCGACATCATGGGCATTCCGCTGCAGCGTTTCGACATGTCGGAATATATGGAGCGGCACTCGGTCTCGCGCCTGATCGGCGCGCCTCCGGGCTATGTCGGCTTCGACCAGGGCGGTCTGCTCACCGATGCTATCGACCAGCAACCGCATTGCGTGCTGCTGCTGGACGAGATCGAGAAGGCGCATCCCGACCTGTTCAACATATTGCTGCAGGTGATGGACAACGGACGCCTGACCGATCACCACGGCAAGACGGTCGATTTCCGCAATGTCGTCCTCATCATGACGACCAATGCGGGCGCGGCGGACATGGCGCGCAATGGCATCGGCTTTGGCGACATCTCCAAGGCGGACGCCGGGGATGAGGCGGTCAAGAAGATGTTCAGCCCCGAATTCCGCAACCGTCTCGATGCGATCGTGCCGTTTGCCTATCTGGGCAAGGAAATCGTCAGCCGCGTGGTCGACAAGTTCATCCTGCAGCTGGAACTGCAGCTGGCCGACCAGAACGTGCATATACAGTTCGACGGCGATGCCCGGGGCTGGCTGGCCGAACGCGGTTACGACCGCCTGTATGGCGCGCGCCCGATGAGCCGCGTGATACAGGAAAAGGTGAAGCAGCCGCTGGCCGAGGAACTGCTGTTCGGCAAGCTGTCCGCAGGCGGCGAGGTGCATGTCAGCACCAAGACCGGCGAGGACGACAAGCCCGAGCTGGCTTTCGAACTGACGCCCGCCCCGCCCAAGCTGGTGAAGCGCCGCAAGAAGAAGGCGGCGCCGAAGAAGGACGGCGGCAAGTCGGCGGAAGGTTCGCACGAACCGGACGAGGATTCCGGCAACGGCTGACCGGCGATAGCGCGAATAGGGAAGGGCGGCCTCGAAAGGGCCGCCCTTTTCTATGGTGCCAGCTGTTCGACCAGCGCCTCGACCTGCCGTCGGGTATCTTCCAGCGCGCCGCCGGTGTCGATGACATGATCGGCCCGGGCGCGCTTTTCCGCATCGGGAACCTGGAGCGCGAGGATCTCCTCGAATTTCTCCACCGTCATTCCCGGGCGCTTCAGAACGCGTCGGCGCTGTTCCTCGGCAGGCGCCGACACGACCGCCACGGCATCCAGCCCGCGCGTGCCGGTCTTTTCGTACAGCAGCGGAATATCGAACACGATCAGCGGCGCATCGCGGTTCGCTTCCATGAAGGCGAAACGCTCTTCCGCGACGGCGGGATGGACGATGGCCTCCAGCCTTTTCAGCGCCTGCGGATCGGCGAACACGATGGCGCCCAGTTCGGCGCGCTTGACGCCTTCGGGGCCGGTGGTGCCGGGAAAGGCTTCCTCTATGGCTGGGATCAGCAAGCCGTTTGGCCCTTGCAGGCGGTGCACCTCGGCATCGGCATCGAAGACTGGGACGCCGCAATCGCGGAACATGCCCGCAACGGTCGACTTGCCCATGCCGATGGAGCCGGTGAGGCCAAGGATGAAGGGCCGGTTTTCGCTTGCCGGGCTGTTCATCGGGTCAGGATCTCGCGCAGTTTGGCGTCATCTTCGCGCGGCGCTGGCTGGCCAAAGAATTTCTCGAACGCATAGGCCGCCTGCCCGATCAGCATCGACAGGCCGTCGATGGTCCGGAAACCGGCCTCTTTCGCGGTCTTCAGAAATTCGGTCTCGCGCGGGCTGGTGACGATTTCATAGCAGATCGAGCGCGGCGGGACATGGCCGGGATGCAGGTCCAGCGGCGGATTGCCAGTCATGCCCAGCGGGCTGGCATTGACCACCAGATCGAGGCAACCGACCCGGTCGTCGAAATCGAATTCGGTCGGCTCGGCCAGCATGGACAGCGGCGCGACATGGTGCTCGCCCTCGGGGTCCAGCTCGTCCAGCAGGACGCGCGCCCTGGCCGGATCGCGGCCGAACATCACGATGACGAAGCCATGATCGCACAGCGCCTTGACCAGCGCCCGCGCCGCACCGCCATTGCCGATGATGCGCGCCATGCGGAACAGATGCGGCTGCGAAAGCTCGTCCAGCAAGGGTTCGAGGAAGCCGGGCGCATCGGTGTTGAAACCCTTCAGCGTGCCGTCCGCCTGTCGCACCACCGTATTGACCGCGCCGATCGCCTGCGCCGCCGGATCGACCGCATCGACCAGCGCCATGATCGCCTGCTTGTGCGGCATGGTGACGTTGCAGCCGCGCCAGTCCGGATCGCCGCGCCGCTGCGCGATGTAGTCCGCGAGCCCTTCGGCCGTCACGTGACAGCGGCGATAATCGCCGTCCAGCCCCAGCCGCTGCAGCCAGAAATTATGGATGTCGGGCGATTTCGACTGCGCGATGGGGTCGCCGATCACCTCGGCATAGGGCCGGTTCGATCCTTGGGCGGTCATTGCGGCAATTCCCCCTGTTCGCGCAGCGCGCCCAGCACCGGCAGCAATGGCATGCCCAGCACGGTGAAATAATCGCCGTCAAAGCCTTCGAATAATTGCACGCCCGGCCCCTCGATGCGGAACACGCCGACACACCAGCCGACCGCGGGCCATTCGGCGTCGAGATAGTTCTCGATAAAGTCCTCGCTCAGGCGGCGCACCCGCAAGCGGGCCAGCGCCTTGTGCCGCCATACCATGTCGCCATCCCGGACCAGCGCCGCTGCGCTGTGCAGATGCATGGTGCGGCCTGAGAAGAAGCGCAGATGCTGCGCGGCAGCCTCGCGGCTCTCCGGCTTGTCGAAACGGCGCCCGTCTACCTCGACCAGCGAATCGCTGCCCAGTACCAGCCGTCCGGGTGCATCGACCGCCGCCGCCTTGGCTTCCGCCAGCGCAAGCGCGATGTCGCCGGCCGCGGCACCCGTCATCGCGGCCTCCAGCGCGCGCTCGTCGATGTCGGCAGGCCGCGCCTCGAACGCGACGCCCGCCTGTTCCAGCATGGCCTGCCGCGACGCGCTCTTGGATGCGAGCACGATCATACCGGCTTGGGCCCCGTATTGCCTTTCGACAGGCCGCTCTGCCGTTCATTGACCAGATTGATGACTGCCGCCGCCGTTTCCTCGATCGATCGGCGCGTGACGTCGATCACCGGCCAGCCATTGTCGGCGAACATGCGGCGCGCGAATTTCAGTTCCTTTTCGACCCGGTCGTGATCGACATAATCCGTCTCGGGCGCCTGGTTGAGCGACAGCAGCCGATTGCGCCGGATCTGGATCAGCCGGTCGGGCGATGTCGTCAGCCCCACGACCAGCGGCCGGCGCAGGCCGAACAGCGCCTTGGGCGGCGGGGATTCGACCACGATGGGGATATTGGCGGTGCGATAGCCGCGATTGGCCAGATAGATCGAGGTCGGCGTCTTGGACGTGCGCGACACGCCCGCCAGCACGATATCGGCCTCTTCCCATTCCTCCCACAGCAGGCCGTCGTCATGCGCGATGGTGAACTGGATCGCCTCGACCCGCGCGAAATAGGCCTCGTCCATGCGGTGCTGGCGGCCGGGGCGGGCATGCGCTTCCTGTCCCAGCAGGCTGGACAGGCGGCGCGTCACCTCGTCCAGTGCGGACACGGTGGCCAGCCCCGCCTCGTCGCATTTTGACTCCAGCCTTTCGCGGATCTCCTGGTTCGCCAGCGTGAACAGCACGAGGCCCGGATTGCGCACGATTTCGCCCATGATGCGGTCGAGATGCTGCTGCGAGCGGACCATCGGCCAGAAATGGCGGTCGACATCGGCTCCCTCGAACTGCGCCAGCGCCGCCTTGGCGATCATTTCCAGCGTCTCGCCCGTGGAGTCAGACAGAAGATGCAGGTGCAGGCGGGTCATTGCGCTATGATCGATCCTGGTCGCCGTAACGGCCGGTTGGGGGTTGTGGACGAATAGGGCGATAAATCATGGGACGATGCCGGGGACAAGCAAAACGACCGATTCCGTCCCCGCTGCGAGTCCCGAACGGGCCAGGTTCTGGACAGGGGGTCCGCTTCGCCCACAGCCTGTTCATAAGGCGAAGAACTAGCGTTTGACTCACGTCGCATGCGGATTCGGGTTCGGCAATTTGCAGTGGCCTTGCGGTGATAATTCGGGCAATCGCGACAATCCCCACAATCCACAGGACCAACAGAGTCCTTCAACCAATTATAAGAATCTTTCTTTTGGAGATTTATGGCAGGCCCTCTTCTCGAAACGCTCAAGGGCAGGAATCTCGACCGGCGCCCGATCTGGCTGATGCGGCAGGCGGGACGCTATCTGCCCGAATACCGCGAATTGCGCGCGGAAAAGGGCGGTTTTCTCGCGCTGGTCTATGACAGCGAGGCCGCGGCCGAGATCACGATGCAGCCGTTGCGGCGGTTCGGTTTCGACGGGGCGATCCTGTTTTCCGACATTCTGATCGTGCCCTATGCGATGGGCCAGAACCTCGAATTCCTGGCGGGCGAGGGGCCAAAGCTTTCGCCAAGGCTCGCCGATGGGGCGCTGAGGGCGCTGGAAGGGGTGCCAGAGCGCCTTTCGCCGATCTACCGCACCGTGGAGCTTGTGAAGGCGCAGTTGAGCCCACAGCAGACCATGCTGGGCTTTGCGGGCGCGCCGTGGACGGTCGCGACTTACATGGTCAATGGCGAGGGCAGCCGCGACCAGCATGAAACGCGCGAAATGGCCTATGCCGATCCGCAAGGGTTTCAGGCGATCATCGATGCCATCGCCGATGTCACCATCGACTATCTGGTCGGCCAGATCGAGGCCGGGGCCGAGGCGGTGCAGGTGTTCGACAGCTGGGCGGGCAGCCTTGCGCCCGACGAGTTCGGCCGCTGGGTGATCGCGCCCACCGCGCGCATCGTGGCCGCGGTGCGCCAGCGCTGTCCGGGCGTGCCGATCATCGGCTTTCCCAAGGGCGCGGGCGAGAAGCTGGTCGCCTATGCCAAGGAAACGCTGGTCGATGCGGTGGGTGTGGACGAGTCGGTGGATATCGCGTGGGCAGCGCGTGAACTGCCGGAAAACATGCCGCTGCAGGGCAATCTGGATCCGCTGCGGCTGATGGCGGGCGGCGCGGAGATGGAGAGCCGCGTGCGCTTCATCCTCGACGCCTGCGCGCACCGGCCGCATGTGTTCAACCTGGGTCACGGGATCGGCCAGTTCACCCCGATCGAGCATGTCGAGAGCCTGCTTGCCACCGTGCGCGGCTGGCAGCGGCCCTGATTTGCATCGCCCATCGGACCATCGTCGATCAGGCCGCCGTTCCTCAGGCTAGCGATCGGGCGATTGCCCTCACTACCCCCTTCAACCTCCCGTTCCGCGCCGCTATCAAGGCGGCCATGCAAGAGGCGCTTTCCATGATCTACCTCTGGCTCAAGGCAGGCCATATCATCTTCGTGGTGTTCTGGCTGGCGGGGCTGTTCATGCTGCCGCGCCAGATGATCTACATGCATCCCGCCGCGCCCGGCTCGGACGAGGAAGCGCTGTGGGCCAAGCGGACCGGCCTGCTGCGCAAGATCATCCTGACGCCCAGTCTGGTCGTGGTGTGGGTGCTGGGGCTGGCGCTGGCCTATGTGCAGGGTGTCTGGGGCGAATCCTGGCTGCATGCCAAGCTGCTGCTGGTCGTGCTGATGACCGCCTATCACGGGATCATGGTCGGCAAGGCGAAAAAGATGGCGCGGGGCGATCGTCCGCTTTCGGAAAAGCAGCTGCGCATGTGGGGCGAGGTGCCGGGCATATTGCTGGCGCTGATCGTGGTGCTGGTGGTCGTCAAACCGTTCTAGGCCGCCCGCATCGCCGGTTTTGCGACCAGTGGTGGACACATAAGCGGCGAAGGGCGATTGACCTTGCGCCGCGGCGGCCTTATCTTGGGCCTTGTCTTTTAGCGACCCTCGCGCACCATGCGGGGTTCTCGCTCCAGCCTTTACAAACCGAATAACGTCCTGCCTTCGCCGAACTGCGTGCGAATTTCCGGTTCAAGGACGCCAAGCGGATCTCCTTAATCGGAATAACAGAATATGCATCTCAAGGAACTCAAGCAGAAAACCCCCGCCGAACTGGTCGAAATGGCCGAAGAGCTGGGCGTGGAGGGCGCGTCGACCCTGCGGCGTCAGGACATCATGTTCGGCATCCTGAAAGAGGTTGCCGAGGATGAGGAAATCCTGGGCATCGGCACGATCGAAGTGCTGCCCGACGGTTTCGGCTTCCTGCGCAGCCCCGAGGCGAACTATCTCGCCGGGCCCGACGACATCTATGTCTCGCCCAACCAGGTCCGCAAGTTCCAGCTGCGCACCGGGGATACGGTCGAGGGCGAGATTCGCGCGCCCCGCGACGGCGAACGCTATTTCGCGCTGACCAAGCTGCTCAAGGTCAATTTCGACGACCCCGACGTGGTCCGTCACCGCGTTAATTTCGACAATCTCACCCCGCTCTATCCGGACGAGAAGCTGGTGCTCGACACCGTGGATCCGACCGTGAAGGACAAGTCGGCGCGGGTGATCGACATCATCTCGCCGCAGGGCAAGGGCCAGCGCGCGCTGATCGTGGCGCCGCCGCGCACCGGCAAGACCGTGCTGCTGCAGAACATCGCCAAGGCAATCACCGACAACCATCCCGAAGTGTTCCTGCTGGTCCTGCTGGTCGACGAACGGCCCGAGGAAGTGACCGACATGCAGCGCAGCGTGAAGGGCGAAGTCATCTCCTCGACCTTCGACGAACCTGCGCAGCGTCACGTGCAGGTCGCCGAAATGGTGATCGAAAAGGCCAAGCGACTGGTCGAGCACAAGAAGGACGTGGTGATCCTGCTCGATTCGATCACGCGCCTCGGCCGTGCCTACAACACCGTGGTCCCGTCCTCGGGCAAGGTGCTGACCGGCGGTGTCGACGCGAACGCATTGCAGCGCCCCAAGCGCTTCTTCGGCGCGGCGCGCAATATCGAGGAGGGCGGCTCGCTCTCCATCATCGCCACCGCGCTGATCGATACCGGCAGCCGCATGGACGAAGTGATCTTCGAAGAGTTCAAGGGCACCGGCAACTCGGAAATCGTGCTCGACCGCAAGGTCGCGGACAAGCGCATCTTCCCCGCACTGGATGTCGGCAAGTCCGGCACCCGCAAGGAAGAGCTGCTGGTCAACAAGGAACAGCTGTCCAAGATGTGGGTTCTGCGCCGCATCCTGATGCAGATGGGCACGATCGATTCGATGGAATTCCTTCTCGACAAGATGAAGGATTCGAAGACCAACGAAGACTTCTTCGCCACCATGAACCAGTGATCTGCGGGGCCGGCCCGCAGACCATGCGACCGGCCCTTCAGACCATGCGAAACGTCTCTGCGCTCGCCGCTTTCCAGTGGCGGGCGTATTGCGTGTTGTCGGGGTCTTCCACCAGCACGCCGGGTTTCAGGAACCGATAGAACTGGTCCATCGAATCGGACCGCACCGAATTCAGCCGCTCGCCAATGTGATGCGGCTGGATCTGCCATGGATCGTCCAGCCCCATCGCAACCACGATCTCGCGCAGCCCGTGCAGGGTCTGGCGCTGGAACCGCGCGACCCGTTCCGCCTTGTCCTCCACCACCAGCCCGCGCTGGCGCGTGGCGTCCTGCGTGGCGACACCGGTGGGGCATTCATCGGTGTGGCATTTCATCGATTGCACGCAGCCCAGCGCAAACATGAAGGCGCGCGCGGCATTGCTCCAGTCCGCGCCCAGCCCGAAATTCATCGCCAGCCCCGCGCCCGAATGCACCTTGCCTGCCGCCGCGATCTTCACCTGCGGCTTCAGCCCCGATCCGACCAGCATGTTGCGCACCATGATCAGCCCCTCGCGCATCGGCATGCCGACACGGTTGGACAATTCGACGGGGGCCGCGCCAGTGCCGCCTTCGCCGCCGTCGACGACGATGTAATCGACCGTGATGCCGGTCTCCAGCATGGCCTTGGCGATGGCCATCACCTCGTGCGGCTGTCCCACGCACAGCTTCAGCCCGACCGGCTTGCCGCCCGCCATCTCGCGCAGCCGGGCGCACCATTCGATCATCTCGATCGGCGTGGAAAAGGCCGAATGCCCGGGAGGCGACAGGCAATCCTCACCCACCGGCACGCCGCGCGCTTCGGCGATCTCGTCGGTCACCTTGCTGCCCGGCAGCAATCCGCCATGGCCGGGCTTCGCGCCCTGGCTCAGCTTGACCTCGATCATCCTGACCGTGTCGGCCTGCGCATTCTCGGCGAACAGGCCGGGATCGAAACTGCCGTCCTTGTTGCGGCAGCCGAAATAGCCGCTGCCCAGTTCCCACACCAGATCGCCGCCATGCGCCTTGTGATAGCGCGAGATGCCGCCTTCGCCGGTGTCGTGATAGAACCCGCCGCTGGATGCGCCCTTGTTCAGCGCCATGACCGCATTGGCCGACAGCGATCCAAAGCTCATCGCCGAAATATTGAGCAGCGATGCGGAATAGGGCCGGCTGCACTGGTCCGATCCGACCTTACAGCGCCATTCCTTCGGTGCCTCCTTGGTGGGCGCGATGGAATGGCCAAGCCACTCATATTCCTCGGAATACACATCCAGCTCAGTGCCGAACGGATGCGAATCGAGCTGACCCTTCGCCCGCGCGTAGATCAGCGCTCGCTGGTCATGGTTGAAGGGCCGCCCTTCCAGATCGGATTCGATCAGATAGGAGCGGAAATAGGGCCGGAAATCCTCCATCAACCAGCGAAAGCGCGCGATCAGCGGATAATTGCGCCGCAGCGTGTGCCGGGTCTGGAAGAAATCCCACACCGCAATCAGCAGCAGCGGCACGGTGAGATAGGCGAGCCAGCGCACGCCAGGCCAGACCAGCGCAACCGCGGTTAGCACCACCAGCACCGCCGGCACCGCAAAGCGCGTGTAAAGATCAGCGGAGCGGCGCCAGCTGGCCCTGTTCTGCATGGCTGCGCTTACGCCAGATGCTTGCCGAAGAACTCCGCGGTGCGCTTGTCCGCCAGCTGTGCGCCCTGCTCATCGCGGCGCTTGCCGGATTGCGTGGCAAAGCCGTGATCCAGCCCCTCGTAATCATGCAGGGTCACGCGCGGGTGATCGTCCAGCCCTTCGTGCATCGCCTTTTGCGCATCCGCATCGACAAAGCCGTCCGCCGTCGGGATATGCAGCATCAGCGGCTTGGCGATGGCATGGCTCTCGTTCAGCATCTTGTCGATCATCACGCCGTAATATCCGACCGAGGCATCCACGTCGGTGCGCGCCGCCATCATATAGGCAAGCCGTCCGCCCGCGCAGTATCCGACGCAGCCGACCTTTTGCACGCCTTCCTCGCGGCGGACCCAGTGGACCGTCGATTCCAGGTCCTTCACCGCCTGGTCGAAGTCGAACTTGCCGAAATAGTCGAACGCCTGCTGCATCTCGTCCTCGACATCGGGGTCGAGTTCGATCCCCGGCTCAAACCGCCAGAACAGGTCGGGCGCGACGGCGAGATATCCGTCCTTGGCCAGCAGGTCGCACTTTTCCCGAATTCCGGCATTCACGCCAAAGATCTCCTGAATGACGACGATCGCCGCCTTAGGCGTAGAGGAGGGCCGGGCGACATAGACGCCAAAGCTGCCGTCATTCTCAAGCGTGGGAACCGATTGGGCGAATTCCATGGCCATTCTCTCCTTATGCGGTTGCGGGTGCTCGACCCAACCTAGGAAGCACCATTGGACATTGCCACCCGTCTGTGACAGCGTGCACCCATGCATAAGGTTCCACGGGGTTAAGCCAATGAAAGTGAATGTCGAATTCGATTGCTCGCCGGAAGAGGCGCGGCGCTTTCTTGGCCTGCCCGATGTCACGCGCGTGAATGAATATTACGTCGACACCATCATCAACACGATGAAGGGGACCGGAAATGTCGAGCAGATGCAGGAAATGATCAAGCAGTTCACCCCGATGGGTGAGCTGGGCCTGAAAATGTTCCAGCAGCTGATGGAAACCGGCGCGCAGGCGGCTTTCGGCAAGGGCGCCAAATCCACGAACTAGGCCTGATCGCAGCATAGGGGCTGGATTTCGCCGCGCCGGGTGGGCACTGGCATGGCCATGGCTGTCGACGACACGATCTTCGCCCTTTCCAGCGGCAATCCGCCCGCCGGCATTGCCGTGATCCGCATCAGCGGTCCGCGTGCCTCGTCGGTATTGCAGAGCCTGGGTGGACGCATTCCGCAGCCCCGCCGCGCCAGCGTGATGCAGCTGCGCGATCCCGCCGACGCCAGCCTTCTTGACGAAACGCTGGTCCTGTTCCTGCCGGGCCCCCGCAATGCGACCGGCGAGGACTGTGCCGAGCTTCATTTGCACGGCGGCCGCGCGCTTGTGGCGAGGGTTCAGGAGGTTCTCGCATCGCTCGACGGATTGCGGCGCGCCGAACCGGGCGAGTTCACGCTGCGCGCCTTTCGCAATGGAAGGATTGATCTGGCCGAGGCCGAAGGGCTCGCCGATCTGCTGAGCGCGGAGACCGAACTGCAATTGCGCAATGCACAGGCGCTGAGCGGCGGAGCCTTTTCGCGGCGGGTCGGTGAGTGGCGGGACGAGGTGCTGTCGCTTTCGGCGCGGATCGAAACCCTGATCGACTTTTCGGATGAGGACGACGCGGATGCCATCGAGCTGGACATGGCACGGGAGTGCGCCGTCTTGGCAGAAAGACTGGGCGAATGGCTGCACTCGCCGCGCGCGGAGGTGCTGCGCGAGGGGTTTCGCGTTGCCATTGGCGGGCCTCCAAACGCAGGAAAAAGTAGCCTGTTCAATGCTTTGATAGAGGATGAGGCGGCCATCGCAACGCCCATCGCGGGCACTACGCGTGACGCGCTGCATCGGCCCATCGCCTTGGGTGGCATCCCCTTCCTGTTCGTCGACACGGCGGGACTTCGCGACCGCACCGACGATACGATCGAGGCCATCGGCATAGAGCGGGCAGGCGCGGAACTCGCGCGCGCGGACCTTGTGCTATGGCTTGGCGAAAAGGGGCAGGGACCGGAGAATAGCTGGCAGATCGAGACCAAGATCGATCTTCGAATCTCGCCGGCGGAGAAGATGGCGTCCGCCGATTTTTCGGTTTCTGCCGCGACGGGGGAGGGGGTCGACGCGCTTCGGACGGCTTTGATCGCAAGAGCAGCCGAAGCGATGCCTAAACCCGGCCAGATCGCGATCAACGAGCGGCAGGCCTCGCTGATCGAACAGGCGAGGGATAATCTTGTCGAGGCTGGCCATCTGTCCGATCCCTTACTGATCGCCGAGTGTCTCCGCCGGGTGAGGAGTGCATTCGATCGGCTGCTGGGCAATACCGGCACGGAAGACATGCTCGACGCACTGTTCGGACGCTTCTGTATCGGCAAATAGATGTTCCACGTGGAACATCTACGCCTTTCTTCTTTGACCGTGATGCGCGCGAACGGTATGGGCCGAACATGCATAATTTCGACGTCATTGTGGTCGGCGGAGGTCACGCCGGATGCGAAGCGGCCGCCGCCGCCGGACGTATGGGCGCGTCCACCGCGCTTGTCACCTTCGACAAGAGCAAGACTGGGGCGATGTCCTGCAATCCGGCCATCGGCGGATTGGGCAAGGGACATCTGGTTCGCGAGGTCGACGCGTTCGACGGATTGATCGCCCGCGCCGCCGATCAAGCGGCGATCCATTATCGCATGCTCAACCGCTCAAAGGGCAGCGCCGTTCAGGGGCCGAGGGTACAGGCCGACCGCACCCTCTTTCGCCAGGCAATTCAGGCGATGATGTCCGAGACTCCGAACGTAACCGAGATCGAGGGCGAGGTGGCCGCACTGGTCATGTCGGGCGGTCGCGCGTGCGGCGTCGAACTGGCCAGTGGCCAGCGGTTGATGGCATCCGCGATCATCCTCTGCACCGGTACGTTTCTGGGGGGACGCCTCTTCCGGGGCGAGGAAAGGCTCGAAGGTGGGCGGATCGGCGAGAACAGTGCCCACCGGCTGGCCGCGCAATTGCGCGAAGCCAATCTACCCATGGCACGCCTCAAGACAGGCACGCCACCGCGGCTCGATGGACGGACCATAGATTGGCAGCAGTTGCAACGGCAGGAGTCCGACGTCGAGCAATGGCTGATGTCGCCGCTGACGGGGAGCCGCCGGAATCCGCAATTATTTTGTGCGATCACCCGCACGAATGAACGAGCGCATGATATAGTCCGAGGTGGGCTCGACAGATCGCCGCTATTTTCGGGAGCCATCGATTCACGCGGTCCCCGATATTGTCCTTCCATCGAAGACAAGATCCACCGTTTCGGCGACCGTGACGGACACCAGATTTTCCTCGAACCGGAGGGTCTGGATAATGCGCTGATCTATCCCAACGGTATCAGCACATCGCTGCCCGTCGACATTCAGGAAGCGATGCTGAAGGCCATCGCTGGCCTCGAACAGGTTCGCGTTATCGAGCCCGGATATGCTGTCGAGTATGATCATATCGATCCGCGCGCTCTCACGTCGACGTTGGAGCTCAAGGCCATGCCCGGCCTGTATTGCGCCGGTCAGATCAATGGCACTACCGGCTATGAGGAAGCAGCCGCGCAAGGCCTGCTCGCCGGGCTCCACAGTGCTGCTGTTGTATTGGGACGCGAAGGGCCAAGGCTCGACAGGGCAAATAGCTACATGGCTGTAATGGTCGACGATCTTACATTGCAGGGCGTATCGGAACCCTATCGCATGCTGACCGCCCGCGCCGAATATCGGCTTCGCCTGCGCGCCAATAACGCATCCTCGCGTCTCACACCGATCGGGATCGATATCAGTTGTATAGGCAAGCAGCGCCGGGAATGGTTCGAAGCAAGGGAGAAGCAGGCCTTTGCGGTGCAGGATTGGCTGTCGCACTCTTGGTCGCGCGCCGATATTGTTTCACGTGGAACATCGGTCGCGCTGAGCGCAAGCGGCACGCGCCCACTGCGGGACTGGGCCCGGTTCGAAGAAATCCGCGACAAGATCGGCGATTGGGCCATGGAGGATGGCGTGGCGAGCGATAGCGACCTGATGGAGGAGGTGAGCGAAAATCTTCTCTACGCCCCCTATCTCGAGCGACAGGATGCAGAGCTTCGCGACCTGCGTGCAGCCGAAGGGCTGACGATTCCGAAGCACTTCGAATATGGCGCGCTCCCCGGCCTGTCTAACGAGATGAAGGAGCGTCTTTCGAATGCTAGGCCGGAAACCGTGTCTGCGGCCGGGCGTGTTCCGGGCGTGACTCCCTCTGCGCTCGCCGCCTTGGTTGTGAACATACGCAAGTATGAAAATGACCGGGCAGCATGACAAGGCCGGATATTGAGGTAAATCGGCAGGACCGTCAGCAGGCTCTGGATTGGATAAATTCTCGACTTGGCGCAACGGATGCGCAAATCGAGCATTTGCATATGTTCGTTCGCATGCTCCTTGAGGAAGCCGAGGAACAAAATCTCATCGCCGCCGCGACGCGCCGGATTATCTGGTCGCGCCATATTCTCGACAGCGCCCAGCTGCTTGATCATGTTCCACGTGAAACATCTATGTCATGGATCGATTTGGGGTCGGGGGCTGGGCTTCCCGGAATCGTCCTCGCGATCCTTCGGCCAGCCGATCAGTTTACTTTGGTCGAACGCCGCCCATTACGCATCTCATGGCTGGAACGTGCGATTGACCGGCTCGAACTGCGCAATGCGCATGTCTGCGGTACCGCCGTTGCTGCCGTCCCTGACCAGAAATTCGACGTTATCACCGCCCGCGCGTTCGCTCCGATGCCCAAGCTCTTGGCGATGGCCGGGCGCTTCGCTACCAAGGATACGTTGTGGCTGCTTCCCAAAGGACGGTCTGCGAATGACGAGGTGGCGGCAATTCCATCTTGGCAGAATACGTTCCACGTGGAACCTTCAGTTACGGACAGCGAATCGGGAATCATAGTAGGTCGCATTGATCCCAAGGCGATCGGTCCCAAAGGCGGGGTGCGTCGATGATTGTTATTGCAATCGCCAACCAGAAGGGCGGCGTGGGAAAGACGACCACAGCCATCAATCTTGCCACCGCCTTTGCGGCGTCGGGCTGGCGGACATTGCTGATCGACCTCGATCCGCAGGGGAACGCCTCGACCGGGCTAGGCATAGCGCGTGCAGATCGCGAAAATTCTAGCTTCGAGCTGCTGATCGACGGAGCGTCGCTGTCCGAATGTGCACGTGAAACGTCGATCCCGCTCCTCGACATCGTCCCGGCGACGGTCGACCTATCCGGGGCCGAAATCGAACTGGTATCGGCCGAGAACCGCACGCAGCGCCTGCGCGACGGTCTGACGGATCACGCCAAATATGACATCGCCTTCATCGATTGCCCGCCTTCGCTGGGCCTGCTGACTCTCAACGGCCTGGTCGCGGCGGACAAGCTGCTCGTCCCCCTGCAATGCGAGTTCTTCGCGCTCGAGGGTCTCAGCCAGCTGTTGCAAACCGTCGAGCAGGTACAGCAGCGCTTTAACGAGGATCTGGGCATCGTGGGCATCACGCTCACCATGTTCGACCGGCGCAACCGGCTGACAGACCAGGTAGCGGAGGATGTCCGCGAAGTGCTGGGCGACCTTGTCTTCGACACGGTCGTGCCGCGCAATGTGCGCCTGTCCGAAGCGCCGAGCCACGGCGTGCCCGCCCTCGTCTATGATCACAATTGCGCCGGTTCGCGGGCCTATATGGACCTTGCGCGCGAACTTATTGACCGGCTGCCCAAACGGAGGAAAGCGGCATGAGCAAGACCGCGGCAAAGGAAGACACCAAGCCAACCGCAAAGCGCCGCGCGGCGCTGGGCCGGGGGCTGGGCGCCTTGCTCGGCGATGCGCAGCGCGAGGAACCGGTCTCGCGTCCGCAGGCTTCCCACAATGCAAAGGCACCCGCGCCCGCGCCGGCGGAGGGCGTGACAAGTGGCCTTGCCCTGCTGGCGATAGCCTCGATCGAACCGCATCCGGAAAACCCGCGCGTCGAGTTCGAGGAAGGCGCTCTGGAAGAGCTCGCGGGCTCCATCGCCTCGCGCGGTGTGATTCAGCCGGTGATCGTGCGTCCGGCCAGCGGCGGCCGCTATCAGCTGGTCGCTGGCGAACGCCGCTGGAGGGCTGCGCAGAAGGCGCAACTCCATGAAATTCCAGCAATAATTCGCGAACTGGACGACCGCGAGGTCACCGCTCTGGCGTTGATTGAGAACATCCAGCGCGAAGACCTCAACCCGGTCGAGGAAGCGCGCGCCTATCACCGCCTGTCCGACCGCGACGGCATGGCGCAGGCCGAGATTGCCCGACTAGTCGACAAGTCGCGCAGCCATGTCACCAATCTGATGCGCCTGCTTGCCCTGCCGCAGCCGGTGCTGGCGATGGTGGAGAAGGGCGCGCTGTCGATGGGCCACGCCCGCGCGCTGATCAATTGCCCCGATGCCGAGGCGATTGCCGAAAAGGCCGTCGCCAAGAAGCTGTCGGTCCGCGATGTCGAGAAGCTGGTCCGCAAGCAGGCTGCGGGCGAAACCGCACAGCCCGCCCGCCGCGTGGCGCGTGAACCGCGCGGTCCGGAAAACGCCGATATCGCGGCGGTGCAGACTCAACTGGAAGACGCGCTGGGCCTGCCCGTGTCGATTCAGGTCGACGCGGATCCGGCATCGGGCACGGTGACGATTCGCTACAAGACGCTCGACCAGCTCGATCTGGTCTGTCAGCGCCTGACGGGCGGCGAAATCTAGATTCGCTGCGAAAGAATGCTCGCAAGTGCTTCAAGCCCCTTGCGATCTTCCTCGTCGAAGAAGTCCGGTTCGGGGCTGTCGCAGTCGATCACGGCGATGGCCTCGCCCCCGCGCATGACGGGCACCACCAGTTCCGACCGGCTGCGCGCGTCGCATGCGATATGGCCGGGGAAGGCGTGGACATCGGGCACCAGCTGGCTGTCCCCTGTCTCTGCCGCCGCGCCGCAAACGCCCTTGCCAAAGGGAATGCGGATACAGGCAGGCAGGCCGACGAACGGCCCCAGCACCAGTTCGCCCCCGACCGAACGATAGAACCCGCCCCAGTTCAGCCCGGGCACGAAATGCCAGATCAGCGCGGCGACATTGGCCATGTTGGCCACGCCATCGGGCTCGCCCGCGGTGATGGCATCGGCGGCTTCGCAAAGCTCGCGATAGCGCAAGGGTTTGTCGGCAGGGTTGCTGGGCTGAAAGCTGAACATGGACGCGCCTTTACCCCCGTCGCCACCCGCTTGGCAATGCGTCGTTGCCGCCTCGCGATCCGCGCTCTATCTAGGGCCGCATGTCATCCACGCTCCGCAAGACCCTCATCATCGCCCTTGTCGTCATCGTCGCCATCGTGGCGGTCGGCTGGTATCTGCTGCAGCCAACTAAAGCCAAATATGGCGATGAGGAACTGACCGGCACCGACCCGCTGATCGCCGCGATCGAGGAGGAGACGATCCCCTCCATCGGCATCATGGATCCGGTGGGCTGGGCCGACGGCGAAAGCCCGACTCCGGCCGAAGGGCTGAACGTCACGCGCTTTGCCGAGGGGCTGCAGCATCCCCGGTCGATGCTGGTGCTCGACAACGGCGACGTGCTGGTGGCCGAAACCAATCGCCAGCCCGGACCGCCCGCCAGCTTCACCGACCGGGTGGCGGGCTGGCTGATGGGCAGGGCAGGGGCGGGCGTACCCTCGGCCGATCGGATCGTCCTGCTGCGCGATACCGACGGCGACGGCGCGGCCGACAGCCAGAGCGTGCTGCTCGACGGCCTCAAGTCCCCCTTCGGCATGGCCACGCGCGACGGACGGCTGATCGTCGCCAATACCGATGCGGTGCTGTCCTTCCCCTTCACCCCCGGCGACACGACCATCGCCAAGGGCGAGGAATGGCAGCTGATGGCGCTTCCCGGCGGCGGCAACCATTGGGCGCGCAACCTGCTGCTCAGCCCCGATGGCGAGCGGCTGTATGTGACGGTCGGATCGGCCAGCAATATCGGCGAAAACGGCATGGCGGCAGAGGAAGGCCGCGCCGCGATCTACGAATATGACTTTACCACCCAGACGAGCCGCCAGTTCGCCAGCGGTCTGCGCAACCCGATGGGCCTGGCCTTCAATCCCGCCAGCGGCGAATTGTGGACCACGGTGAACGAGCGCGACATGCTCGGCCCCGACGTGCCGCCCGATTACCTGACCAACGTGCCGATCGGCGCGCAATATGGCTGGCCGTGGATCTACTGGCGCTTCACCTATGACGAGCGGGTGGAAGCGCCCATGCCGCAATATCTGCAGGAATATACGCGCTGGCCCGAATATGGCCTTGGCGCGCATGTCGCGCCGCTGGGGCTGGTGTTCGCGAATGACGGCGCGCTAGGCGAACCGTTCACCAGCGGGGCCTTCGTGGCGCGGCACGGGTCATGGAACCGTTCGCCGCCAGCGGGTTACGACGTGATCTTCGTACGCTTTGACGAACGCGGCAATCCGCTGGACGAACCGCCGCTGACGGTGCTGTCGGGCTTTCTGGGCGAGGATCTGGAAACGACCCATGGCCGCCCGACATGGCTGGCGTGGGACACGCGCGGCGGGCTGCTGGTCACCGACGACACGGCGGGGATCGTCTGGCGCGTCACCGGCACGCCGGCACCCACGCCGGGCGAGGCCGATCAGTCCAGCACAACCCCCGCGCGGCCCGCCAGCTCGGCGATGTAATGCCGTGCGACGCGGCCTGACCGCGCGCCCCGGCGACGCGACCAGTTCAGCGCCTCGTCACGGTTCCAGTCCAGCCCGTAATGCGCGGCATAGCCCGCCACGATGGCGAGGTAATCGTCCTGGTCGCAGGCGTGGAAGCCCACGGGCAGCCCGAACCGGTCGGCCAGCGCCAGCGCATCGTCCATGTCGTCGCGCGCATTGACGGGATCGTCCTGCTGCCCCTGCGTGCGGGCGAGGATGTTGCGCCGGTTGCTGGTCACCGCAATTCGCACATTGGCAGGCCGGGGAGTCACGCCCCCCTCAAGCAGCGACCGCAGTGCCCGCGCATCCTCCTCGCGGTCGAAACCGATATCATCGATGAACACCAGATAGCGCCGCACCCGCCCCTTCAGCAGGGCGAACAAAACAGGCAGCGTATGCAGCGCATCGCCCGCCGCCTGCACCAGCGCGATATCCCCATCCGCCTGCGCCGCCAGCACCGAAGAGCGCACCAGCGCCGACTTCCCCATCCCGCGCGCGCCCCACAGCAGCATGTCATGCGCCTCGGCCCCCTGCGCAAGGCGGCGGACATTGGCGGACACCGTGTCGCGCTGGCGGTCGATCCCGCGCAGCAGGTCCAACGCGGGCGCGGCAATCCGGTCCTGCCCGTGCAGCACCGATCCGTCCCAGCCATAGGCGGGAAACGCGTCGGGATCGGTCGGCCCGTCACTCGCAGGCGCCATCCGTTCCAAAGCGGCGGCGATGCGGGCAAGCAGGGAATTGGTTTCGCTGTCGGACATGGTGGATGGCGGCCTTCAATCGGTTGATCTTGTCGCTGGCTGCCAGAGCCTATAGCGAGCCCGAATGAGCGCTGCCAATGCCGATCCCGCCGGACCCGCGATCCTCCCCATGGGCGAGGATGCGCTTGGGCGCGCGTTGAACGAACTCACGGCAGGCCACCCGGTCGCAGTCCCGACCGAGACGGTCTACGGCCTCGCCGCCCGCGCCGACAGCGACAGCGCGGTGGCGGCGATCTATGCGGCGAAAGGGCGGCCCAGCTTCAACCCGCTGATCGTGCATGTCGCTGACAGCGAGGCGGCTAGCACTATCGCGCAGTTCAATACCCGCGCCCAGCGATTGGCCGAACGGTTCTGGCCCGGTCCGCTGACGATGGTCCTCCCGCGCAGGCCCGATGCGCCGCTGGCCGATGCCGTCACGGCAGGCTTGCCCACGGTGGCGATCCGCTGTCCCGCGCATCCCGCGATGCAGGCGCTGCTGCGGCTATGCCCGTTCCCGCTGGCCGCGCCCTCCGCCAATCGCAGCGGTGCGATCAGCCCCAGCACGGCACAGCATGTCGCCCAATCCCTGCGCGGGCGGATCGGGCTGGTCATCGACGGAGGCGCGACGCAGCAAGGGATCGAATCGACCATCGTCGCGCTGGACCCGCAAGGCTGGCGCATCCTGCGGCCCGGCCCCATCGATGCGCAGGCGCTCGAACAAATCCTCGGCACCGCGCCAACATCCGCAAAAACGGACGGCTCGATCGAAGCCCCTGGCCAGCTCGCCAGCCACTACGCCCCCGGCAAGCCGGTGCGCCTCGACGCCCGCGGAGCGCAGGCGGACGAATACCACATCGGCTTCGGCCCCGTTCGCGGCGACATCACCCTGTCGGAAAGCGGCGATCTGTTCGAAGCCGCGGCACGCCTCTATGCCTGCCTGCACCACGCTGCGGAAAGCGCACAGCCGCGCATCGCCGTCGCACCCGTCCCGCGAACAGGCATCGGCGCGGCCATCAACGACCGGCTGTCACGCGCGGCTGCCTGAAGGTTCGATCAGCGGTCGGGCTCGACCGGCAGGGTGGGGATGATCTCCTGCATCTCGGCATAGATCCGGCGCGCTTCCTCACACGCCTTCTCGTCGCCTTCGTTGCAGTCCTTCATTTCCTTGCCGTATTGCCGCTCCAGCTTGCCCAGCCGCTCTTCGCGCTTGCGGATTTCGCGGCCGCGGTTCTCGTCCGCCTCGCTCTGGCTGGTGGTCACCGCATCGACCGCGCTGCCCGCGGCCTTCACCGGAAGGGTCACGACATCGACCACGGTGCCAAGGCAACCGGTCAGCAAGGGGGCAGTCATCAGAACCGGCAGGACCAGGCGTGCACGCATCGGGGCATTCTCCTTCGAATGCCGCCTAGCATGCCGGATCCGTATGGACGAAGAATGAACCGCCCTTATTTGCCGGAAATTGTCGTTATTTGCCGGAAATTATCAGGCCGGTTCGCACACCAGCCGGCCCGATCCCACGCCCTTGACGGTGCAGCGCGCGCGGCCCTTCACCGTGACATTGCCGGAACCCGCCATGCTGGCCGACACATCGCCGTCGCTGGCGAAAACCGCATTGCCCGAACCCGCCATGCTGACATTCGCGCTTTCGACGCTGACGCCCTCCAGACCGACATTGCCCGAACCCGCGATCTTCAGCGACAGGCTTTTGGCCGAACCCTTGCCGCTGACGGAGCCGGAGCCCAGCATCTGCACCTTCAGCTGATCGACCTCGATCTCGCCGCACTGGACATTGCCCGATCCGGCGACCGCGATCTTGGCCTTGCCGCCCCGAATCGCCGCGCAATGCACCGAACCCGATCCGGCCAGAGAGATCTTGCGCAGCTTGGGCAGGGTGATCTTCACCATCGCGGTGCCGTTCTGGCGCTTTCCGGTGACGCGCATGATCGACAGCTTGCCGTCGTCCAGCTGGAACCGGATCGCATCGGCGGCATCCTCGTCGCCGTCGACGGTGATGGCGGTGTCCTCGCCGGTTTCGATCACGACATCATCGGGGCCCATCACCGCGACATGGCGAATCCCGGCATCGGCCAGGTCCAGCTCGCCCAGCGGGACGCCCGCCTCGCACGCGACGCGCATCGTCTCGCCGATATTTGAGAAATTGCCGAAATTGCCGACGTTCTTCATGTCGATATCGAACTTGTCGAGGTTCGAGAACGCCTTGGTCATGGCGACCCCGGCCATGGCCGAGATGAAATCGCCGAGATTGTCGAATTGCCGGTTATTGGACATCACATGCTCCACAACTGTATTACAGCGGCAATACACCACCGGCGCGAGTCGCCGCAAGCCGGGCGTCGTCCCGTTCGGCGAAGGCATCACATGGCTCTGCGAACGACGTGGGCGCGTCGATACGAAAAAGGGCCGCCGGATCGCTCCGACGGCCCCTTTCGGCTGGCCTTGCGGCCATCAAATGCGGCAGCGACCGATCAGGCGGGCTGCTGCTCGTAATATTTGGGCGCGTATTCGTTCAGGATCTCGAGGATCTTGGCGAGCGCGGCCGGTTCGTCGGTCTTTTCCATCGCGGCCAGTTCGCGCGCAAGGCGGCTGGACGCGGCTTCGAAGATCTGACGCTCGGAATAGCTCTGTTCCGGCTGGTCGTCGGCGCGGAACAGGTCGCGGGTCACTTCGGCGATCGACACCAGGTCGCCCGAATTGATCTTCGCTTCATATTCCTGGGCGCGGCGCGACCACATGGTGCGCTTTACCTTCGGCTTGGACTTTAGGACGTCCATCGCCTCGCGAAGGGTCTTGTCCGACGACAGCTTGCGCATGCCGATCGATTCAACCTTGTTGACCGGAACGCGCAGGGTCATGCGTTCCTTCTCAAAACGCAGCACGTAAAGTTCGAGCTGCATGCCGGCGATCTCTTGGCTTTGCAGTTCGATCACGCGGCCAACGCCGTGCTTGGGGTAAACGACATAGTCACCGACGTCGAAGGCAAGTGCCTTGGCAGTCATGCAGAGTCCTTTCTCTGGCAATCCTTCCCGTTCAAGCCTCAACCGGGCTCTGGCGTAGAAAAGACGGCAAATGCCGCCTGTCCGGGGGGGCCAAAACTCCTTCCTGCGCCGAAACGATCGGCCCAATGTGAAGCTGTGCCTGCGGGAATTTTCGCCTTTCCTGACGAGACCGGACGGAGTAATTTCCGCCAGCCGTGGCGTTTTTTACCATAAAATGACGGTGAAAGCGAGTCTTGTGCGCAAAACGCACAAGACTCTCGCGCCAACCGCGACTTGCACGGTTAACGCGGAGTCATTTTCCACTGGCTGGACGGAAAAATCCGTCCGGAATCAGTCGCCTTCGCCAGGCTCGGTCGTGAAATACTTGTCGAACTTGCCTTCCTCGCCCTTATGCTCGTCGGCATCGGCGGGGGGTTCGCGCTTGACCGTGATGTTCGGCCATTCGGCGGAATACTGGGTGTTGATTTCCAGCCATTTTTCCAGACCGTTCTCGGTATCGGGAAGGATCGCTTCGGCCGGGCATTCCGGCTCGCACACGCCGCAATCGATGCACTCGCTGGGATTGATCACCAGCATGTTCTCACCCTCATAGAAGCAGTCGACGGGGCAAACCTCGACGCAGTCCATGTATTTGCATTTGATGCAGGCATCGGTGACGACGTAAGTCATTTCAATCTATCCCTCAGTGGCCCCGAGTGGCTTTTCCTTCCGGTCTGCTATGGGCGCGATTCCGGATCGTCAAGCGATTGGCTTCTCTTGCGTGTGGTTCGCAAGATCGCGGTAATGGCTTTGCGCCTCCACCGCGGGCCCGCGCCGCGCGGGCAGCGAATCGAGCGCAATGACGCGGATCGCCTTGCCCACCGGCACGGTCAGCACGTCGCCCGCGCAGACCGGCTGCGCGATGCGGGTCACACGCTCGCCATTGCGGCGAATATGGCCCGCCGCGACGATCGCCTGCGCCGCGCCGCGGCTGGGGGCAAAGCGCAGCATCCACAGCAACCGGTCGATCCGCAGCGAAGCCTTGGGACCGGTCGCCGCATCCGTCACGAAAGCAGCTCCGCCAGATCGGCAAAGGGATTGCCCGCGGCGGGGCGGGGCGCGGGGCGGGCCGGGCTGGGCCGGTGGCCGCCCTTCGCGGGCCGGGCGGTGCGCGTATCCTGAACGCGGCGCGGCCTCCAGCGCCAGCGCGGCGGCGTCGGCGGGCCAAAGCGCCCCTCGGGCCACTGCGCGGGCGCGTCGGCGGTAAAGCCCGCCTGCCGCAGCAGATGGGCATAGGCCCGCGTGGTCAGCCCCATCGACAGCGCCATGGTGGGGTCGAGCGCGAAACGCGGCGGATTGCGGTGCCGCTTGCGGCCCGCGTCGGTCCACCGCATCCGCCTTTGGTGCGCGGCATGCAGTAGCCGTTCGGCCAGATCGACGCGAACGAACCGGTCCCCGGCCTTGCGATAGCCCAGCGGCAACCGTCCCTTGGCGGGCAGCGCCGCCGCCATGGCCGCATCGGGCGCGGCAAAATCCTGCCTTGCCAATCGCGCAAGCGCCGTCCAGTGATCGAGCGGTTTCGCACGCAGCATCGCGGGCATGAATACGTCGAGCGCCCCGACCTTGACGCCAAGCCGCCGCAACATTTGCCGCTGCTCGACCGACAATTCGCCAAGCCCCGACGATTCGCGGTCGACGACCCCGCCTTGTTCGGACAGGCGGATCAGCAGGGCGCGCAGCTCGGGACCAGACGACAGCTCCTTCGCCGCCGCCGCCACGCGCCTCAGCGGTTCGAGAAGTTCCAGCTCCTTGTCCATCCAGACAGCGAGTGCGGCCTCAATCTCGGCGCGGCGTGCCGGGTTCAGCAGGGCAAGGCCGGGGGCAAGGCTGATCGATGGCTCCAGCATGGCTTTTCCTGGGCCCAGACGTGCCAGATCGTGGCCATTCCATGTCAGATGCTCGCCATTCCAGGCCATATTGCGCCCCTCCGCCAGATCGCCCAGCAGTTCGCGCGCATGCTTGTCGAGCAGCGCCGGCAGATGCTTCTCCGCCGCCGCCAGCAACAGGCGGCGCATCTCCATCCGGGCCTGCGGATCGACATGGAAGGTGAAACCCTCCAGCCGTCCGATTTCTTCCCCATCAACCAGAACCGCGTCGTTTTCGCCCAGCTTGACTGGCAGCAGCCCCGCATCCGCGCCCAGCTTGCGCATCAGCACCGCTGTCCGGCGATTGACGAAACGCTCGGTCAGCCGCGCATGCAATGCCTCGGACAGCTTGCGTTCGACACTGCGGGCGCGCTCGGCCATTTCTTCGCGCTGAAGCAGCCAGTCGGGCCGCTGCGCGATATAGGACCAGCTGCGGATGGCGGCGATGCGGCCCTGCAGCGTGCCGATATCGCCGCCGGTGCGATCCAGTTCGGCGATGCGCGCGGCGGCGAAATCATGGGCGATATGGCCAGTGCCGGTGGACAGATCATGCCACAGCCGCGCCACGAAGCGCGCATGATGCTCCGCTCCCGTCTGCCTGAAATCGGGCAGCGAGCACGCATCCCAGAATCGGCGCACCATCGCCTTGCCCCTCGCCACCTGCGCAATCGCGGGCTCTGACGACAGCATGCGCGCAACGGTCAGGTCTATCGCCTCAGGCGCAGCGGCCAATGCGGGGTGGTCGGGCGGGGCTTCCAGATCCTCGATCAACGTCGCTAGCGAATCCAGCCGGGGCCGCGCATCGCGCCAGTACAACCGCTGAAGCGGCGGAAAGCTGTGATTCTCGATCGCGAAAATCTCGTCATCGCGGAACTCGGCGCGCGCTTCGCCGGCCAGGACCCCGAACGTCCCGTCGGTCTGGTGCCTGCCCGCGCGTCCCGCGATCTGTGCCATCTCGGCAATGGTCAGCCTGCGCCGCCGTTCGCCATCGAACTTGTCGAGGCTCGCGAAGGCAACATGACGCACGTCGAGGTTGAGACCCATGCCAATGGCGTCGGTGGCGACGATATAGTCGACCTCACCAGACTGGAACATTTCAACCTGCGCATTTCGCGTCTGCGGTGAAAGCGCGCCCATGACGACCGCTGCGCCGCCCCGGAAACGCCGCAGCATCTCAGCAACCGCATAGACTTGCTCCGCCGAGAAGGCGACAACCGCGCTGCGCGGCGGCAGGCGCGACAGCTTGACCGCACCCGCATGGCTCAGCGTCGAAAAGCGGGGGCGGGTGATGATTTCGGCATCGGGCTCAAGCGCCCTCACCATCGGCGTCAGCGAGGACGAGCCGAGGATCATCGTCTCCTCCCGCCCACGGGCATTCAACAGGCGGTCGGTAAAGACATGCCCCCGCTCGCGGTCGGCACCCAGCTGCGCCTCGTCGATGGCGATGAAGGCGAGATCGGCATCGCGGTCCATCGCTTCCATCGTGCACAGTTTCCACCGCGCGCCCGGCGGCTCGATCCGCTCTTCACCCGTGATCAGCGCGACATTGCCCGCGCCCTTGATCGCGACCACGCGGTCATAGACTTCACGCGCCAGCAACCGCAGGGGAAAGCCGATCGCACCGCTGGAATGCGCGCAAAGCCGTTCCACGGCCAAATGCGTCTTGCCGGTATTGGTGGGGCCCAGAACGGCCTTGATGGCGGGCGAACTCATCGCTTCACAAATGTGGCATCGCATCCTGATGCCTGCAAGGCGCACGGTCCAAAGCTTCCCCAATCGCGCCAAATCAACGGCTTGCCGCACGCAGGGCGCGTCCTATCGATAGGGACGAGAATTTGAACGCTGCTTAAGTTTCGGGCCGGCAATATTGGCGGCACGAAGAATGCAACGGATCGGCGATATTGCCCGCAGGCCAGACAGGAATGCCCGAACGCAAATGACCGAAGCCAGCGACAACCGCCTAAGCATCTCGCGCAGGGAGCGCGTCGCGCATGACTCTAATGCTGCCCAAGGTGCCACGATGGCCGAAAAATGGGTCGGCGATCTCGGTTCCGACATCGGCAGCGCGCGCTGGTTCCGCTCGCTTGGGCTGCTGATCGCGCTGATCATCGTGACCTTTGCGTTCTGGCCGGATTTCTCGGCGCTTCATGCCGCCGCTCCCTCGCGACTGACCCAGGAAGAGCGCGACGAATATCGCAGCCAGATGATTACCCCGCTGGCGCTGGGCGCGGATAGCGGGCGGCGGATGGGCCCCTCGCGCCTGGTCGTGCCGCTGGCCAATGCGCCCGAACGGCCCATCGTCGAATTGACCGCGACTCTGGGCAAGGACGATTCGCTGGCCGCCATGCTGCGCCGCGCCGGGGTCAGCGGAACCGATGCCTCGCGAGTCGAGGAACTGATCGGCAATGCCCTGCCGCTGGAAGACCTTGCTGGCGGCACCAGCTTCGACATTCGGCTTGGCCGCCGCGCCAATCCCAGCCAGCCAAGACCGCTCGAAAACCTGACCTTCCGCGCGCGCCTCGACCTTGAACTCGCGGTTGCGCGCGAAGGCGGGCCTCTCGCGCTCGAACGACGGGCGATCCGGGTCGACGACACGCCTCTGCGGATTACCGGCACGGTCGGTTCGGGCCTCTATCGCGCCGCCCGCGCCGCCGGAGCGCCCGCGAAATCGGTGCAGCAATATCTGAAGGCCTTGGGCGATGCGCTTGATATCAATCGCGAAGTCGGGGCCGGCGACACCTTCGACATGGTCATCGAATACAAGCGTGCCGAAACCGGCGAGGTCGAGGTGGGCGACGTGCTCTATGCCGGGCTCGACCGCCGCGGATCGCCGCGTGCGCAATTGCTGCGCTGGGGCAAGGACGGGCGGTTCTACGATGCCAACGGGCAGGGCGAACTGCGCGAAGGGCTGATCCGTCCGGTCAACGGCGCGGTCGGCTCGGGCTTCGGCATGCGCCGCCACCCGATCCTCAAGATTCGCCGCCCGCACAACGGGCTCGATTTCCGGGCACGTTCGGGTCAGCCGATCTTCGCGGTTACCGACGGCACCGTCATCATGGCGGGGCGCAACGGCGGCTTCGGCAATTTCGTGAAGCTGAGCCATGGCGGCGGGCTAGCCACTGGCTATGCGCATATGAGCCGGATCGCGGTCAATCGCGGCCAGCGGGTCAAGCGCGGTCAGGTCATCGGCTATGTCGGCTCCACGGGCCTGTCGACCGGCCCGCATCTGCATTATGAGATGTATCGCAATGGGCGGGTCATCAATCCGGCCTCGGTCGATTTCGTCGTGCGGCAACAGCTGTCGGCGGCGGAACTGCGCCAGTTCCGCAGCCAACTGGTCGAACTGAAAAAGGTGAAACCGGGCGCGGCGCTCGAACCGCTGGTCCCTGCGAGCGCGCAGACCGCAGAGCCGGAGCGCGAGGCCGATCGCCTGTCGAACGCCCCGGCCTGATCGCCCAACCCGATAAGCGCGGCTTTTCAACACCGCGCCAGTCGGGCAAAGGCTGATCGCATGAGCAGCTATCCCAATCTCCGACTTCGCCGCACCCGCGCCAGCGCATGGAGCCGCGCGCTCTATCGCGAAACGGTGCTGACGCCCGCAGACCTGATCTGGCCGGTCTTCGTGACCGAAGGGCAGGGCGTGACCGAGGATATCGCATCGCTGCCCGGCGTGTCGCGCGGATCGGTCGACGTGATCGCCGCTCGTGCCAAGGAAGCGGTGACGCTGGGCATCCCCTGTCTGGCGCTGTTTCCCAACACGCCGAGCCATCTGCGCGACGACGACGGGACCGAGGCGCATAATCCCGACAATCTGATGTGCCGCGCGATCCGTGCGATCAAGGATGCCTGCGGAGACGATATCGGCGTGCTGACCGATGTCGCGCTCGATCCCTATACCAGTCACGGGCAGGACGGCTTGCTGGACGAGTCGGGCTATGTCGTGAACGATGCCACGGTCGATGCGCTGGTGCAGCAGGCGCTGAACCAGGCCAATGCGGGCGCGGATATCGTTGCGCCTTCCGACATGATGGACGGCCGCATCGCCGCCATCCGCGAAGGGCTGGAGGAAACCGGCCACGCGAATGTCCAGCTGATGGCCTATACCGCCAAATATGCCAGCGCCTTCTATGGCCCGTTCCGCGATGCGGTGGGTTCGGGCGGCCTGCTCAAGGGCGACAAGAAGACCTATCAGATGGATCCCGCCAATTCGGAGGAAGCGCTGCGCGAGGTCGAACTCGATCTGGCCGAGGGCGCGGACAGCGTGATGGTAAAGCCGGGCCTGCCCTATCTGGATATCGTGCGGCGGGTGAAGGACACTTTCGAAGTGCCCGTGTTCGCCTATCAGGTCAGCGGCGAATACGCGATGATCGAGGCGGCCGCCGCGGCGGGCGCGGGCGACCGGAATGCGCTGGTTCTGGAAACGCTGACCGCGTTCAAGCGCGCGGGTGCCAGCGGCGTGCTGACCTATCACGCCCCGCTGGCGGCGAGGCTGCTGGGTTGAGCGCGATGGAGCTTGCGCCCTTCAGTGTCGAGACCGAGCGGCTGGTCCTGCGCGACTGGACCGATGCGGACCGCGAGGAATTTCTGCGGCACACCAATACGCCCGCTGTCATGCAATGGCTGGGCGGCGTCATGGACGCGGCCAAGGCCGGATCGGCGATGGACCGTCTGCTGGCATATCAGCGCGATCATGGCTTTACCTTCTGGGTGGTGTCGCGAAAGGACGATGGCGGTCATCTTTCCGGCGAAGTGCTGGGCTTTTGCGGACTGAAGCGCGCCAATCTGCCGCCCGGACCCGTCGGCGACGTGGAAATCGGCTGGCGCCTACGTGAGGACGCGTGGGGACATGGTTATGCAAGGGAAGCCGCGCAGGCTTCGTTGAGGCTGGCGTTCGAACGTTTTGACGCGCCGCATGTCATCGCGCTGACCGTCATGGACAATAGGCCCAGCTGGGGCCTGATGGAGCGGCTGGGCATGAAGCGGCGCCCGGACCTCGATTTCCGGGCCGAGGGCGAGGCGGCCTGGGCCGAGAATATCTCGGCCTGGTCGATCACCCGCCGCGAATGGGAGGAAACGCAATGAATCGCCCCGACGTCACCATACTGACGATCCATGGCAAGACGCCTCGTATCCATCCCTCGGCCTTTATCGCGCCGGGGTGCCGGATCATCGGCGATGTCGAGATCGGGCCCGACGTCAGCATCTGGTACAATTGCGTGATCCGGGCCGACGTCAATTTCATCCGGATCGGCGCGCGCACCAATGTGCAGGATGGCAGCGTGATCCACTGCGACAGCCCTAAACCCGGGCAAGCAGAAGGCTGGCCGACCATCATCGGCGAGGACGTGCTGATCGGCCACATGACGATGGTTCACGGCTGCACGATCGAACGTGCGGGCTTTGTCGGGCTGGGCGCCATCGTGATGAATGGCGTTCTTATCGGGGAACAGGGCATGGTCGGCGCCGGTGCGATGGTGACGGAAAACAAGCGGATCGCTCCGCGCGAATTATGGGTCGGTCGTCCGGCAAAGCCCGTTCGCGAATTGCCGGAAAGCGCCCTTGCCGGCATGGCGGAGGGCGTCGCTCATTACGTCGAGAATGGCCGCAACCACGCAAAAGCAATAGAGGCACAACTCGCCGCAAAGGATTGATTAACACGGATAAGCCTAAGATTGACACCGGGTGCCATTTTTTCGGAAATGACACTCGTTTCCTTGGGGGGTCGCATCCTTGTCTGTGTTGGTCGTTGCCGGAACACGTCCGGAATTCATAAAACTCGTGCCTGTCATGCAGGCATTGGCGCGCCATGGCGGGCCGACCGCGCGTTTTTGCCATACCGGCCAGCACGAGGATCTGGGGCAGGGCATGCTCGACGCGGCGGGTATCGTGCCCGATGAGCGGCTGCTGCGGCCTGCCGCTTCGGATGTCGGCGCCTTACTGGCAGGTTTGACGACCGCCATCGGCGCAGCGCTCGACCGTCAGCGCCCGCAGGCTGTGGTGGTGCAGGGTGACACGGCAAGCGCGATGGCGGGCGCGATGGCGGCGTTTCATCGCCAGATCCCGGTCGCCCATGTCGAAGCGGGTCTTCGCTCGGGCGATATCACGCGCCCTTGGCCCGAAGAAGGCTATCGCCGGATGATCGCGCGCCTTGCCCACTGGCATTTCGCGCCGACCGCCGCCGCGGCAAACGCTCTTGTCGCCGAGGGTGTGCCGGCCGACAGCGTCGAAACGGTGGGCAATACCGTGATCGATGCGCTTTACTGGGCCTTGTCCTGTCTCGACCGCGACGAAAGGCTTTCGCACGAAGCGCTCCCCCTTGTCGAACGCGCGTCAAAGCGTCCCATCGTGCTTGCGACCGTGCATCGGCGCGAAACCGGCGCGGATGAGCTTGCCGCGATTGCGGAAGGTTTCAGGGCCCTGGTCGCGCGCGAAAAGGTGGAACTGATCGTCCCGCTGCATCCACGCGCGGAAAACGCGGTGCTGCGCGATCTCCTGGCTCGCTTACCGCGGGTCCAGATTGTCGAGCCGCTGAACTATTTCGCTTTCGTTCGCCTGATGCGCGAAAGCAGGCTGATCATATCGGACAGCGGCGGAATACAAGAGGAAGCGACAGCAATGGGGCGGCCTCTGCTGGTGCTTCGCCGCGAAACCGAACGGCCCGAAGCCGTGGAATCGGGTGCCGCGCGGCTCGTCGGTTCCGATCCCGAACTGCTGCTGGCCGAGGCACAGCATGCGCTGGCCGCGCCCATGCCACTGCCTAGCCGGGTGTTCGGCGATGGCATGGCGTCTGAACGGATTGCGGCAAGGCTGGGCCTCGACCTGCTCACCGCCCGAATGCGCGCGGCCTAATCCCTGATCATGGCCTGCAGCGCGTCGATCCGGTCCGCTTCATGCGCGGGCTTGTCGCGCCTTATGCGGTGAATGCGGGGAAAGCGCATCGCAAGGCCCGACTTGTGCCGCTTGCTGGCGTGAACCGAATCGAATGCGACTTCCAGCACCAGCGACTTGTCGGTTTCGCGCACTGGGCCGAACCGCTTGACCGTGTTCTGCCGGACGTGACGATCAAGCCATTTCAACTCCTCGTCCGTAAAACCGAAATAGGCTTTTCCGACCGGCAGCAGTTCCGCGCCGCGATCCGGATCGCCGTCCCAGCAGCCGAACGTGAAATCGGAGTAAAAACTCGACCTCTTGCCGCTGCCGCGCTGGGCATACATCAGGACACAGTCTATCAGCAGCGGGTCGCGCTTCCACTTGTACCACAGGCCCGACCGGCGGCCCGCCACATACGGCGAATCGCGTTTCTTGAGCATGATCCCCTCGATAGCGGAATCGCGGGCCTTCTCACGCATTTGCGATAATGTAGTGAAATCCTCTGCTTGGATGACGGATGACAGATCAAATCTATCATCGTCGAGCCGATTCATGAGAGATTCGAGCGCAGCCCTTCTTTCGCGCCATTCTCGTTCGCGCAGATCCTCACTATCGGCCAGCAACACGTCGTAAAGGCGAACGAAAGCGGGATAGTCCCGCATCATCTTTTTCGACACGGTCTTGCGCCCCAATCGCTGCTGCAACGCATTGAAGCTGGCCGCACCGCCTTCTTCCCCGCCCTGATGACTGCCACGCACCAGCAATTCGCCGTCCAGCACCGCAGGGAAGGGAAGGGCATCTGCGATTTCGGGGAAACTGTCTGAAATATCGTCGCCAGAGCGCGAATAGACGCGGGTTTTCCCGGCCGTATGGACGATCTGGACTCGGATGCCGTCCCATTTCCACTCCGCTGCATAATCGGCGAGGTCGACTTCGCGCTCTTCGAGTGGATGCGCCAGCATGAACGGTCGGAACAGCGGGACGAGATCGAGGCGCGGCGGATCTGCGCCCTTCGCGGCCCAGTCGAACAAAGGCTCGTAGGGCGCGTCGACGCCGTGCCAGTATTCCTCGACATCCTCGACATTGACGTCGAAGGCCTGCGCGAAGGCGGTCTTCGCAAGCCGCGCGGACACCCCAATCCGCATTGCGCCCGTCGCCAGCTTGATCAGCGCATAGCGTCCGTTCGCTTCAAGCCGGTCGAGCAGCCGCGGCAGTTCCACCGCCACATTGGCCCGCGTCATGCCGCGCAGCAGCGCCACTGTCTCGTCCAGCGAGGGCGCGGGCGGCTGCTCGCCCAGCGGTTCGGGCCACAGCAGGCTGGCGGTTTCGGCGGTATCGCCGACATAATCGCGCGACAAAGTATAAAGCACCGGGTCGACGCGTTCGGTGAGCAGGTTGCGGATGATGCTGGACTTGACCGCCGGAAAGTCGAGCTCGCCCGTCAGCGCCGCCAAGGCCCAGCCGCGATCCGGATCGGGCGTGGCGCGCAGGTAATCGGCGATCAGCTCCAGCTTGCGATTACGCGAATTGGTATAGGTCAGCCGGTCGAGGAGGGCTGCGAAGGCCTGCATCAGTCGTCCCCCCTAATCATCTTCGTCCTCATAGCCGACAAGCGCCAGTGCTCGGGCACGCCGCTGATGCAACTGGCACCAGCGCAGCAGCGCCTCCTCGCGCCCATGGGTGATCCAGCTTTCCTGCGGGTCGACTTCCTGGATCGTGGCGGTCAGCTCGTCCCAGTCGGCATGGTCCGAGATGATCAGCGGCAGTTCGACATTGCGCTGGCGGGCGCGCTGGCGAACCCGCATCCAGCCCGAGGCCATCGCGGTGATCGGATCGGGCAGGCGCCGGCTCCACCGATCGTTGAGCGCGGAGGGCGGGCAGACGACAATGCGGCCGCGCATCTCGTCCTTGTTTGCGCCCGTGGCGGGGCGCAGTTCGCCCAGCGGGACGCCGTGATCTTCGTACAGCGCGCACATCTTTTCCAGCGCGCCATGCAGGTAGATCGGGTCGTGATGGCCCAGCCGCCGCAATTCGGCGATCACCCGCTGCGCCTTGCCCAGCGCATAGGCGCCCACAGCGACGCAGCGATCGGGCGCGGCGGCAAGCGCCTCGGTCAGCTTGGCGATCTCCTCTTCGATCGGCGGGTGGCGGAAAACCGGCAGGCCGAAGGTCGCCTCGGTAATGAAGATGTCGCAGGGGACCACCTCGAAGGGCGGGCAGGTCGGGTCGGGGCGGCGCTTGTAGTCGCCGGTGACAACGACGCGTTCACCCGCATGTTCGAGCAGGATCTGCGCGCTTCCCAGCACATGGCCCGCCGGATACCAACTCGCGGTTACGCCGCAGCCGAGATCGACGGGTTTGCGCATGGGCACGCCCACGCCTTCCTCGCCGGTGTTATAGCGCAGTCCCATGATCGCCAGCGTCTCGGGCGTGGCGAACACCTCGCCATGTCCCCCGCGCGCATGATCGGCATGGCCATGGGTGATAAGCGCGCGTTCGACGGGCCTTGCCGGATCGATCCAGGCATTACAGGGCACGACGTGAATGCCGTGCGGTTCTGCGCGGATCCAGCCGAAGTCACGCATGGCAATGGCGGAGGGGTGAACGAGCGAGCGGCATGGTGGTAAAATGCGCCGTCACGAAGCTTCGTTCCTCATGCCGGTTATGCTTGCCTCTCGCGCCGGTCGGGCGCATAAAATCGCCATGCGCGAGATTGTCTTTGATACCGAGACGACCGGACTCGACCCGCGTAATGGCGACCGCCTTGTCGAGATCGGCTGCATCGAAATGATAAACCGCGTGGCCACGGGAAACGTGTTCCACGCCTATTTCAATCCCGACCGGTCGATGCCGGCCGAGGCAGAGGCCGTGCACGGCCTGTCGGCGACGTTTCTGTCGGACAAGCACCGCTTTCACGAGCGGGTGGACGAGCTGCTGGAATTCATCGGCGATTCGCCGCTGGTCGCGCATAATGCGGGCTTCGACTTCGGATTTCTGAATGCTGAGCTGGAATTCTGCCAGCGCACCGCGGTGTGCATGACGCGCATGGTCGATACGGTCGCGATCGCGCGGCGCAAGCATCCCGGGGCAAAGCTGTCGCTCGACGCCCTTTGTACGCGCTATGGCATCGACCGGTCTCACCGGACCAAGCACGGCGCCTTGCTCGACGCCGAATTGCTGGCACAGCTCTATGTCGAGCTGACCGGCGGGCGGCAGATCGGGCTGGAACTGGCGGCAGAAGTAGCCGCCCCCGCGCAGCAGACCACCGCACAGCCGGTGCGGCTCGACCGGCCCTATCGCGAACCGCGCCCGCATTTTGCCAGCGATGCCGAATTGGCGGCACATTCGGCCTTTATAGCGACCTTGACCGACCCCATCTGGGATATGGGCGTCGCCGGCCCTTCGAGAAGGAGGGCATGAGCGACGGACCCAAATGGCGGTAAGCCCCCCGCCACGATAAGGGGCGAGAATAAGACGAAGGAGTAGTCGATGGATATTCGCGTTTCCGGTCACCAGGTCGAAACCGGTGCAGCCCTTCAGGAACACGCCACGGAGCGGCTTACGGGAATCGTCGACAAGTATTTCAACAGGGCGCTTTCATCGCAGGTCACATTGGGGCGAGGGCCGCACGAAAGCTTTACCGCCGACATCGTCACCCATGTCATGCAGGGCCTGATCGTAAAGGGCCACGGCGAGGCGCAGGAAGCACATCAGGCGGTCGACAACGCGCTCAACAAGATCGAGAAGCAGCTGCGACGCTACAAGCGGCGACTGAAGGACCGGCACGAACAGGCCGATCATGCGCTGCGCGAGGAAGTGGCGGCCTATACCGTGTTCGCCGGTTCCGAACAGGACAGCGCAAACGACGACGAAGAGGCGAGCGACGCCCCTGCCATCGTGGCAGAGACCCGCACCGACATTCCCGAAACATCCGTTTCCGATGCGGTCATGATGCTGGATCTGCGCGACACGCCTGCCCTGTTCTTCAAAAATGCTGGAACTGGGCGGCATAATATGGTCTATCGCCGATCCGACGGGACGATCGGATGGGTTGAACCGTCCGCGACCAGCTGATCTCGGGATGCGCCTGCATCCGGATCGGGCAATGCAACGCCCCTTGCCGCATCATTTGCATGCAGGCCTTAGCGATTTGCCAAGGCTTGTCTGCGATAAGGCGCGAGTGAGGGGCCTTGCCCGTTTGTCGGGCTCACGGCATTCGCCTGCACGGCGCGTCCCTCGCGACGGACCCGCCATGCGGGTCGCGGCCTGCCATTTGCAGGCACCCGGAACTTGGATGGCCCCCGGCGGGGCTGCAGACATGATGATACCGAAACGATGACATCGCTATTCGTACTCGATCCGGTGGCAGTTGGCCGCTGTGACGCCGAAGACAAGCAGGGCGTGCTCGAGGCGCTCGCATCCCGTTTCGCCGAGGTTTACGCGCTCGACCGCGATTCCGTGCTCGAAGCGCTCGAAGAGCGGGAAAAGCTGGGCAGCACGGGGTTCGGGCGCGGCACCGCTATTCCCCATGCCCGGATCGACGCCCTGTCGCAGCCGGTCTGCGTATTTCTGCGCCTTTCTTCACCCGTTTCTTTCGATTCCGCCGACGGCATGCCGGTGGAACTGGTGTTCGGCCTGCTCTCGCCCGAAAAGTCGGGTGCTATGCATCTCCATGCCCTCGCGGCGATAAGCCGGACGATGCGCGACGACCGTATGCGCGACCGTCTGGCGGAGGCACCGGGCGACGAAGCCGTCTACGCCCTGCTTGCCAATGTGTCCGAGCGGGATGCCGCCTGACTCTTCGGCCGTGACCGGGGAATCGGCTGGCGGTGCGGCGCTTCACTGGCGCGCGCTGGAGCGGCTGTATGCTTCGGCTCCGATAAACCGGCTTTTCCGGTCGAGTCTTTCGATCGGGCGTGAGGGCGCGGCCACAATCCTGTTCGACGTGGACGACAATGTCTTTCACGCGGCAGGCGCGGCGCATGGCACGATCTATTTCAAGATGCTGGACGATGCGGCGTTCTATGCCGCTAATACGCTGATCAGCGACCGCTTCCTGCTGACCACGTCGTTCAACCTGCAGTTTCTGCGCCCGATCAGGCACGGCCGCATACGCGCCGAAGGCAAATGGATCAGCGGCCGCCGACGCGTGCTGGTCGCCGAAGCGCGCCTGCTGGACGAAGAGGACGAGGAAGTGGGCCGCGGAACGGGCACATTCATGCGGTCCCAGATCCCGCTCTCTGGACTGCCGGGATATCGCGCGGACGAATCGTCCCCGTCCGAATCGGGCGAATAAGGCAATGGATCATCGCTTGCCGGCGCATATCGAAGTTTCCGGCCTTGCAAGATCGGTAAACCAGGCGGGTGGCTTCGCAACAATTCTGCACAAGGGAGAGCGAGACGCAGGGACCATTCTGATCGCCACGCGCCACCACGACGAAGCATTATGTCTTTACGAGCGGATTCCCGACTTGGAGGGAAACCGGCGCTGGACCAAAACGCGTGAAGAAATTATTGAAAAAGAACGCGAATTTTCCGAGTATCTGGAAAGACGAGCGAAGCAGGACCCCGATTGCTGGATAATCGATCTCGAAATCGCACAGGTGGAACGCTTTATCGGTTAATTCGGAACCTTTGGGTTGACACATTCTCGCCACAAACACAGATAGCGCCCGCAACGGACGGGCGTAGGCAGTCATGCAATGCAGATCGGCATTGGATGATGAGCGCGCAGACGGGGAACGACCGGCAGGGTCTTTTCGGCAGGCCATAGCAACGCACCTGGTGGTGCAGGCTCGCTGATACTCTGCGACAGGCGCGTTCACCGCATACGATCGACTTATTGATGGGCCGTAAGGTTAAAGGCGCCAGCGCGCTGTCGCTGGCTGTCATGGCGGGCATCGCCCTCTTTGGATTCGAGGGTACCCGCGCAAATGCCGAGATGGGCAATTATGTTCCCGTCGAAGCGATCGAACAGGTGACGCAGTCCGTCACCGAAGCGCAGGACGACAAGGACACGCCTTCGGGTTTCGTGTCGCAGCCGGTCGTCCAGACGATCCCGGAAACGCCCGAGGTGGATAGCCAGAACGCGGTGCCGATGGCATCGAATCTTGGCGATTACCTGTCGGGAATTCCGACGCCTGCGAACCTGGACAAGCAGCTGAACTGCCTGGCGGGCGCAATCTATCACGAATCCAAGGGTGAGCCGCTGGACGGTCAGCTGGCCGTTGCCCGCGTGATCGTGGCAAGGGCGGAATCGCCCCGGTTCCCGTCGAGCTATTGCGGCGTGGTGTTTCAGCGCCACCAGTTCTCGTTCGTGCGCGGAAAGGCGATGCCCGCGATCAACAAATCGAGCCGGGCATGGCAGCGGGCGCAAAAGCTGGCGCTGATCGCCGATCAGGACGGCTGGAAAAGCGAGGCCGAAGGCGCGCTGTATTTCCACGCCAATTACGTCAAGCCGCGCTGGAGCAGCAAGATGACGCGGCTGGCGCAGATCGATAACCACATCTTCTATCGCTGATCGCGCCTAAGGCGCGTTCACGTTTCCCCCCGCACCGGCCCGTCCCCCCCACAGGGCCGGATGCGTAAAGGGCCGCTGGCCAATCCCCCCGAATATGGCCGGCGGCCCTTTCTCGTTCTTGTTGAAACTTCAGTCGCGCAGTTCGACCCAGACCGGCGCATGGTCGCTGGCCTTTTCGCGGCCGCGATAGGCCTTGTCGACGCCGCTGGCGACCAGCCGGTCGGCCAACTCGGGCGAAAGCAATGCGTGGTCGATGCGGAAACCATGGTCGCGCTGCCATGCGCCTGCCTGGTAATCCCAGAACGTCCAGATGCCGCCGCGCGGATGGTGCAGGTCGATCGCGTCGGTCCAGCCGTCGCCGATCAGGCGAAAATACGCATCGCGCGATTCCGGCTGCATCAGCGCATCGCTGGCCATGGCCTTGGGGGACCAGACGTCCTTGTCTTCGGGAATCACATTGTAATCGCCGATCACGACAGTCGGGATCTCCGCCGCCCGCAGTTCCGCCATGCGGCTGCGCAAGCGCTTCATCCATGCCAGCTTGTAGTCGAACTTGGGGCCAGGAACCGGATTGCCGTTGGGCAGATAGATGCACACCACGCGCACGCCACTGAAATCGGCTTCCAGATAGCGTGAATGCGTATCCTCGTCGTCACCGGGCAGGCCGCGCAGCACCTCGGTCGCGGGCTGGTCGCCGCGCGACAGGATGGCGACGCCGTTGAACCCCTTCTGCCCGTGCCAGATCGGCGTATAGCCGGTGCCCTCGAACTCATGCGCCGGGAAAGTCTCGTCGCTGGATTTGATTTCCTGCAGGCAGGCGACGTCAGGCTGCGTTTCTTCCAGCCATTCCAGAAGGCGGGGCAGGCGCGCCTTCACCCCGTTGATGTTGAAGCTGGCAATCCGCATGCGCCGCTATCAAACGGCGAAGCTGGAGCCGCAGCCGCATCCCGCCGCGGCATTCGGATTTTCGACCTTGAATGCCGAACCGCCCAGCGATTCCACGTAATCGACAATGCTGCCGCGCACGAGATCGAGGCTGACCTCGTCCACCGCCAGCGTCACGCCATCGGTTTCGGCGGTGACGTCGTCGGCCTCGACCGCGTCGGTCAGGCCAAAGCGATATTGAAAGCCCGAACAGCCGCCCCCTTCGACGGCCAGGCGCAATATGGCAGGCTTGCCCTGCTTGCTGGCGATCAGGGCCACGCGTCTTGCGGCATCGGGGCTGAGGCGGATCGGCTGAATGTCCATGGCTGACAGATAGGGCTCGCCGCCCCCCGCGGCAAGCCATGCAGGTTTGGGCGTGGGGTCAGGCGCTGCGGATATAATTCCTCATCTCGCTCGCTTCCTGCTCGATCTGGTCGATATGGGCCTTCACGAGATCTCCGATCGAGACGAAATCGATCATCCGTCCGTCCTTCACCACGGGCAGGTGCCTGATGCGCCGCATCGTCATCAGGCCCAGTGCCTCAGGCTCGGACATATCGGGCGTGGCGGTCACGGCGGGCGACGTCATCGCATCGCTCACCGGGGCCGACAACGCATCCGCTCCCAACTCGTCAAGACAGCGAATGACGTCGCGTTCGGAAAAAATGCCCTGCACCGTACCCATCTCGTCAATCACCGGCATCGCGCCGATCCGATGCTCACGCAGCAGAGCGACCGCTTCCGATACGGAATGATCGGCGCGGCACGTCACGACGCCAGCGTCGCGGTGGGCGATGATATGAGCGATATTCATAGGCCTTCCTTCCCCGTTTCAAGCGAGGACCAGCCGGTCGCGCGGGATCTTACTTGCCCCGCTTGTAATGCGGCAGGCCGATCCGACGCCATATAATGCCACTTATCGCGTTCGCTTGCCAGTGTGCTCGGCAATCGCCATCTTGCAGGGCATGACTGGACGCTCCCCGCTCGACGATCCCCACAATGCCGCCTTTGCCTGGGGCCGGTACAAGCGGATGATGAAAGGCATGCTGGCCCTGACCCTGACGACCATCGGGATCGTGCTGGCATGGCTGACCTATGAGAACGGCATGCTCTCGATTCATTTCTACATCGCCTGGGGTCTGGGGATCGGCTTCATGATGATGCTGGTCGCGGCACTGATGGGCTTGGTGTTCCTGTCGAACGGAACCGGCCATGACGAATCGATCGACGACCGTCTGGGCGATGAAGCCAAGGAGACCTGGAACGACCGCTAGGTCGAGGGTCTTTCTGCCGGATAGAGCCGATAGTCCTCTACCGGAACGCCGCCTATCAGATGTTCCTGGATGATGCGTTCCAGCACGGGCGGCTTGCAGCCCCAGTACCACACGCTCTCAGGATAGACGACCGCGACCGGGCCCGCGACGCAGACCCGCAGGCAATTGGCCTTGGTGCGCATGATACCGCCATTGCGGTCCAGCCCAAGCTCGGCCAGCCGCGATTTCAGATAGTCCCAGCTTTCGATCCCGGTGCCGACGGGGCAGCATTTGGCCTTCGTCTGGTCGGCGCACAGGAAGATATGCCGCGTGAAAGGCGCGCCGCCGCCGATCGCGGCAAGGCCTGCCGATGCCTGCGGCAGGGCGACATGCGGACGGACGGGCAGCGACGGTTCGAAATCCTGCCTGTCTCCGTCGTCCGTTCGGTCAGAGGCGTCCGGTGATCCGGGCAATTTCCCGCTCTACGATCTTTTCGACCAGCCCCGGCATGTTGTCGTCCAGCCATTGCTTCAGCATGGGCCGGAGCATGTCGCGCACCATGTCCTCCAGCGGATTGGGCGCCGCCTTGCCGGACGACGCGCTTTCGCCATGTGCCGCCTGCTCAAGCGCCGAGAAGCGTGCGCGCAAGGCCTCTGCCGCTGCGCCAGCGATAAGGCCCTCAGACGCGCCTGCGTTAGGTGAATCGTTCGCATCATCCTGCGCTATCGGTTCGGGCTCCCCGGCCACATCAGTCTCGGCATCGGGCTGAACATCCTCGGCATGACGCGACAGCTCCTCGTCGCCGTCATGCGGATCCTGCTGAAGATCGTTGCCGGGCTGCTCAAAGCCGTGGTGCGGAGCCGCTTCCCGATAGTCGGCGGTATCGCCCGACTCCACGGCCGACCACTGCGGGTTGCCGGTTTCGGGATCGGGTGGAGGCAGGATGATCGGCTCCTCCTCGTCCGCATCGCCGCTCGAAGTCGCGTCTTCGGCAACGTGCCCTTCTTCCATGTCGTCGTCATCGACGAAGGCATCGCTGTCGAGACTGCGCAGATCGAACACGTCGCTGCGCGAATCGTCGAACGATCCCTCTTCTGCTGCCGGCTCGGGAGCGGCGCTTTCAGGCGCGCGTGCGCCGAAGGGCGAGTGACGCTGAAACGAATAGGGAGAAAAGCTGGCGGGCCGCTCGGGAACCGGCTCACCATTCTCGCGCGCGGCGTCGCGCGCGAATGTGTCAGGCGATCGGCGCGGCCCGTCTTCGCGCGATATCACTTGCTTGATCGACCGCAGAATATCCTCGACCGATGCCTCGCCGTCCTTCTGCGCCATGTCCTGATCCCTCGATTACTCGCCGGGGATTGTCGCGTCTTGTGCGGGCGTGTCAACGGTGCGTGTCGCCTCGGCCACAGGATCCGGTTCGAAACGGAAGTCGAAAATCGCATCGTCGACCGATTCGTAATAGACCGTCGGATCGTAAAGCGGTCTGCCAACGTCGAGATTGAGGTCCTCCGCCTCGGCCATGCCCATGGCGGCGAGCAGCGAGAAACCCGCCACATAGGCATTGCGCCGTGCGGTCACCAGCTGGACTTCCGCGCGCAGCAATTCCTGCTCGGCGTCGAGTATGTCGAGGATCGTGCGATTGCCGACCGAATTCTCGGCCCGCACGCCCTCAAGGCTCAATTGCGCGGCGGACACCGCCGAGGTTGTCGATTCGATCACCTCCAGCGAAGCCTGCCACGCGGTATAGGCGCTGCGGACCTGCGCGATCACGTCGCGTTCGATGGCGATCTCGGTCTCGAACGCCGAGGCGGCACGGGCCTGCGCCTGCCGTTCCTGCGCGGCGGGTAGGCCGCCCTGAAAGATCGGGATGCTGAAACGCGCACCGGCCTGCGCCGAGGTTTCGCGCTGCGCGAAATCCGCGCCGATGATGCCGTCGCCCAAGGTGCCGAGATAGTCGGTATAGTCGCCGGCGGTGAAAAGCGAAACGCGCGGCAGGCGGCCCGAACCGGCAACCTCGATCTCGTAACGCGCGGCCTGCACTCTTTCTCGTGCCGCCAGAAGGTCCGGATTGCTTTCGAGAGCGATGGCAACCGCCGTTTGAGGATCGTCAGGCAGACCGGGCAGCGGCGGGGGCGCTTCCAGCGCGGTGGGCGCTTCCCCGACGAGCTGAACATAGCGCTCGCGGCTGCCGATCAGATTGGCCTGCGCGGTGGTGAGGTCGCTGCGCGCGATCGCGAGGCGGGATTCGGACTGCGCCACGTCGGTCCGGGTCACGTCGCCGATTTCGAACCGGTCGCCGGTCGCTTCCAGGTTCACGCTAAGCGCGTCCACGTTCTGCAGGTTCAGGCCCACCACCGCCTCGTCACGGATCACGTCCATATAGGCGGCGACGACCTGGCTGAAGACGGATGCTTCGGTCGCGCGCAAATCGGCACGGCCGGCCTGCACACGCTGCTTGGCGGCAAGGATCGAATTCTTGACCGCGCCCCCCGAATAGATCGGGACGTTCAGTTCCACGTTGGTCCTGAAGATGCGGTCCGGCGCCGAAAACGAGTTCTCGCTCACCTTCAGCGTTTCCGCATACTGGCCCTGCGCGCCAATGTCGGGCAGCCCCGCCGATTTCTGGATCGGCACGTTTTCGTCGGTTGCGCGCAGATCCGCACGCGCGGCCAGCAGGGTGGGATTGGTGTTGTAGGCGTTGGCAAGGGCGCCGCGCAGCGTATCGGCCTGCGCGGGCGCAGCCACGACTGCGACTGCCGCACATGCAAGCAGAGCGCGCCTCATTCCTGTAACCCCACCCCTGAACGGCATCAGAAACTCCAGCCTTTCTCTTTCTTGAATTCGGCCAGCACGGGAATGCCCGTTTCCACCAGCGGCTGGAGCGCGATGGGCGCATTCGCCTCGGTCCCGGCCTTGCGGCCAATCGCAATGCGCGTCACCCCGCGATCGGTGACGCCCGTCACAAGGCGGCCGTCCGCGGCAAGCTGGGCCGCGATCGCTTTCGGCAAATGCTCTACGGCGCCGTCGATCACGATCAAATCGTAAGGCCCGTTCCTCTTGAACCCGTCAGTCAGCGCACCCTCATGCCAGTCGCCCGTCCTGCTTCCGGCAATGCCGGTCAGGCGGGCATCGGATTCGACGACATCCAGCGAGGCGACCATCGGGGCAAGCAGAGCCGCGAGATATCCGGTCGCGCCCCCGATCAGGAGTGCCTTGTCGGTATCCGCCGGACGTGCCGTCTGAAGCAACATCGCCTGCGCGAATGGAGCCGACAGGGCGCGCCCTTCGCCAAGCGAAACCGATCGGTCCATATAGGCGATCGCACGCTGGTCTGCGGCGACATATTGTTCGCGCGGGGTGCTGGCCATCGCGGCCAGAACGCGCGGGTCGTTGATCCCGCTGGGGCGCAACTGGCTGTCGATCATCGCCTTGCGCGCAGCGGCGAAATTCTCGCCGCTTGCGGGGGTAAGCTCGGGCTGGGGTGTCGCGGCACTGGCCATGGCAAAATCTCTCACGCGGATCGTGCCCGTATTGCGGGCCGGAAGGTTACGGAGTGCGGCGCAAAAAACGGTTTCACCCGGTACTGCCTGCGCCAACGGCGCTGCTCTAGTGCATTGCGGCATGAACGCCAAGAGCCCCGCTGCGAGCGCCGGATGACTTGGCAGGGACGTAGCTTGCCCTTACAGGGCGCACCATATCTACGGTTCTGGAACGGGAAGGCGCGCGCATGTCCGATATGGTGGTGATCGAGGAAGAGCATCTGGTCGAGAGCATCGCCGATGCGCTGCAATATATCAGCTTCTATCACCCAATGGACTACATCAAGGCGCTGGGTGAGGCCTATGAGGCCGAGATGAACCCCGCCGCCAAGGACGCCATCGCGCAGATCCTGACCAATTCCAAGATGTGCGCCGAGGGGCACCGCCCGATCTGCCAGGACACCGGCATCGTCAACGTGTTCCTGAAATGGGGCCAGAACTGCCGGCTCAATTCCGACAAGTCGTTGCAGGATGTCGTCGATGAAGGCGTGCGGCGCGGCTACAACAACCCCGAAAACAAGCTGCGCGCCTCGGTGCTGGCCGATCCGGCGTTCACCCGCCGCAATACCAAGGACAACACGCCCTGCGTGCTGGATGTCGAGATGGTGCCGGGCAATACGGTGTCGATCGACGTCGCGGCCAAGGGCGGCGGCAGCGAGGCGAAGTCCAAGTTCAAGATGATGAACCCCAGCGACAATATCGTCGACTGGGTGCTTGAGATGATCCCGCAGATGGGCGCGGGCTGGTGCCCGCCCGGCATGCTGGGCATCGGCATCGGCGGCACTGCCGAACATTGCGTCAAGCTGGCCAAGAAAAGCCTGATGGACCCGATCGACATGGGCCAGTTGAAGGCGCGCGGACCGCAGAACGATATCGAGAAGCTGCGGATCGAGATCTTCGACAAGGTCAATGCAATGGGCATGGGCGCGCAGGGGCTGGGCGGTCTGGCGACCGTGCTGGACGTCAAGATCCTCGACTGGCCGTGCCATGCGGCGAACAAGCCGATGGCGATGATCCCCAATTGTGCCGCGACGCGCCACGCGCATCTGACGCTGGACGGCAGCGGTCCGGCCTTCATCCCCGCGCCCGACCTGTCCGCATGGCCCGATGTGGGCTGGAAGCCGTCGAAGGAAGCCAGGCGCGTCGACCTCGACAATCTGACCCGCGAGGAAGTGCAGAGCTGGAAGAATGGCGACCGGCTGCTGCTGTCGGGTTCGATGCTGACGGGCCGCGACGCCGCGCACAAGCGCATCGCCGACATGCTGGACAAGGGCGAGGAACTGCCCGTCGAGTTCAAGAATCGCGCGATCTATTACGTCGGCCCGGTCGATCCGGTACTGGGCGAGGTCGTCGGCCCGGCTGGCCCGACCACCGCGACGCGCATGGACAAGTTCACCGACATGATGCTCGACCTTGGCCTGATCGCCATGATCGGCAAGGCCGAGCGCGGACAGGGCGCGACCGAGGTGATCGCGAAGCACAAGGTCGCCTATCTGATGGCAGTCGGCGGCGCGGCCTATCTGGTGTCGCGCGCGATCAAGGACGCGAAGGTCGTTGCCTTCGAGGATCTGGGCATGGAAGCGATTTACGAGTTCCGGGTGGAAGACATGCCCGTGACCGTGGCGGTCGATAGCGAGGGCAACAATGTCCATACGCTCGCTCCGCTGGTCTGGCGCGACAAGATCGCCAAGGAACATCTGCTGCCGGTGAAATAGGCAGCGGTGGGTGATTTCCTGTCCAAGGGGCGCAATTTTAGCCTCTTGGAACACCCATCTTCGACCAAGCGCCCATCGGGTTCGACCGGCGACTTGCGCCCTATGGCGCGGTTGAAACCGTCGTCCTATGGATCGGAGGATGGAGAACACCGAAGCCGATCGACTTGAAGAGGGCCAGCCGCGCGTTCCGCTTGTGAACGTGTTGCTGTCGATGGTTGCCTTCTGGGCATGCTATTTCGTTCTGGCGACGGCCCGCAGCTATCTGATCGGCTTCGAGTTCCAGGACGAGTTGCTGTTGCTGCGCCTTGTCGTGATCCTGGCCAGCCTTGCGGTGACCGTGCTGCTGTGGCTGCTGCTGCGCGGGTTCGACAATCGCCGCCTTGGCCTGCGCTTTGCCGTCGCCTTCGTCGCCGCGCTGCCGGCATCGCTGCTCCTTGCCGTAATCAATACCGAAGTGTTCCGTGAGGTCGAGGAACGCGCGATCTTTCGGTTGAGCCAGGAACAGGGCGTGACGGTCCGCCGCGATCAGACAGGCAACATTCTTGTCGATGTGCCGCAAATTCCCGACGATCTCGAAGAGTTGGATCCGGGCCTTCCCGGCGAGGTCCGCAAAGCCATGGAAAGCGCTGCCAGCGGTGAGGGCCAGGATGGCGAGCCCATCGTCATAGACAAGGAGACGCAGCGCAACCTGTTGTGGGTCCAGCTGACCGACATCGCGCTGGGCCGCTATTTCCTTCTGCTGGCATGGGCGGCTCTCTATTTCGCGATGACGCAGGCCGAACATGCCCGCGTCGCCGAGCGGCGTGAGGGCGAATACAAGCGCGCGGCCAAGGCGGCCGAACTCAAGTCGCTGCGATATCAGGTCAATCCGCATTTCCTGTTCAACACGCTCAATTCGCTGTCGGCATTGGTCATGGTCGGACGCAACGACCAGGCCGAATCGATGATCCAGATGATCAGCACCTTCTATCGCCGCTCGTTGACAGGCGATCCGGTGGGCGACGTGCCGCTGGCGGAGGAAATCGAATTGCAGCGGACCTATCTGCAGATTGAATCGGTCCGGTTTCCCGATCGGCTGCGCACGGTCATCGATGTGCCCGAAACACTGGAAAGCGCACGCGTACCCGGCATGATCCTGCAGCCGCTGATCGAGAATTCGGTCAAATATGCGGTCGCACCGGTCAACCGGCCGATCACCATCTTTATCTCGGCGATCGAGGAATATGGGCGGCTGGTCATCACCGTCGCCGACAACGGACCCGGATCGGGGGAAAAGAATGCGCCGCGCAAGGGCGATACGGCCGCCGCTCATGCATCCGGCGGCAGGAACGGCTTTGGCATAGGGCTGGCGAATGTACGCAACCGGCTGGAAACGCGTTTCGGCAAGGATGTGTCGGTTGTCAGCGGGGATACGGGTCACGGCTGGCGGACAGTCATCCGCATGCCGTTGGAGCGGAATGTTCGGGGGGAATAGACCATGACCGAAGCGGTCGGGAAAGAGCAGGTTTTATCGACGCTGATCGTCGACGACGAGCCACTGGCGGTCGAACGCATGCAGGTCATCTGCTCGCGGCTCGATTGCCTGCGCATCGTGGGCACGGCCGGCGATGGCGCCGCGGCCTTGCGCATGATCGATGCGCTGAGGCCTGAGCTGGTGCTGCTCGACATGACCATGCCCGAGGCCGACGGATTGTCGGTCGCGCGGCGCATCGCCGAGGTCGTGCCCGATGCGGCAGAACGCCCCGCCGTGGTCTTCGTCACCGCGCATGACAGCTTCGCGGTCGAGGCGTTCGATCTCGATGCGGTCGATTACGTCCTGAAGCCCGTGGCGCAGGACCGGCTTGAGCGTGCGATCGCGCGCGCCGTCGCGCGCCGAGGCAGTGGACCGGCTCAGGATGGCGAACGCAAGCAGGCATGGATTTCGGAATTCTGGGTCCCGCACCGCTCCGAACTGCTGCGCGTGGGTGCCGATGAAGTGCACCGCATCGATGCAGAGCGCGATTACGTGCGCCTGCACGTTCCGGGCGGAAGTCATCTGCTGCTGGAGACGATCACCTCGCTCGAGCAGAGACTGGATCCGGACAAGTTCATCCGCGTCCACCGCTCGACGATCCTGCGCCGGGACACGATCACGGGGCTTCGCCACGACGGGCTGGGCGTCTGGTCCGCCGAGCTTGGAGAAAAGGAACCGGTGCGGATCGGGCGCACTTTCCTCAAATCGGTAAAGGCGATGGCCGGCCGATAAAGCGCGTGAAGCGCGGCACATCGGCATCGGCAGCCAAAAAAATGGCCGGCGCAGCGGCCGGCCCAAGGGGAAAAATCGTATTATTGTCCGCCTGTGGGGCGGAGGGCATAGCCGGCCCGGGGGACTGAACCGGACCGGCTATTTACAGACGGCTCGGGATCAGCCGCCGTAACGGGCATCGCTGATGGCAGCGGCGAACTGCTGTTCGCTCTTCTTCAGCGCGACTTTCATGCAAGCGCTGCGGCGGTTGGCTTCTGCCGCGCCGCGAACGCGGTTGTCGGAACAGACGCTCTTGGCGGCTCGCTCGATGCGGTGCTTCAATTCTTTCTGACCGGCTTCGGTGGTCAGATCGAGTCCTGCGTAGGACGCGTGTGCGGTGTTCGATTCCTCGGCCATTGCAACCTGCGGGGCGGCCATGGCGAGAACCGGCAGTGCAGCCATGATCATCAGCTTTTTCATGGGTCTATCTCCTCCTTTACTGCGGCTTTCCGGTGCTCTCCGGTGCCTCGCCATTCTGGATAGCGGAGCTGCCGGTGTCGCGCCGCAACCGCTCGGCAAAGGTCTGCATCGGCTCTGCCAGCGGCATGACCCCTCCACCAACGACCGACCGGGTCCGGCGAACGACATGAAGTTTTACAGAACGATGACAGGGGACAAGAATCGGAAAGAGCTGTTCGGTGCCGCTTCCCAAGCGGTCGGGGTTCGCGTTAAGCATCGAAGGTGGCTCTGGTGCTTCTCTTTCTGCTCGGCGTGGGCAATTTCGTCATGCACAAGGCCGTGCTGGAAAGCGGCCATCCGCTATTGGGCCAGATGCCGTGGTTCGTGCACATGCTGGGGGGGCGTTTCGGGCTGGTGGTCGAGTTTCTGCTGCTGACGGCAGCGATGCTGGTAAACCAGAACACCGAAGGCAGCAGCGCGACGGGCGCGGCGCTTGCCTATCTGGGATATACCATCGCCAATGCGCTGGCCGCCTGGCTGATCATCACGCGGCGTGTGTAGTGCGGCAGGGACAATCACGGGAACCGGCCCGCGCTTCGCGGGATTACGGATAATGATGAAAAGCCAAGATATATGGTTGGTCAACAACCCGGCGAGCGGGAGCAATGATCAGGATGCGCTGGATGCGCTGACGGGCCAATGCGACGATGCCGGACTTTGTCTGACGCGCCGCATCGCGTTTCCCCATCAGGATCTGCCGGCGCCCGGCGAACTCGACGCGGCCGGTATCCGCACGGTGGCGGTCTTTGCGGGCGATGGAACGGTCAATGCGCTGGTGACTGCACTGCAAGGCTGGAGCGGCGCTATACTGGTGCTGCCAGGCGGCACGATGAACCTTCTTTCGAAGCGGCTGCACGGCCCGCGATCCAGCGACGAGATCGTGCAGTCGCTGATCCGCGGCGATGCGCGCCGAATTCGGCCCTCCATCGTCCATTGCGTGACGGGGAGCGATACGGAGGACGCGCCTACAGGGACAGCGCTTGCCGAAGTGCTGGCAGGTCCCGCCACGGCCTGGAGCGAAGCGCGCGAGGCGTTTCGCGACCGCGACATCGCCGCTGTGGTCGAGGATGCCATCGAGGCCGCCTCTCAGTCGATCGACGGCGTGCGCGTGCATTGCGCCGATCCCGCGAAGGGGCGCGGCGATGGCTATCCCCTGCTCATGGTCACGCCGCAGCGCGAGGAATTTTCGGTGAAGGCCTATCATGCCGACCGGTTCATGGAATATGCGCAGCAGGGCATGGCCATACTCGGTCACCGGTTCCGCGACGGGCCGCACGAAGAACTTGGGAAATTTTCGCAGATGATGGTCAAGAGCGCGGACGAAACCGCCATTCCCATGCTGATCGATGGCGAGCCGGTTCACGGTTCGGGATCGGTCCGCTTTCTGCTGGGCGAATGCGGTGTCGACCTGATCGCGACAGGCGAACGCTGATGCCCGGTCGTAGCAAGGCGCTCATCTTCCACCTGTCGGATATTCATTTCGGCCTGGTCGATCAATCCGCGATCGCGTGGGCCAAGGCAGAGATTGCGCGGCGGAAGCCCGATGCCGTGGCCATCACCGGCGATCTGACCATGCGCGCGCGCCACCGCGAGTTCGATGCGGCGACAACATGGATCAATTCTCTCGACGTGCCGGTCACGGTCGAGGTCGGCAACCACGACATGCCCTATTTCAACCTGTTTGAGCGTTTTACCGACCCTTACCGCCGTTTTCGCGGCATGAAGGACAAGGTCGAGGCGGAGATCGATCTGCCGGGCCTGGCCATCGTGTCGCTCAACACCGCACCGCGCGCCCAGTGGCGCTGGCCGTGGAGCTATGGCTATGTCACCGATCACCAGCTTGCAAAGGCGCTGAAGGCGATCGACGCCTTGCCGCCGGGTACGAAAATCGTCGTCGCATGCCACCACCCGCTGGTCGAAGCGGGCACGCGCGGCAAAGCACTGACCAAGGGCGGCGACCATGCCTTGGCGGAGTTTGCGAAACGCAATGTCGTCGCGGTGCTGTCGGGCCATGTGCATGACGCCTTCGACATGATCGCCAAGACACCGAATGGTCCGATCCGCATGATCGGGGCGGGAACATTGTCGCAGCGGGTGCGCTCAACGCCGCCCAGCTTCAATGAATTGCATTGGGACGGCAACGATTTTGAAGTCGTTGTTCGCAACCTGGAGGAAGTGCCGACGCCCGACATGCAGATCGACGACGTGCCCGAAGACGCGATGCCGCCGCGCAGGCCGGATGAGCCGGTGGCGCCTGTGGGACGCGTGCCCGCGGAAGATCCGCCGGTTCACTGATCACTGGCCAACTGACTAGGGCTCATTTGAGAGCCACAAATAAAAAGGGCGGCCCCGAAACGGGTGCCGCCCTTCCTTTTGCATAAGCCGGTGAGGCGTATCAGCGCTTGCTGAACTGGAAGCTGCGGCGTGCCTTCGCACGGCCGTACTTCTTGCGCTCCACCACGCGGCTGTCGCGGGTGAGGAAGCCCTCGGCCTTGATCGCACCGCGCAGCGCGGGTTCGAAGCGCGACAGCGCCTGCGAGATACCGTGCTTGACGGCGCCGGCCTGACCCGACAGACCGCCGCCCTTGACGGTGGCGATGATGTCGTACTGGCCGTTGCGATCGGTGACGTCGAACGGCTGGTTGATCACCAGGCGCAGCGTGGGACGTGCGAAATACACTTCCTGATCGCGGCCATTGACGGTGATCTTGCCCGTGCCGGGCTTGAGCCACACGCGGGCCACGGCATCCTTGCGCCGGCCGGTGGCATAGGCGCGGCCCTGCTTGTCCACTTCCTTGTCGCGCAGCGGCATGGTGGGAGCGGCAGGAGCCTGCTGTTCGGTTTCAGCCAGATCGGCGTTGTCAGTCAGATCCTTGAGGTCCGACAGGTCTTTCACTTCGTTCTCGGACATCACGCGCTAACCTTGTTCTTGCGATTGCGGGCGGCGATATCGAGCACTTCGGGCTGCTGCCCGTCATGCGGATGCTCGGTACCGGCATAGAGGTGCAGCGCCTTCATCTGCTGACGGCCCAGCGGACCGCGCGGGATCATGCGCTCGACAGCCTTTTCAAGGACGCGTTCCGGGAAACGGCCTTCCAGCACCTTGGCGGGGCTGGTTTCCTTGATGCCGCCGGCATAGCCGGTGTGCTTGTAGTAACGCTTGTCCTGCAGCTTGTTGCCGGTGAAGCGCACCTTGTCCGCATTGATGACGATCACGTGATCGCCGCAATCGACGTGCGGGGTGAAGCTCGGCTTGTGCTTGCCGCGCAGGATGTTGGCGATGATGGTGGCAACACGGCCGACCACCAGACCTTCGGCATCGATAATATGCCATTTTTTCTCGACCTCGGCCGGTTTGATCGACCGGGTCTGGGTGCTGAGCGCCTTCATGGCTTTCAGTTCCTTTGGTTGAATTGTCAGTGCACCGCGCAGGCCGAACCGATTCGGCGCTGCCGCGAAGTGGGCGCGCTTTTGCCTTTCGCGGCCCCGAAGTCAAGCGAAACAGGGGGATTGCCGAGAGGTAAAATGATACCTTTGGGCGATCAGGCGCTCAGTGACGCCCTCTTGGCGGACCGGCCAGTGCGTTATCCCGCCGCCACTCGCCATGGCAGATCGCCATGCACAGCACCCCGATCAGAACCAGCAGTCCATAGATGGCAAGCGGCTCCGTGCCGCCCTGCTTCAGCCTTTCGATGATGATGCCAAATGGAAACAGCCCCGCTGCAAACCAGGCGAGGTAACGCAGTGCACGCGCGTGCTCTTCAAACATGTAATCCGTGGTCCTGTCAGTGATACGATCCGTCTCGCTGGATAAGGGCGCGGTCTTCACAAATGCTGAACGCAGCGGCGAACCGCGCCCGATTTGCGATGAATTCAGATGCCCACCAGCCAGTCGCGCATCGAGGGGCCGGTTTCGTCGCAGTGCCATCCGCTGATGGCGGGCGTATCGTATGGGTGGATGGCTTCCAGCCTGGCGATGGCGGCGCCAAGCAGATCGCTCCGCGTTTTCATTAGCGCCGCGCATTCGCGGCCCTCGCCGCGCTCGCCGTTCCAGATATAGAGTGAACGGATCGGCATCAGATTGGCGCAGGCGATCAGCCCTTCGTCCAGCAGTTGGCTGGCAATGGCGGCGGCGCTGTCCTCATCGCCGAAGGGCGACCAGATCAGCGCAGCGCCCCGCTCGCTCATCGAAGGACGCTGCCCGGCATGCGGTCGCGAAAGCCCAGCGCGTGCGCCCCCCATACGGTCACGCAGACCAGCAGGGCACCGAAAAACTGATGCGCCACGGCCACCCACAGCGATACGCCGGTCCATACGGTCGCGATGCCCAGCAGGATCTGCAGACCGACAACCGAATGGATCGCGACCGATATCGGCCGCTTTGTCGCTCGCAGCTTGCGGGCGAGGACGATCAGGAATCCCAGCGCGACCCATGCCCACCAGCGATGGATGAAATGCACCATGAACGGGTCGGCGGTCAGCGTATGCCACAGGCCCTGAGAAACATCGACACCTTCGGGAAAAAGCGATCCCTGCATCAGCGGCCAGCTGTTCAGCAAGCCGCCGCCCGCCACATAGCCCGCGTTCAAACCCGCCATCCATGCACCGTACAGCAATTGCATGGCCAAGACGCACAGGACGACGATGGAAAAGCCGCGCAGACCGGCGCGCGGCTGGCCTTCCGCGAAATTGCCAAGATCCAGCGCTGTCCACACCAGACCACCCAATGTGAAGAACGCGGTCATCAGATGGATCGACAGCCAGTAATGGCTGACATCGGTGCGGCCCAGCTCCTGCGCCTCGGCCCCGACGCCCGAACTGACCATCAGCCAGCCGAAAACGCCTTGCAGTCCCCCCAGTGCCAGCAGCGCCAGCAGCCGCGGCTTGAACCCGATGGGAATGGCGTCGCGCATCCAGAAATAGATCAGCGGCACCACGAATGCGACGCCGATCAATCGTCCCAGCAGGCGGTGCGCCCATTCCCAGAAAAAGATGAACTTGTATTCCGCCAGCGTCATGCCGGCAGGCCCGTTCACCTGCGTATATTCCGGGATCTGACGATAGGCGTCGAACTCGGCCTGCCATGCCGCTTCGCTGAGCGGGGGAAGTGCACCGGTGATCGGCTTCCATTCGGTGATGGACAGGCCGGATTCGGTCAACCTTGTGATGCCGCCGACCAGCACCATAGCCACGACCAGTGCCGCCATGACATAGAGCCAGCGGGCGATCGCAATGGGGCGCGCGGGACCGTAGTTCGCCACCGCTTCCAGCGGAATTCCGTCGTTCTGGGTTCTCACGATGCGGCGCTTTTGCCAGAAATCGCGGAATTCGCAAGTGCCCGCAAGGGAGGCATTGCTTTTGGCTGATGTTACATTATATCATGCACTGCAATGAAGCCCTCCCCGCCCTTTTGCTCGCACGGCCCCGTCCGCGATGCGCGCTCCCGCCTCGACAGGTTGGGGATCGTGCTGTCGGGCGCGTGTGCGGTGCATTGCGTGGTCGGGCTGGCGCTGGTCGGCCTGCTGGGCCTGGGCGGGCCTTTGCTGCTGGCTCCGGAGATCCATGAATATGGCCTTGTCGCCGCGATTGTCGTCGGTGCCTTGACCATTGGCATCGGCGCGCTGCGCCATGGGCGGATGCGGCCGCTGGTGCTGGGAGGGATCGGGATCGCGCTGATGGCGATTGCCGTGGCCGGTCCGCACGGGCTGGCCGAAGCGGTGCTGACGATTGCCGGGGTCGCTGTGCTGGCCTTGGGACATGTCTTCAACATACGGGCCTGTTCGCTGCCGCGCTGAGTGGAGGCCGGGACCCTGTTCCACTTGAACTGCGGCCCGCCGGCGCTATGTCGCCTAGCATGGCTCCGAACACGAACATGATCGCGATCACGGTGAACGGGGAAACCCGCCGCGTGCCCGAAAACACCAGCATTGCGCATCTAGCCCGCATGCTGGAACTCGACCCGGCGAAAGTCGCGGTCGAGTGCAATCGCCACGTGATCCCGCGAACGACGCTGGAAACCGTGACCCTGCACGAAGGCGACGAGCTGGAAATCGTGCATTTCGTGGGAGGCGGCGATCATCAGGACGCGGTGAAGGCGGACGACAGCTGGACCGTGGCGGGGCGCACGTTCCGTTCGCGGCTGATCGTGGGCACGGGCAAGTACAAGGACTTTGCCCAGAACGCCGCCGCGCTGGACGCGAGCGGGGCGGAGATCGTGACCGTCGCGGTGCGCCGCGTGAACGTATCCGATCCCAAGGCGCCGATGCTGACCGATTTCATCGACCCGAAAAAGGTGACCTATCTGCCCAATACCGCGGGCTGCTTCACGGCGGATGATGCGATCCGCACGCTGCGGCTGGCGCGTGAGGCGGGCGGCTGGGACCTCGTCAAGCTGGAGGTGCTGGGCGAGGCGAAGACGCTGTATCCCGACATGCGCGAGACGCTGAAGGCGACCGAGGTGCTGGCCAAGGAAGGTTTCCTGCCGATGGTCTATTGCACCGACGATCCGATCGCGGCCAAGCAGCTGGAAGACGCGGGCGCGGTGGCGGTGATGCCGCTGGGCGCGCCGATCGGGTCGGGGCTGGGCATCCAGAACCGCGTGACGATCCGCCTGATCGTCGAGGGGGCCAGCGTGCCCGTGCTGGTCGATGCGGGCGTCGGCACCGCTTCGGATGCAGCCGTGGCGATGGAGCTGGGCTGTGACGGCGTGCTGATGAACACCGCCATTGCCGAGGCGAAGGACCCGATCCTGATGGCCCGCGCCATGAAACTGTCGGTCGAGGCGGGCCGCGCGTCCTATCTGGCGGGACGGATGGCCAAGCGCCGCTATGCCGATCCGTCGAGCCCGCTGGCGGGGCTGATCTAGCGATAGCCGAGCCGCGTTAAGCCCTTGCTTTAACCCGATGCTAACCCTCTGCCGCGAAACATGGCGGCATTGGGGCGGCCCCTGACGAATCGCGCAGGGGTTATGGCCGGGCAAGCAGGGGAATTACCGGATGGGCTATCTCGACACGGCGAACATGGCCATTGCCGAGATGCGCGAGTTCGCCGAATTCGATCCGGCGGAGCAGCGCTATATCAGGCGCAGTCTGGACGTGGGTCTTGCCCGTGCCGACGCGTTCGAGCGCTGGGCGCGGGACGAGCGGGACACGACCTCGATCCGGCGGCAATATCTGGCCTATCAGGAACTGAACGCGCTGCGCGGGGCGGTGCCCAGTTCGCGCAATGACACGCGGCTCGACAGCTATATCGGGCGGCTGGTGCGCGTGTCGGTGTTCGACCTTGGCGAGGGGTGCCTGTTCGGCTTTCCCGCCTATCGTTTTCTGTACGAGCGGCTGCTGGGCCCGGATTCGCGTCCGTGGCTGCCTGCCGCCTTCTGCGCCGCCGCCGCGTTGCCGCAGATCGCGCCCGACCGCCGCAAGCAATTGCTCCATTCGATCAGCGAAGCGGCCGCCTGCGCACCGGGCTGGTCGCGCCGCCAGCCGGGGTTCTATCCCGACTTCGTGCCCGCGGACGAGGAAATGGGCATGGGCGAGGGCTGAACGCCCGCCCTGGGTGGCCCCTTGGGATCCCCTCGAAAAGTGACAAAGGTGACACGTCCTACAGGGGCTGTAACCCTGCCCGGCCCCGCGGAAATTCACGGGTTTCGGTCCAAAAGCGACACATCGGGGGGTGCGGGGAATTTCGACGATGGCAAAGAGCGCTGGGCCTGATGGCTAGCGCCGGATCGGCGTGTAGGACAGTGTTAACAGGCCGCCGTCAATCCAGCAGCAGAGCGAGGCTGACCCGCGCGGTGCCTGTGCGCAGCAGGCCGATGCTGCGTGCCGCCGCAGAGGAAAGGTCGATCACCCGGTCGCCGTGGAACGGGCCGCGATCGTTGATGCGGACCACGACATCCTCGCCATTGCCGGAATTGGTCACGCGCACCCGGCTGCCCAGCGGAAGCGTGCGATGGGCCGCGGTCAGCCGCGCGGGATCGAAGATCTCGCCGCTGGCGGTGGGGTTGCCTGCCAGCTCACGCCCGTAATAGCTCGCCTCGCCGGTGCCGAAATGGCTTTCGTCGCTTGGGCTTTCGTCGCCAGCGGACACCGCATTGGTGGCTGCAAGGGCAACCGGCTGTGCTTCCACGCTGGCCATGCCGCCGCCCAGCCGGACGATGTCGGGCGAGTTGCTGGTCTGGATCAGGGCGAAGGACAGGATCGCGGCGACACCGGCGAGCGCCCCAGTCGACACCGCCAGCAATTGCCCCTGCGACTTGAGCCGTAGCAGCACGCGAAGCCGCTCGCGGCGGCTGGGTAGATGATGCGCCGGATCATGGCCGGACGAGTTGGCGCTTATGAAGGATTCACGACGGGCGGGAAGGGCGGTTTCGGTATGATGGTCCATACCGAACCAACGGGCGGTCCCCCCCCTTATGTTCCGAAATAACGGGCCGCCCGCCCTGAAGCGCTTGCCCTCGAGGGGACGCTCAGCGCATGTAGTTTACATAGATCCCGTGAACCAGCCCCGGCAGATAGAGGATAAGGGTAAGGACGAGATTGATCAGGAATGTCTTGCCCAGCCCATGCTTGAGCGCAACGCCCAGCGGCGGCAAGAGAATGGTAGCAATCAGTGTCAGCAAAGCCATCATCGGCATGTCTCCTTCCTGAAGAGAAGCCGTCGGTGGCCTCGTTGTTCCTGCGCAGCGAAATCGTGTCCGCGAGAATGCCCGAGAGAATGCCGGCCGGATGTCCGCCTTCGTGACCATGGGTTCCGCAAGGCGGTCGCCGCTTCCACAGCCCGCGCAGCCCTGCAACCCGACTTAGCGATACATCGCGTTCAGCCGTTCGCCATAGCGTTCGCGCAGCTTGTGGCGGCGGATTTTGATCGAGGGGGTCATTTCCTCGTTCTCGATGCTGAAGGGCTCGTCTGCGATCATGATGCGGCGGACCTTTTCGATGACGGACAGGTCGGCGTTCACCCGGTCGACCGCGGCGCGGATCGCGGCGCCGAACTCGGCGTCGTCGCGCCAATCGGTCCAATCGCCGGTGCGGCCGTTCTCCCTGGCCCATTCGGCGGCCCATTCGGTATCGGGGACGATCAGGCCGACGAGGTATGGCTTGCGGTCGCCCGATACCATCGCCTGCCCGATCTCGGGCTGAAGGGTCAGCATGCCCTCGACGCGCTGGGGCGCGACATTGTCGCCCTTGTCGTTGATGATCATGTCCTTCTTGCGGTCGGTGATGACGATCCGTCCGCGATTGTCGATATGGCCGATGTCGCCGGTGTGCAGCCAGCCGTCCTTCAATGTGCGGGCGGTTTCCTCGGCATTGCGCCAGTATCCGTGCATCACCAGCTCGCCGCGCACCAGGATCTCGCTGTCCTCGGCGATGCGGACCTCGACGCCTCTTAAGGGCGTGCCGACGGTGTCCATCTTGAGGCCGGTGCTGGGCCGGTTGACGCTGATGATGGGGCCTGCCTCGGTCTGGCCGTAACCCTGCAGCAGCGGCATGCCGAGGCCGGTGAAGAAATAGCCGATCTCGGGCGTGAGCGGCGCGCCGCCCGATACCAGCGCCTTGACCCGCCCGCCGAACTTGGCGCGGGCCTTGGGGCGCAGCACGCGTTCCAGCAGCATGTCCTCGGCGCTGTCGATCAGCGGGCGCGACTTGCCTTCGCCCTTGCGTTCGGACAGGCGGCTGGCGCGCTGAGCCATGGTCTCGGCAAGCTTGCCCTGTTTGGCGAGCTGTTTGAGGATGCGGGTGCGCAGAACCTCGAACAGGCGGGGGACGACGACCATGATCGTCGGGCGCACTTCCTCGATATTGCCGGCCAGCTTGTCGAGCCCTTCGGAATAGAAGATCTCGGCCCCGAGCGCGATCGGGAAGGCCTGCCCGCCGGTGTGTTCATAGGCGTGGCTGAGGGGGAGGAAGGAGAGAAAGCGCTCCTCGCTCCACCCGAAATCGTTGGCGATCACGTCGCCAGCGCCCGCCGCATTGTGCAGCAGCGCGCCATGGTGCTGGCGCACGCCGCGCGGGCTGCCTCCGGTGCCGCTGGTGTAGATGATGCAGGCGGGGTCCTCGCGCGTGATGCCTGCGATGCGCGCATTGACGGCGCGGCGGGCGGCGTCGGCGTCGCCCTGCATCAGCGCCGCCATGTCGTGATAATTGGTCGCTTGCGGCGGGCGGATCGGCTCCATCGCGATGATGTGGTCGGCGCGGTTGCTGGCGGCGACGGCGGGCATCAGGTTCTTGGCGAGTTTCGGCCCGGACAGGATGACGGCGCGCGCGCCCGAATTTTCCAGCACGTGCTGATGATCGTGGACCGTGTTGGTCGTATAGGCGGGCACGGTGATGAGGCCCGCGGCCATGATGGCAAGGTCGGCGATGCACCATTGCGGGCGGTTCTCGCTGACCAGCAGGACGCGGTCGCCCTTGTCGAGGCCAAGGCCGACCAGCGATTCCGCCAGCAGGCACACCTGCCGCGCCGCGTCCGCCCAGCTGATCGAGCGCCATTCGCCGTCGGTCTTGGCGTAGAGGAAGGGCCTGTCGCCCAGCACGTCCGCGCGCGACAGGAACAGCGCGACGAGGTTCTGCGCATTCTCGATATCGGCAAGGGTAAAGCCGTGCGGGCCGGGGCGGTCCGCTGTTCTGCCGGGATTAGCGTGCGCCATGGTTCGCCTGTCGACCTCTTCCTCTGCGTGTTCCGGTCCTGGCCCGCGCAAACCGGTGTCTGCGCAAGGTTGGCCCGTGTTGCTGCGGGAAACTAGGATGGGCCGCGCGTTCGGGCAAGGCGGGAACGGCGGAGCTGTGTGGATCGCGGGCGATCAGGGCGTGACCATGGCGCCTTCGCTGCGGGGATCGGCGGCGCCGATGGGCTGTCCGTCAACCCATTCGACCGCGTTCGCCTTCAGCCGGCCCGGCATGGTCCTCGCGTCCTCGTGCCCCAATGCACGAAAGGCGGGGAGCATGGCTTCGAGGTCGGTGCCTTCCTCGACGAGCAGGGTGTCGCCGGGGGAATAGAGGAAGGGCAGCGCGATCGCCTGCTGTGCGGTGAGGCCCCAGTCGACCACGCCGATGATCGCCTTGGCGACCTGCACGATGATCGTGGTGCCGCCCGCCGCACCCACGGCGAGCCGCGGCTTGCCGTCGGGGCCATAGACGATGGTCGGCGACATGGACGAACGGGGGCGCTTGCCCGCCTCGACCCGGTTGGCGACGGGCTGGCCGTTTTCGGAGGGCGCGCGCGAGAAATCGGTGAGTTCGTTGTTGAGGTAGAAGCCGTTCACGAACAGGCCCGATCCGAACGCCGCCTCGATCGTGGAGGTTTCGCTGACGATCATGCCGCCCTTGTCGGTGACGACGAAATGGCTGGTGCCGTGTTCGGGCTGCTCCGCCTGCGGCGCGAAGGCGAGCGAGACGCCCTCGGGCGTGCCCGCGCTGGCCGATGCCATGGTGCTGCCCATGTCGATGAGCGCGCTGCGGCGGGCGAGGTAGTCGGGGTCGGTCAGGCCCTTTACCGGGACCTGCACGTAATCGGGGTCGGCCAGATATTGCTCGCGGTCGGCATAGGCGAGGCGCTGGGATTCGGCGAACAGGTGCCAGCCGACGGGATCGCCCGGGCCATGCGCGGCCATGTCGAAGCGTTCGAGCTGCTTCAGGATCGCGAACACCGTCGTCGCGCCCGAGGAGGGCGGGCCCATCCCGCAGATGCGATAGACGCGGTAGGTGCCGCACACCGCATCGCGTTCGACCGGGCGATAGCTGGCGAGATCCTGAACGGTCAGATCGCCGGGATTGGCGGGCGCGTTCTGGACCGCACCCGAAATGTCGGCGGCGTTGTCGCCGGTGTAGAAGGCCTTTGGCCCGCCGGCGGCGATGCGTTCCAGCGTGGCGGCGAAGGCGGGGTTGCGGATGGTCGATCCGATGGGGGCGGCCTGACCGCCGGGATAGAACAGCGCGCGCGCCTCTGCCGACAGCGCGCCGGTGCGGTCGGCGGCGGCCAGCGTGTTATGCAGGCGCGGCGTGACGTCGAAACCGTCCCGCGCCAGTTCGATGGCGGGCTGGAAGATCTGCGCCCATGGCAGTTTGCCGTGCTTTTCATGCGCCATCGCCATCATCGCGACATTGCCGGGCACGCCGGTGCTGAGGCCGCCGACCCATGCCTCGACAAAGGACATCGGCTGGCCGTCCTTCATGAAGCGGTCGGGCGTGGCCGAGGCGGGCGCGGTTTCGCGGCCGTCATAGGTGACCGGCTGGCCGTTTCCCGGATCGAGCACGAGGAAACCGCCGCCGCCGATGCCGGAGCTTTGCGGTTCGACCACGTTGAGCGCGAGCAGCACGGCAAAGCCCGCGTCCACCGCATTGCCGCCTTCGCGCAGGATGCGCGCGCCTGCATCGGCGGCGCGGCGGTCGGCGGCGCTGACCATGCCGACTGCGTGGCCGCTCTGTTCTGCTGCGGGCGGTGGCGCGGGGGCGGGCGGGGCGGTCGCCAGATCGGAAGGCGCGGCGCATGCGGCCAGCAGGGCGGGAGCCAGCAGGGAGGCGACAAGGCGCAGTTTCATGATCATTCGGTTCCCACGGCGTCGGCGATGGTGGCAAAGCCGTCGCGCCGCATCAGCGGGGGCAGGCCGCGCACGATGCTGGAGGCGATCCCCGGCCCTTCATAGACCATCGCGCTGTAAAGCTGGACGAGGCTGGCGCCCGCGCGGATGCGTTCCCACGCGTCCTCTGCCGTGGCGATGCCGCCGATGCCGATCAGCGGGATGGAGCCCCCAGTGGCCTTGCGGAAGTCGCGCAGCCTTTCGAGCGCCATTTGCTTAAGCGGTGCGCCCGACAATCCTCCGCTCTCGCCCGCATGGGCCGAATGCAGCGGGGGGCGTTCGATGGTGGTGTTCGCGATCATCAGCGCGCCCAGACCCTTTTCGACCGCGATGCGCGCGATGGCGTCGATGTCGGCGGGCTGCAGATCGGGCGCGACTTTCAGGAACACGGGCACGTCGCAGCCGCGCGCCGCCATCACCACGTCGAGCAGACCGCCCAGTGCCTCAGGGTCTTGCAGCGCGCGCAGGCCGGGGGTGTTGGGGCTGGAGATATTGACCGCGAGGTATTGCGCATGCGGCGCCATGGTGCGCGCCATGATCGCATAGTCGCCGACGCGGTCGGTGCTGTCCTTGTTCGCGCCGATATTGATGCCGACGACGCCGTGGCCGTCGATGCGGCGCTTCACGCGCTGTTCGACGATGGCCGCGCCGTCATTGTTGAAACCCATGCGGTTGATGACCGCGCGGTCCTCGGCCAGGCGGAACAGGCGCGGTTTGGGATTGCCCTGCTGCGGGCGCGGGGTGACCGAACCCACCTCGGTAAAGCCAAAGCCGCAGCGCAGCAGCGCATCGGGCACTTCGCCGTTCTTGTCGAAGCCCGCCGCCATGCCGACCGGATTGCGAAAATGCAGCCCCGCGACCGTCATCTCAAGCGCCGGATCGTGTCTTGGCGGGCTGGCCAGCAGCGAGGAGGGCAGCGACTTCAGCGTCGAGAGCGCCAGCCCGTGCGCGGTCTCGGCGTCGAGGCGGAAGATCAGCGGGCGAAGCAGCGAATAGACCATAGGCCATATTGCGTATGCGAGAGCGGGCGCGCTGTCGAACGGTTTTCCGGCTGCATTTGCCTCTTTGCGCGCGATGCGGCAGTTAGGAAGAAATAGTTTCTTTTGCACCTAACGGAGGCATCCCCTTGATCCATTTTCCGCGCCTGACGGCCTGCCTGCTTGGCGGCAGCGCCGCGCTTGCCCTTTCCGCCTGCGCCGCCACCACCGACATGGCGGAAGCGCCCCCCGCGCCCGCCCCCGCCGCGCAGCCTGCGGCGACCAGCCCGGCGATCACCTCTGCCATTCCGGCGGCGCAGATGGCCGCGGTCGATGCGGCCATCGCGGCGAACGACATTAATGCGTTCTTCCAGGCCTATGAGGATGCGGGCCTTGCCTTCAGCCCCGAGACCAAGACCTATCGCGGCATTCGCGACGAGGATTACGGGAAGTGGGACGATCCCTCGCTGGAGGCCGACCTGCGCGAGGCGGCGATGGACCGCGCGTTTCTCGCCCGGATGGAGCAGGGTTTCGACCTGAACACGCTGGAGGGGCAGGATGCCTTGTCCTATCGCCTGTTCAAATCCGCGGTCGACCGCCAGCAAAGCCTCGTCCCGTTTCGCGAGAACGGCTATCTCTTCAACCAGATGTTCGGCGCGCAGAGCGGGATCCCCTCGTTCCTCGTCAACATGCACCGCGTCAGCGACAAGGCGGAGGCCGAGGCCTATATCGAGCGGATCGCCGGGATCGGTCCGCATCTCGACGCGCTGACCAAGCGCGCGGTGGAACGGGCCGAGGCGGGCGTGATGCCGCCGCGCTGGGTCTATCCCTATGTCATTTCCGACATCGACAATCTGATCACGCCCGCCGCGCCGATGCATGAGGGCAATGCGATCCTCGACGATTTCCGCGAGAAGGTCGCCGCGCTCGATCTGCCGCAGGCCGAGAAGGACACGCTGGTCGCCGATGCGGTCGCGGCATGGGAAGCGAGCGGGCTGCCGGCCTATCGCCTGCTGCGCGCGGTGATGGTGCAGCAGCAGGCAAAGGCCGGGACCGACGACGGCGTCTGGCGCCTGCCGCAGGGCGAGGCCTATTATGCGGCGCTGCTGAAGAACTATACCACCACCGAACTCAGCGCCGATCAGATCCACCAGATCGGCCTCTCCAACATCGAGCGTATTCACGGCGAGATGCGCGCGATCATGGAGCAGGTGGGCTTCGAAGGGACGCTGCAGGAATTCTTCGAATATACCCGCACCGATCCGCGTTTCTATGCCGACAGCCGCGAGGAATATCTGGGCAAGGTCGATGTCGCGCTGGACGCGATGGAAGCCGAACTGCCGAAATATTTCGAAGTCCTGCCGCAGGACGCGCTGCAGGTGAAGCCGGTCGAGGCGTTCCGCGAGAAATCGGCGGGCAAGGCGTTCTATTCGCGCCCCGCGCCCGACGGATCGCGTCCGGGCATCTATTACGTCAATCTCTACAAGCTCGATTCGATGAGCCTGAACGAGCTGGAGGCACTGGCCTTCCACGAAGGGCTGCCGGGGCATCATCTGCAGCTGTCGGTGCAGACCGGGCTGGGCGAACTGCCGCCGTTTCGCCGTTTCGGGGGCGTCACCGCCTATTCGGAAGGCTGGGGCCTGTATTCCGAGAAGCTGGCCAAGGACATGGGGTTCTATACCGATCCCTATTCGGATTTCGGCCGCTTGCAGATGGAATTGTGGCGCGCGGCGCGGCTGGTGGTCGACACCGGCATCCATTCCAAGCGCTGGAGCCGCGAGCAGGCGATCCAGTATCTGACCGATAATACGCCCAATCCCGCGGGCGACATCACCAAGGCGATCGAACGCTATATCGTCTATCCGGGGCAGGCGACCGCCTATATGATCGGAAAGCTGAAGATCGAGGAACTGCGCGACAAGGCGCAGGCCGCGCTTGGCGACGCGTTCGACATTCGCGCGTTCCACACCGTGATCCTTGAGAACGGGCCGGTGCCGCTGAACATCATGGAAGAGAATGTCGATGCGTGGATTGCCGAAGTAAGGGCATCCTAAGAACGACTCGCAAGAGTTAATCATCGCTTGCATCCGCGTGGGTGCGTCACTAGCTGCAATTCGGAACGATTTGGTCCGAATTAGCGAGTGACGCACCCATGCGCCTTTCCAATCTAGCCGATTATGCCGTGGTCGCCATGCGCGCCGCCGCCGGCCATTGCGGATCGCAGATGTGGAGCGCGGCGCAATTGGCCGACCAGACCGGCCTGCCCGCACCGACGGTGCAGAAGCTGGTCAGCCGGCTGAGCGCGGCGGGGCTCTTGCGGTCCACGCGCGGGGCGAATGGCGGGATCCGGCTGGCGCGGCCTGCCGCGGCGATCAATCTCGCCGATATTATCGAGGCGGTGGAAGGACCCATCGCCATGACCCAGTGCAGCGACGGCCCCAGCGGCTGCACCATCGAACACAGCTGCGGCGCACGGCCGCATTGGCCCCAGGTCAATCGCGCCATTCGCGGCGCGCTTGAGAATATCACGCTCGCCGATCTGGCGAAGGAGGATGTGGCGGCATGAACGACGCCCTTAAGAATGAAACGGTAGAGCAGGTTCGCGCTTCGCAGGAAGAGGCGATCGAGAAGGACCGCGCCGCGCGTGAAGCGGCCAAGTCGCTCGAGACTTATGAATTCGGCTTTCACTCGGACATCGAGCAGGAATTCGCCGACAAGGGCCTGTCGGAAGACACCGTCCGCTTCATCTCGGCCAAGAAGGAAGAGCCGGAGTGGATGCTGGAATGGCGTCTGAAGGCCTATCGCCACTGGCTGACGCTGACCCCGCCCGACTGGGCGAAGCTGAACATTCCGCCGATCGACTATCAGGACGCCTATTACTACGCGGCGCCCAAGAAGAAGCCCAAGCTGGAATCGCTCGACGAGCTCGATCCCGAGATCAAGTCGGTCTATGACAAGCTGGGCATTCCGATCGAGGAGCAGAAGGTGCTGGCGGGCGTCGAGGGCGCGCGCAAGGTGGCGGTGGACGCGGTGTTCGACAGCGTCTCGGTCGCCACGACCTTTCGCAAGGAGCTTGAGGAAGCGGGTGTCATCTTCCGCTCCATCAGCGAAGCGATCAAGGAATACCCCGACCTGGTGAAGAAGTGGCTGGGCAAGGTCGTGCCCATGCAGGACAATTTCTTTGCCACGCTGAACTGCGCGGTCTTTTCGGACGGCACCTTCGTCTACATTCCCAAGGGCGTGCGCTGCCCGATGGAGCTGTCGACCTATTTCCGCATCAATGCGGAGAACACCGGCCAGTTCGAGCGCACGCTGATCGTGGCCGAGGAGGGGAGCTATGTCTCCTACCTAGAGGGCTGCACCGCGCCGATGCGCGACGAGAACCAGCTGCATGCCGCGGTGGTGGAACTGGTCGCGCTGGACGATGCCGAGATCAAGTACTCGACCGTGCAAAACTGGTATCCCGGCGATGCCGAGGGTAAGGGGGGCATCTATAATTTCGTGACCAAGCGCGCGCTGTGCCAGGGCAGGAATTCCAAGGTTTCGTGGACGCAGGTGGAAACCGGCAGCGCGGTGACGTGGAAATACCCGTCCTGCGTGCTGAACGGCGAAAACTCGGTAGGCGAGTTCTACTCGGTCGCGGTGACCAACAATTTCCAGCAGGCCGATACCGGCACCAAGATGATCCACAACGGGAAGAACACCCGTTCGACGATCATTTCCAAGGGTATCAGCGCGGGCAAGTCCAACAACACCTATCGCGGGCTGCTCCGCGTGGGGGCGAATGCGGACAATGTGCGCAATTTCACCCAGTGCGATTCGCTGCTGCTGTCCGACACCAGCGGCGCGCATACCGTGCCCTATATCGAGGTGAAGAACCCCACCGCCCAGATCGAGCACGAGGCGACCACGTCGAAGATCAGCGACGACCAGCTGTTCTATGCGATGCAGCGCGGGCTGGGCGAGGAAGAGGCCGTGGCGCTGATCGTCAACGGCTTTGCCAAGGAGGTCCTCAAGGAACTCCCGATGGAATTCGCGGTCGAGGCGCAGAAGCTGCTCGCGATCTCGCTTGAGGGGAGCGTGGGGTGATGTTCGGCTATATTCTGGCCGCACTTTTCGCCTGTGTTGCGTGGTTGCAGCTGAGGTTAGCTTGGCGGGACTATCACAGTGGAATTTCGCGCGTTCGTATGATGCTGTTTGTGGATAGGAGTGGGCTCGCGATCTCGCGTTCTGATCGCCCGCGAATGTTTGCTTATGCTGTCGTTTGGAATGCCGTGATTGGCTTCGCGGCGGCTGCTGGAGCTATCTGGCTGCTGAATTTTGCTATTGCCTGGAATGCCTCATGACCGACCGTAAAACCCTCCAGATCAAGCCCGCGTCCGAGCAGGACGATGCCGCGCCCGTCATCAAGAAGAAGGGCCGCGGGTGGGAGATTTCGGAATCCCGCCTCGACACGCTGCACGATCGTGCGCGCGAGATGCGGCGTGAGCCTTCCGAGGCGCACAAGGCGCTCGCCGACAAGTTCGCAGAGGCGGACATGGGCAAATACAGCTTCAAGCGGTTTGCCGTGGTCGGATCGGCCATCGTCGATTTCAACTGCCACAACCTCGGCATGGCGATCATCATCGAAGACGATGTGAGCGGCGAAGGCGAGAACCCGGCTCTGCTCACCCGCCGCGACAAGAGCCTTGAGGCCGTGGGCATCAAGGTGATGCGCATCAAGGCGAGCGACATCCTTGGGGACATGGACGCGGTGCTCGACCGGATCACCGCCGGCATGCGCATCCGCATCGGCGAACGCCGCGAGGCGCGCACCAGGCACTTCGAACAGAAGCGCGGAACCGGGCAGGGCTACAAGCCCCGCAATTTCCGCGCCGGCCCGCGAGACTAAGGACCGAGAGACAACTGATGCTGAAAATCGAAAACCTCCACGCCGAAATAGACGGCAAGCAGATCCTCAACGGCCTGACGCTGGAAGTCGGCGCGGGCGAGGTGCATGCGATCATGGGCCCCAATGGCGCGGGCAAGTCGACGCTGGCCTATGTGCTGGGCGGCCGTCCGGGTTACGAGGTGACGCAAGGCAGCGTGACCTTCAACGGACAGGACATGCTGGAGCTTGAACCGCATGAGCGGGCCGCTGCCGGGCTGTTCCTGGGCTTTCAGTATCCGGTCGAGATTCCCGGCGTCTCCAACGTACAGTTCCTGCGCGAGGCGCTGAATTCGCAGCGCAAGGCACGCGGTGAGGAACCGCTGACCGGCGGCGAATTCCTGAAGCTCGCCAAGGAAAAGGCCGCGCTCTTGAAGCTCGACATGGAAATGCTGAAGCGCAACGTGAACGTCGGCTTTTCGGGCGGCGAGAAGAAGCGCGCCGAGATGGTGCAGATGGGCATTCTCGATCCCAAGCTGGCGGTGCTGGACGAGACCGACTCCGGTCTCGACATCGATGCGCTGCGCACGGTGGGCGAGGGGATCAATGCGATCATGCGCCAGCCCGACAAGGGCGTGCTGCTGATCACGCACTACCAGCGCCTGCTCGATTATGTGCAGCCCGACAAGGTGCATATTCTGGCCAAGGGCCGGATCGTGAAAACCGGCGGGCCCGAACTGGCGCTGGAGCTTGAGCGCGAGGGTTACGAGGCGGTCGCATGAGCGATGTAGCGACCCTTCCCACGACGCGCGACGAGGATTGGCGCTATGCCGATGCCGCCGCGCTGCGCGATCTGACGGCGGAGACGCTGGACGGCTGGCACGAGATTACGCTGACCGCCGGTGAGGCGCAGGTGCAGACCTATGTGCTGGACGACAGCGCGCCGGGCGTGACCCGCGTGCGGCTGGCGCTGGGCGAAGGCGCGCGGGCCGAGATCTATGCCATCGCCTCGGCCAGCGACTACACGCGGCTGGAGGTCGAGGTGACGCTGGCCAAGGGTGCGCATTTCGAATTCGGCGGCGTGACCATCGGCGGCGGCGAGGTGACCCGCGAATTCGTCACCCGCGTCCGCCATGCCGAGCCGGAAGCGACCAGCAACCAGACCATCCGTGCGGTTCACTGGAACCGTGCCACCGGCAATTTCCTGGGCCGGATCGAAGTGGTGAAGGACGCGCAGAAGACCGATGCTGCGCAGAATTTCCGCGCGATCCTGCTGGAAAAGGGTGCCAGCGCGAACACCAAGCCCGAGCTGGAAATCTTTGCCGACGATGTGAAATGCGCCCACGGCGCGGCCATCGGCGCATTGGACGACAGCGCGGGTTACTACATGGCGGCACGCGGAATCCCGCCGCATGTTGCCCGCCGCTTGCAGGTGCAGGCCTTCGTCGCCGATGCCTTCGTGGCGATGGAGGACGAGACGCTGGCGGAAAACATGCTGGCCAAGGTGCTCGACCGGCTGGAGGAGGCTGCGATATGACGACCGAGCTGCTTTCGCGCAAAGCCGATTTTCCCGGCATGGTCACCGCCGATGGAGCGCCGTGGCATTACCTCGACACGGCCGCGACCTCGCAGAAGCCGCAGGCCGTGGTCGATGCGATGAGCCGCGCGCTGGGCCGCGATTACGCGACCGTGCACCGCGGCGTCTATGGCCGCAGCGCCGAGATGACGCTGGGCTTTGAGGCCGCGCGCCGCCGCGTCGCTGGCTTCGTCGGCGGGCAGGAGGACGAGATCGTCTTCACCCGCGGCGCGACCGAGGCGATCAACCTTGTTGCTGCGACCTGGGGTGCAGCAAATCTGAAGGCGGGCGACCGCATCCTGCTGTCGGTGCTGGAGCATCATTCGAACATCGTGCCGTGGCAGATGCTGCGCGAGCGGACGGGGGTGGAGATTGATGTCTGCCCGCTGACCGAGGATGGCCGCATCGACATCGATGCTGCACGGCAGATCGTTGATAAACGGCACAAATTGCTGGCGCTGTCGCATGTGTCGAACGTGCTGGGATCGCGGCTGGATGTCGCTGCCGCGGCTGATCTTGCGCAGTCGGTGGGCGCCAAATTGCTGCTCGACGGGTGTCAGGCGGTGCCGCGGCTCAAGGTCGATGTTGCAGCATTGGGCTGCGATTTCTATGTGTTCTCGGCGCACAAGCTGTATGGCCCGACGGGCATCGGCGCGCTGTGGGCAAAGAGCGAATTGCTGCAGGCGATGCCGCCCTATCAGGGTGGCGGTTCGATGATCGACCGCGTCACCTTTGAGAAGACGACTTGGGCCGACGCTCCGCAGCGTTTCGAGGCCGGCACGCCCGCGATCACCGAAGCGATCGCCTTCGCCGCCGCCGTCGATTACGTCGAGGCGATCGGCATGGACGCCGCCGAACGGCATGAGATGGCGCTTACCGCCAAGGCGCGCGAGGCACTGGGCCGGATCAATTCGCTGCGTCTGTTCGGGCCGGAGGACAGCGCGGGGATCGTGAGCTTCACGATGGACGGGATCCATCCGCACGATTTGGGCACCATTCTCGACGAAGAGAATGTCGCGATCCGCGCGGGCCACCATTGCGCGCAGCCGTTGATGGACCATCTGGGCGTGCCCGCGACGGCGCGCGCCAGTTTCGGCATCTATTCGGATGAGGACGACATTGCCGCGCTGATCCGCGGCATCGAACGCACGATAAGGATTTTCGGCTGATGGATAGCCCAGAGAACCAGAACAACGACATCCGCGACGACGGCCGCGTGGTCGCCCCGTCGCCTTTCGACGAGATGCGGCCTGCTGCCGAAACGGTCGAGAGCGTCGAGCAGCCCCGGCGGGCGCGCGTGGACGATGCGGTCGATACCGATGCGGAAACCGCGGGCGAGAAGCTGGAGCGCAAGAAGGATTACCTCGAGGGTTTCCTCAAGGAGCGTCCGCAGAATGTCTCGGGCAACGAGCCGGGCGGCGAATTGTACGAAAGCGTGATCGCCGCGCTGAAGGAAATCTACGACCCCGAGATTCCGGTCAATATCTACGACCTTGGCCTGATCTATGGCGTCGAGATTTCGGACGACGGCCACGCCCATGTCAACATGACGCTGACCACCCCGCATTGCCCCGTGGCCGAATCCATGCCGGGCGAAGTCGAGCTGCGCGTCGGTTCGGTGCCGGGCATCGGCGATGCCGAGGTCAATCTCGTCTGGGACCCGCCATGGGACCCACAGAAGATGAGCGACGAGGCGAAACTAGAACTGGGAATGCTGTGATGAGCGATACCAAGACCAGACCCGCCCCCAAGGCCGCCGTGACGCTGACCCCCGGTGCGGAGCAGCGCGTGGCCGATCTGATGGCAAAAGCGCCCGAAGGTGCGATCGGCGTCAAGCTGTCGACTCCGCGGCGCGGTTGTTCGGGGCTTGCCTATTCGGTCGATTACGTGACCGAAGAGCAGAAGTTCGACGAGAAGATCGAGACCCCCGGCGGCGTGTTCTATATCGACAGCGCGTCGGTGCTTTATCTGATCGGCAGCGTGATGGACTGGCGCGAGGACGATTTCCAGGCGGGCTTCGTGTTCGAAAATCCCAACGCCACCGGCAGCTGCGGCTGCGGCGAGAGCTTTACGGTCTGATCTTTATCGTCTGATCAGGCCGCAGGCGGGTCGCCGCCTGCGAGGAAGTGCAGCAGGGCGCGGTCGTATTCGTCGATCTCGCCATTCGCCTCGACCTGCGCGTCGAGCCATGATTGTTCGCTGGCGGTGATATCCGCCTCGGCCGCGATCCGTGCGTCGAGGTCGGGCGTGTCCGCCTGCTTGCGCCCGAACACAATGCCCGCGCTATTCGGCACGGCCTTCACCATCCGCGCCATGAAACGGCCCACGCCGCTGTCGGTGTCGGTCATGAAACGGTCGAGTTCGGCGGCGCGGTCGCGGGTGATCTGCGCGTTCGGCGACGACCAGCCCTGAAGATAATTGCCCACGCCTTGCACGAACAGGCGTTTCCACCCGCGCGCATTGAGTGCGCCCAGCGTCGCGTCCTTGATGCGGAACAGCAATTCGGCTTCGCGCTGGCTGATCGCGGCGGGGCGGTCGCTGGCTTGTCCGAACAACACGCGGCGCAGCAGCGCGACTTCCGCCTCGCTGACATGGGTGTCGGACAATTCGCCGCCGTCCCGCGTCGGACCCGTTCCGGTCAGCACTTCGCGTTCGATCTGTTCGAGGACGAAGCTCTTGAGCGTTTCGGGCACGTTGCTCGCGCGCTCGATCATGCGGACCAGCAGTTCGAGTTCGGCCATCGAATCGATCCGCCCATCCCGCGTGACCTGTGCGATCAGCCAGTCGGCCTGATCCTCGGCCATATAGCCGCGCGGTTCCTGCCGGTTCAGCAGGAATTCGCCCAGCGCCTCGACGAAGAAGTCGGTCCAGGCCGCGCTTCGTTCACCAAGCGCATGATTGATCGCGAAAATCGATTCCGCCTCTTGCGGCGAGATCGTGCCGTCGCACCAGCCATTGCGCCGCAGATCGAGCAATTCGGCGTCGGTGATGATGCCGTCGCGCGCGGCCTGCGCGGCGATGTCCTGAAAGCTGATCGTCATGAATCCTGCCAAGGCCCCCGGTTGGTCTATGGGGTCCTGTATGGCTTGGCACGGTTAAGACGGGGTTAGCGGCGCTTTGTCGCCGCGACGCAGGCGGCGCGGTCGACGTCCTGCCCGTCGCTGCGCCGTGCCTCGATCCATGTCGCGGTTTCGGTCGCGCCCGGCCGCTGCGGATAGAGGAACACGTCGAGGATGCAACGCGTGCCCGCGAACTGCATCTTGCGCGCATCCGCCTCCCACACGTCGAGGCGGGGCGTGCCGAACTGGCGGATCAGCGCGTCGGCATCGGCGCCGATCACGCCCTCCAGGCCCGGGCCACTCATCACCCTTGCGCTGCGAAAGCTGGTCGCGGGCGTGGCGGGGGCCTGCTGCGGGGGAATGGGCTGCGTCGTCGCGGGGCGGGCGGGGCGCGCCTGCTTGACCGAGGGGGCGCAGGCGGCAAGCGCGGGCACGAGTGCCAGCGCGGCGATTAAATTACGTGGCATCATGGCCGTGTGCGGTTTTCCCGGCTCTGCGCGCGGCGGCGCGGTGGACAAGGTGGGTTGCGGCTGCCGCGCCGAGGAAAGGCGCCAGCAGGTTCGCGACCGGAATGGCGAGCAGCCCTACCACCGCCAGTCCCAGCAGGAAACGGGTGGATGCGCCCAATGGTGCAAGTCCTCCGCCCTTTTGATGGCGTGCCCAGACCATGTCCTGCAATTCGCGGCCCAGCAGGAAGGCGTTGACGGTGATGAACACGATGGCGGTGCCGACGCCGGTAACCGCCAGTGCCAGCGCGACCGGCAGCGCCAGCGCGTTGAACGCCAGCGCGCGCGCCGCGCCTTTCAGCGCCATGCCGATTTCTTCGCCCAGCGGGATGTCGCGCGGCCTGAAGGCGGGATAATGCCGTTCCTCGACCGCCGAAACGATCTCGTCCGCATAGAAATTGAGCACCGCCATCGCGACGATGCGCCACGCGAGCCATGCGCACAGCACCGCGGCGATCACCGCGATCAGCTGGCCCAATCCCGCGATCCACGCGTTTTGCGTGCCCGCCAGCCATTCGATCCCGGCGTCGAACGCGGCGAACCCGCCCCAGAACACCAGCGCCAGCAGCACTAGCGACACCAGCGCGCTTTTCACCAGCACGCGGATCACGCGCCGGTCCGCCATCTGCGCCGCGCCCAGCGCGAACGCGCCGGGAATCGACAGCGTTTGCAGCGCGTGGCCTGTCAAACGGGATTGGCTATCGGATGGAACCTGCATGGGCCGAAAGGGTAGATGGCCTGAAGGGCTTGCTGTCAACGACTTCCGCCGATAGCCAAGCCGCCATCCACGATCCCCGGTTGCCGCCGTCGCGCGCACCGCCTCTTCTCTAAGGACAAACATGACCCAGCCCCGCTTCGACGTACTCGCCATCGGCAATGCGATCGTGGACGTGATCGCCAGCTGCGATGACGGATTTCTTGCCGAACATGCCTTGGACAAGGGCGCGATGCGGCTGGTCGATACGGCGGAGGCCGAGGCGCTCTATGCGAACATGGGTCCGGGGCGCGAGGTTTCGGGCGGGTCGGCGGGCAATACCTGCGCGGGGCTTGCCGCACTGGGCAGCCGCTGCGCCTTCATCGGGCAGGTGGCGAACGACCAGCTGGGCAGTGTGTTCGCGCATGATATCCGCTCGGCCGGGATCTATTACGCCACCCCGCCGCGCGAGGGTGAGCCGCCGAGCGCGCGCTGCCTGGTGCTGGTGACGCCTGACGGGCAGCGCACGATGAACACCTTCCTCGGCGCGTCGCAATATCTGTCGGCGGCGGCGATCGATCCCGAACTGGTGGCCAATGCGGCGGTGCTCTACCTCGAAGGCTATCTATGGGATCCGGACGAGCCGCGCACCGCGATGCAGGGCGCGATCGAATGCGCGCGCGAAGCGGGGCGCGAGGTGGCGTTCACCCTGTCCGACGTGTTTCTGATGGACCGGCATGGCAGCGATTTCCGCGCGATGATCGAGAAGGGCGAGATCGACATATTGTTCGCCAACGAAGGCGAGGCGATGGCACTGACCGGCACGGACGATCTGGAGAAGGCGATCGATTGGCTGGCGCCCAAGGTGCCGGTGCTGGTCGTGACGCGCAGCGAAAAGGGCGCGCTGGCGATCCGCGGCGACGAGCGCATCGAAGTGCCTGCCGAGCCGGTCGACGAGGTCGTCGACACCACCGGCGCGGGCGACAGCTTTGCCGCGGGTTTCCTCCACGGCCATGTGCAGGGCAAGAGCCTGAAGGACTGCCTGACGCTGGGCGCGGTCGCGGCGGCCGAGATCATCAGCCACTATGGCGCGCGGCCCGAGGCGAATCTTTCGGAACTGGCGAAGAAGCGGGTGGGCTGAGGGGTCAGACCCCCTCTCAGCCCTTCGCCTCGCGCGCGATTTCGCGCCAGCCGATGTCGCGGCGGCAGAAGCCTGTGGGGAAGTCGATGGCGTCCACCGCGCGATAGGCAGCGGCCTGTGCCTGCGTCACGTTCGCGCCGGTGGCGGTGACGTTCAGCACGCGGCCCCCGTTTGCGACCAGCATTTCGCCGTCCATCTTCGTGCCGGCGTGAAAGACCTTTGCGCCGGTCGCTTCCGCCGCGTCCAGCCCGCGAATAGCGCCGCCCTTTTCGGGCGTGTCGGGATAGCCGCTCGCGGCCATCACCACGGTCAGCGCGGTTTCATGCGACAGGCGCGGCGGGCGCAGCGCGGACAGGCGATATTCCGCTGCCGCGAGCAGCAACTCGCCCAGATCGTCCTCCATCCGCATCATCAGCACCTGGCATTCGGGGTCACCGAAACGGCAGTTGTATTCGATCAGCTTGGGGCCTTCCTTCGTCAGCATCAGCCCCGCGTAGAGAACGCCGCAATAGGGAGTGCCGCGGTTCGCCATGCCGTTTACGGTGGGGGCGATGATCTTCTCGATCACCTCGCCTTCCAGCAGGCCGGTCAGCACCGGCGCGGGGCTGTAGGCGCCCATGCCGCCGGTGTTGGGGCCGCTGTCGCCTTCGCCCACGCGCTTGTGGTCCTGCGCCGATCCGAAGGGGACGATGGTGCTGCCGTCGGTCAGCGCGAAGAAGCTCGCTTCCTCGCCGGTCAGGAATTCCTCGATCACCACGCTGGCCCCGGCGCTGCCAAAGCGGCCGCCGAAGATGTCTTCCAGCGCCTCGCGCGCTTCATCCGTGCTTTCGGCGATGATCACGCCCTTGCCCGCGGCAAGGCCGTCGGCCTTGATGACGACGGGGATGGCAAAGCGGTCCAGCGCCGCCAGCGCATCGCCCAGGCTCTCGGCCTTGGCATAGGCGGCGGTGGGAATGTCCATCTCGTCGCACAGCGCCTTGGTGAAGGCCTTGGACCCTTCCAGTTGCGCTGCCGCTGCGCTGGGGCCGAACACCGCGATGCCGCTGCCGCGCAGATCGTCGGCAAGGCCCGCGACCAAGGGCGCTTCGGGGCCGACGACGACGAGGCCGATCTCGCGCTCTTCGCAAAAGCGCAGGACCTGTGCATGATCGGCGACATCCAGAGTGACGAGCGCGGCGCAATCGGCCATGCCGGGATTGCCCGGGGCGGCGAACAGATGGTCGCCGTTTTCCAGAAGCCGGGATTGCGCCAGCTTCCATGCCAGCGCATGTTCGCGCCCGCCCGAGCCGATCAAGAGGATATTCATTGCCGCGCAGTCCCTACGATAATTCCGCCGATAATTCGGGCCTTGGTGAAGAAGCGCCGCTCCTAGCGCGGCAGCGTCCGGGCGACAACGCCGAGCCGCTCACCGTGTCCGAAATCTCGAACGCGCTGAAGCGCACGGTCGAGGACCGGTTCGGCCATGTGCGGCTGCGCGGCGAATTGTCGGGGGTCAAGCGCGCGGCGAGCGGGCATATGTATGCCTGCCTCAAGGACGACAATGCCGTGATCGACGCGGTGATGTGGCGCGGCAATGCCCAGCGCCTGTCGTTCCGGCCCGAGGACGGGGTCGAGGTGGTCGCGACCGGCAAGATCACCACCTATCCGGGGCGCAGCAAGTACCAGATCGTCGTCGACTCGATGGAGATCGCGGGCGAGGGCGCGCTGCTGGCACTGCTTGAGAAGCTGAAGGCAAGGCTGGACGCCGAAGGACTGTTCGCGCCCGAACGCAAGCGGCGGCTGCCCTTCCTGCCGCAGGTGATCGGCGTGGTGACATCGCCCACCGGTTCGGTGATTCGCGACATCCTGCACCGACTGGCGGACCGTTTTCCCAGCCGGGTGCTGGTGTGGCCGGTGATGGTGCAGGGCAAGGGCGCGGCAGAGCAGGTGGCGGCGGCGGTGCGCGGATTCGGCGCGATTCCGGCGGATGGTCCGGTTCCGCGCCCCGACGTGCTGATTGTCGCGCGCGGCGGCGGCTCGATCGAGGATTTGTGGGCCTTCAACGAGGAAGTGGCGGTGCGCGCCATCGCCGACAGTCCGATCCCCGTGATCTCGGCCGTGGGGCATGAGACCGATACGACATTGGCCGATTACGCCGCCGATTTGCGCGCGCCGACGCCGACCGCCGCGGCGGAACTGGCGGTGCCGGTGCGTGCGGAGCTGCTTAACATGCTGATGGAGCTGGGCCTGCGCAAGCGGCGCGGGGTGCAGCGGCCCGTGCTGCTGGCGCGTGAAAGGCTGGAGAACTGGAGCCAACGCCTGCCCGATCCGCGCGCCATCGTGGCCGAACGCGGGCAACGCATCGACGATCTGGGCGAGCGGCTGCGGCGCGGCCTCGCCACACGGGCGGCGCGGGCGCAGGGGCGCTTGTCCGAAGCGGGCGGTTTCCTGCGGCCTGCCGTGCTGACCCGCATGGTCGCGCAGGAGCGGCGGCGGCTGGCCTCCGCGCCCGACATGGGCGTGCTGGTATCGCGCATCCAGACGCGCCGGGCCGAGCAATTGTCGGCCACCGCGCGGCTGCTCAGCCAGCTCGACCCCTATGCACCGCTGGAGCGCGGCTATGCGGTGGTGACGGGCGCGCAGGGCGAAACGATCACCAGCCGCGCCGCCGCTTCGGCGCAGCCTGCGCTGACGCTGCGATTCGCCGATGGGAGCATCGATACCGTGCCTGCGGATGGGGCGGGAACGCCGCCAGTCCCGCGCGATCCGCCGCGCCGCAAGCGGCAGGATGAGGCGAAGGATGGCTCCGGCGACGCCAAACCGCGCCAGCAATCGTTGTTTTGACCGGCGATGATCGCTAACTAGGGCGCATGCTGATGAATTCCTCGACCGGACCTGCCAAGCTTCTCTACGGACCGAACGGCTTTCGCCAGATGACGGCGGGCGACCATGTCGTCTGCGCGGTCACGGGTGCGCCGATCCCGCTCGACATGCTGCGTTACTGGAGCGTGGAGCGGCAGGAACCCTATGCCACTGCCGAGATCGCGACCCAGCGCCTGCTTGCTGGCGCATGAGATGGCTTGCCCCGGCATCGCTTGCGGTGCTCGCCTCGGCCTGCGCCGTCGTGCCGCCTTCGGGTGATCCGCAGGCCGAGCGTTCTCCGCAGCCTGCCAGCCAGCCCGCTGCGGCTGCTGCGCCGGCGCCCGTTGCAACTCCGGCTCCGAGCCCGACCCCTGCGGCCTTGCCGCCCGCGCGTTTCGTGTATTCGGGTGAGCTGACTCAAGGCGGCTGGGTCCGCGGAACCGCGCCAATCGGGACGACCGCGCTGACGCTGGATGGAGAGCCGGTTCAGATGGCTGCGGACGGATCGTTCCTGGCGGCGTTCGACCGCGATGCGGGGGGCACCGCGACACTGGCCGCGACGCGCAGCGACGGGACGACGGCGACGCAGCTGCTGACCATATCGCCGCGCGACTGGCAGATCGAGCATATCAATGCCGCGCGCCGCACCGGCGGGCCGAGCGAAAGCTTCATGCAGCGCCGCCGTCCCGAGCTTGAGCGGATCTATGGCGCGCGCGCGATGGAAACCGGCGCCGAGGGCTGGCGGCAGGATTTCATCTGGCCGGTCAGGGGCCGCATCTCGGGACGCTTTGGATCGCAGCGGATATATCGCGGCGAACCGGGGAGCTATCACACCGGGCTGGACATAGCACCGGGGGCGGGCACGCCTTATGTCGCGCCTGCCGACGGGGTGGTGGTGCTGGCGGCGGACGATTTCTCGCTCGAAGGTAATCTGCTGATCATCGACCATGGCAACGGCCTCAACAGCGCGTTCCTGCATTCGCAGCGGCTGGACGTGAAACAGGGCGACCGGGTGACGCAGGGGCAGCAACTGGGCCTGATCGGGTCGAGTGGGCGCGCGACGGGTCCGCATCTGCACTGGAGCCTGATGTGGGGCAAGGCGCGGCTGGACCCGCTGCTGTTCGTCGCGCCGGGAGATGGCTGAACGCGGGCGCGCGGTCCTGCGCCGGGGCATCCGGCTTGCGCTGGTGCTGATCCTTGCCGGGCTGACCTTTCTGATGACCTGGGTCCGCGATCCGGTGCCCGAGGATGACGATATTCCCCTTTCGGTGAGCGCGGTGCCCATCGCGATCGACGAGGCGACGCGCCGAGGGCTGATGCCTTTCGTGCCGGTGGCGGCGTGGACGTTGGAGGGCACGAGCCGCCAGTTTCGCGGGCTGTCCGACGTTGCGGCGTTGCCGGATGGCCGATTGCTGTTCGTGACCGACAGGGGGCGGCGCATCGCCATGCCGCCGCCCGGCCGGACGGGGCCCACCGCGATGCGCCCGATCCGCATCAGGGACCGTCCGCCGCACGGGCAGGTCGACAGCGAATCGCTGGCTTTCGATCCGGTGACGCGCGAAAGCTGGGTGGGGGCGGAGACGATCAACCGCATCGGCCATTACAGCGCGGGCGGCAATTACCGGGGATCGGTGGTGCCGCCCGAGATGGCGGGCTGGCGCAACAATACGGGGGCGGAGGCGATGGCTCTGCTGGACGATGGCCGCTTCGTGGTCATCGGCGAGGGGCGCAGCAAGGGCCGCGACCGAAGCTTTCCCGTGGTGGTCTTTCCGCGCTCGCCCGAAGAGGGCCTGCGGGGCAGCCTGTCGCATCTGGCGATGCCGGGCGATTACCGGCCCACGGGGATGACCCAATTGCCCGATGGGCGCGTGCTGATCGTGGGGCGTGCCGTCAGCCCGATCCTGCGCTTTCGCGCGATCATCGCCATCGCCGATCCGGCCGGACTGAAACCGGCGGGGCTGTGGCGCGCAAGGACGCTGGCCGGGATTTCCGGCGGTCCCTTGGCGGATAATTACGAGGGGATTGCCAGCGAGAAGGCACCCGGCGGGCGCCTGACGATCTGGCTGATATCCGACAATAACGAGGCCGAATGGCTTCAGTCGACCAAGCTTGTCAGGCTGGAGGTGGATCCCGCCGCGCTATAGCGACAGGCGGGATCCGCGTCTCCGGTCCGAAAGGCCTCAGGCGGCCTTGATCAGCTCGCGCTTGACCTTGCGGGCGCGGGTCGAGAGCTTTTCGTCGTTGGTCTTGAGCAGCCAGTTGTCGAGGCCGCCATTATGCTCGACCGAACGCAGGCCCTGCGTCGAAACGCGGAACTTGAAGCTGCGCTCCAGCTTCTCGCTCATCAGCGTGACGTTCTGCAGGTTGGGCAGAAAGACGCGCTTGGTCTTGTTGTTGGCGTGGCTCACATTGTGGCCGATCTGGCGACCCTTGCCGGTCAGTTCGCAGATGCGCGACATGGCTTACAACTCGCTTTCAAAGAATCCGGTGATACCGGCGCGCCCGCGAAACGGGCAATTTGCCGGGAAAGCGGCGCGCATAGCGGCCATCAGGCGAATCGTCAAGCAATCGCCCGATGACATTCCGCAAGGCCGCACGCTGATCGGCGCTTTCGCTGCTGCCATTGCCCGCTTGCGCCGATTCGGGCAAGTCCGCTGGCGATGAAGAGATGGCCGCTTCCCGAACCGATGGCGCTGGCGCTGAAGGCCGCGCGCGATGCGCGTGACGCGGGCGAGGTGCCCGTGGGCGCGGTGGTGGTGAAGGACGGCGAGGTTGTCGCGGCCGCGCATAACGCCCCGCGCGCGCTGCACGACCCGACCGCCCATGCCGAGATGCTGGCGATTCGCGAGGCCGCGAAGGCCTTGGGCGATGAACGACTGGCGGGCTGCGATCTCTATGTCACGCTGGAGCCTTGCCCGATGTGCGCGGGGGCGATCCAGCATGCGCGGATCGCGCGCGTCTATTACGGCGCCGCCGATCCCAAGGGCGGCGCGGTAGAGCACGGCCCGCGCCTGTTCGACCGGGCGGGCAGCCTGCACCGGCCCGAGGTCTATGGCGGCATCGGCGAAGCGGAAGCAGCGGAATTGCTGCGCGGGTTCTTTGCCGAGCGGCGTTGAGGCGGCGAATCAGGCCAGCTTGAAATCCAGCCCGATGTCGGCGGCGGGCGCGCTCTGCGTCAGGCGGCCGACCGAGATGTAGTCGACGCCGGTTTCCGCGATCGCGCCGATGGTCTCCAGCGTGACGCCGCCCGAAGCCTCGGCAGGCACGCGTTCCTTGATGATGCCGACCGCCTCGCGCAGCGTATCGGGGCCCATGTTGTCGAGCAGCAGATGGGTCGCGCCTGCCTCGAGTGCGGGTTCGATCTGGTCGATGCTGTCGACCTCGCAGATGATCTCGGCCACGCCGGCTTCCTTGGCGCGGGCGACCGCCTCGGCCACGCCGCCCGCGACGGCGACATGGTTGTCCTTGATCATCGCCGCATCCCACAGGCCCATGCGATGGTTGAGCGCGCCGCCCATGCGGGTCGCGTATTTTTCCAGATGGCGCAGGCCCGGCAGCGTCTTGCGCGTGTCGAGCAGCGTGCATTTGCCCCCGATCGCCGCGACATAGCGCGCGGTCAGCGTGGCGACGCCCGACAGGTGCTGCACGGTGTTAAGGGCGCTGCGTTCGGCGGTGAGAAGCGCGCGGGCATTGCCCGACAGGCGCATCAGGTCGGTCCCGGCCTCGACCGCGGTGCCTTCGGGCACCAGCACGGTAATCTCGACATCGGGATCGAGCGCGGTGAAGAAGGCAGCGGCAATGGGAAGCCCCGCGACGGTGATCGCATGGCGGCTGTCCATCACGCCCGAAAAGCGCGCATCCTCGGGGATGACGCTCTGGCTGGTGACATCGACCCCGCCCCCTTCGATCCCGGTGCCAAGGTCTTCGGCCAGAGTGGCCTGCACGAATGCGTCGAGATCGAAATTGGGAAGGATGAATTCAGTCATGAAAACCAGATGCGGCCTTTGAGGGAGGAGTTCAAGAAGGTGGTCCGATCAACGGGGTACTAAACAGCGGTTCGCGGCTGCTCGATCGGACACCCCGGGCCGCGAAGCGAGACCCGCCGCCGCTTATTGCGGCGGTATCGAAGCGAAGCGGAGACGGCCGTCAGGCCAAACCAAGCGGCCCGGATGCGCCCCGCCCGCCGTTTGAGGGCCTCAAACAAAAAACGGGCCGCGCAGCGAGACCCGCAAGGCCGACCGGCCGCCGCGCCTTATTGGCGCGGAATCGGAGCGAAGCGGAGATGGCCGTCAGGCCAAACCAAAGCGGGCGGATGCCCGCCGCCCGGCGTTTGAGGGGTCCGCCGCAAGGCGGACATCCGAGAATCAATGCACGAAGCGCGCCACCACGTCGCGGTAGCTGCGCGACACCTTCACCTCGGCGCCCGATCCCAGCACCAGGAAGCATTCACCGTTGGTGTGCGGCTTCACCTGCCGGACCTGATCGAGATTGACGATGGTCGAGCGGTGCACGCGCTGGAAATGGCGCGGGTCGAGGCGGCGTTCGAGATCCTTCATCGTTTCGCGCAGGATCAGCGAATTGTCGCCGGTATAGATGCACATATAGTCGCCCGCGGCCTCGATATGCTCAATCGTATCGACGTCGACACGGAAAATCTGGCCGCGGTCCTTGACGTTGAGCATCTTTTCGAACCGGCCGGTCGCGGTTTCCTCGCCCTCGGGCATAGCGTCCATCGCGTCGGGGGCGACTTCGGCCAGCACGTTCTTGAGCTTCTCGACTTCCTCGGTGTTCTTCTTTTCCGCGATGCGGGTGCGTGCGCGCGATACCGCGTCGGCAAGACGGTCTTCCTCGACCGGCTTCATCAGATAGTCGACGGCATTGGCCTCGAACGCTTTCAGCGCGTGTTCGGAATAGGCGGTAACGAAGATGAACAGCGGCGGGTCGATGCCCATCACGCCCTTCACCACCGAGAACCCGTCGAAACCGGGCATCTGGATGTCGAGGAAGACGAGATCGGGCTTTTCGGTCTTGATCGCGCGGATCGCCTCGCGCCCGTTGGCGCAGGTGGCGATGATCTCGATATCGGGGAATTGCTGCAGCCGAAGCTGAAGGCCCTGAATGGCCAGCTTCTCGTCATCGACGATGATCGTGCGGATGCTCATGGATCTGCGGTTCCTGTAAAAGAGGAGTTCAGGTGTAACGAGCGAGCTAGGACATGGTTTCTGGCTGGGACATGACTGGCCCTGACGAAGCGTGCGCAGGTTTCGGCGGATTGACGGCTTCGGGCGTTTCGAAGGGCAGTTCGATGATCACCGCGAAGCCCTCGTGCGGGCGCGAGCGAATCTCGAAGCGCTGGGATTCGCCATAGGCCTGCGCCAGACGCTCGCGGATATTGGCAAGGCCGACGCCGGTGGACTGGCGGGTGTCGACCGTGGTGCCTTGGTGAGCGACGCCGATCACGCCATCGGGGTCGACGCCATAGGGCAGGCCGGGGCCGGTGTCGGCCACGGTGATGCGCAGCCGGTCCCCCTTGCGCTGCGCGGATACTGAGATTTCCGCGCCACTTTCCTGCGGGCTGACGGCATATTTGATCGCGTTCTCGACCAAAGGCTGCAGCAGCAGCGAGGGCAGCACCGCCTCACGCGTGTCGGGATCGATTTCGAAGCGGGTGCGCAGCCGTTCCTCGAACCGCATGCGTTCGATATCGAGATAGAGCTTCAGCGTGTCGATTTCCTGCGCGACGGTCACGCGGCCCGTCGGCGGATTGACCAGCGTATAGCGCAGGAAGCTGGACAGGCGCGACAGCATCGCATTGGCAGGCTCGGTCTGTTTGAGCAGCACCAGCGTGCTGATCGAATTGAGCGTATTGAACAGGAAATGCGGATTGAGCTGATAGCGCAGCATCGCCAGCTGCGCGCTGGTGGCCTGATTTTCCAGGCTGAGCAGCCGGTCATTCTGTTCTTCCACCTGCAGGAAGAAATTGATCGCGTAATAGAGCGCCGACCATGCGCCCAGCAGCGTGAGGTCGAGGTAGAACACGCCGAGGAACAGCGATGCGAAACCGGCGTCGCTGGACGGGCGGTAGAGCGAGATCACCCACGAATCGACGAAGGCGTAAAGGCTGACCGCCACGGCCAGCACCAGCGCGGTCGCGCCCCATGTCACCAGCGGCTTGCGCCCGATCAGCGTGCGGAAGATGACCGACAGGATCAGGCTGATCGAAAAGCCGGTGAAGGTGGCGACCAGCACGATGATCAGCGAGGACAAAGGCTGCGCATTGGCCAAGCTGGACATCGCGCGCAGCACCATCGCGCCGCCCCAGCCAGCCGCCTGCAGCCGCCAGAAGGCGCTGTTCTTGTCGGCGAAGAACGGGACGGGACGAACGGGCAAGACGGCCATGGTGGCGACTCGATAACCGAAATTAACGGGGCGCGACAGGCGGGAAACCCTGCCGGGGGATGACCGATGCCACCTGTCCGGCGCGATTATCGACCGCGCTGCCGTAAACCGGGGCGTTTCAAATCAGGGTTTGGCCGTCTCGCGGCTCATCGGGAAGCGTCCCGACCAGTCGTAACCGCCCGGTCCGGTGCCCTGCGCCGATTGCGCGGCGATCAGCGCGCGTTCCTGCTCGATTCCTTCGATGCGTTCGTCCCATGCATCATGGGTGGGGGCCAGAAAGCCCCAGTCGCGGTGGCGCATCCAGTCACGCTGGAACCGCACTGCGCCTTCGGTGTCGAAACCGGCATTGGCCAGCAACCAGACCGAGAGGCGGTCGGCCTCGCGCTCGTTATGGCGGATCTTGCCCCAGCCGGTGCCTTCTTCGGTGCGTTTTTGCGGATGGCGCAGCAGGTTGTGCGACAGCTCATGCGCGATGGCGGCGGCGAGTTCGTCATCGTCCGGCACCGCATCGACAAGGCTGCGCGTCACCAGCACGCGCGCGCCCTCCGCGCGTGCCGATTCGCCGGCGGTCAGCAATTCGAAGCGGCTGGCGCAGGCGGGCTGTCCGGCAATGGTGAGTGCGCGCGGCCCGTCCGCCGCTGCGACGGTAATCGAAACCGCGCCGTGCTGACGCAGCGAATTGTCTATCCGGTCGTGCAGGCCGGTCAGACGGACATAATCGCCGGGTTCGGTGGTGGGAAAATCACCGGCGGCAAGCCCTGCCAGTTCGAGCACGGGCTGGTTCGCCTGCAATCCCGCCTGTTCGGCAGGCGATCCCGCGGCGACTGCGCCGACGGCGATATCGGCGGTCAGGCCCAGCGCCGCGCGCATCGCGGCGGGATCGGTCCAGCTATGGCTGTCCTGTAGCAGCAGGCCGATGGCGGGGAGCGTGGCGGTGCAGAACGGCGCATTGGCGTGCACCAGTCGCCAGCCGATCGACTGGATCCGCGCGTCGAGCGCCAGCAATTGCCGGTAGTCGTTCGTTTCCGCCGTTTCCGCTGTTTCCTGCGTGGCAGCGGCGGCGGGCGCGATGCACGCGAGGCCCAGCGGGAGCGCTGCGATGGCGCAGGCGGGACGCCGCGCGATCACCGGTCTTCGGGATAGAGCGCCACGCGCAGGGCCGATTGCCCGATGGCGCCCTGCATCACTTCCTCTCCGGCGACCCATGCGGGCGTGCCCTCGATCTGCAATTGCCGGGCGAAGTTGCGATTGGCCTCGATCTCGGCGGCGACCCTTTCGCTTGCCGCGAAGGCGCGGGCCTTCGCCATGTCGAGACCTGCCGCCTTGCCCGCCCGTTCGATGGCGTCGCCGGTGGGGCGCCCCTCGGCATACATCGCATCGTGGAAGGCGGGGAAACGGCCCTGATCGGCGGCGGCCAGCGCCATCTTCGCCGCCTCGACCGATCCTTCGCTGAGGATCGGGAGTTCGCGGACCACGACCTTGAGGTCGGGATCGGCGGCGACCAGCGCCTTCACATCCTCGACCGACTGGCGGCAATAGCCGCAGGCGTAATCGCTGAATTCGACCAGCACCTTGTCGCCGTCAGGATTGCCCAGCACCGCGCCGGGGAAGGGCTGGGTCAGATCGTCGCCCGCGGCGGCCAGCTGCTCGCTGGTCTGGCGGCGCTGCAGTTCGGCGATGGCCTCGGGCAGGATCTCGGGGTGTTCGAGGATATATTGCCGCACCATCAGCCCGATGGCTTCCTTCTGCTCGGCGGAAAATCCGGCGGCGGCGATGGCGGCTGCGGCGTCGGGGTCGGCGGCTTCGCCGTCGCTGCCGTTGGCGCGCAGGGCCCAGAATGCGCCCAGCACGATCACGGCGGCAAGCGCGGCGATCAGCACGATCCGAAGCGAGGTGAGGCGAAGTGTCATGGCGGCGGGAGACCTATCCTGAACAAGAATCAGCGGCGCTTCGACCGTTCTTCGATCTGGGCGCGTGCCTCCATGGCAATATCGTTCGCGCGAAGCCAGTCCGGCGTCGATTCGGGCAGCGAGGCGCTGGCGGCCTGCGCGTTCTGCAGCGCCGCGCCGGGATCGCCGGTCATGATCTGCTTTTCCGCGCTGGCAAGGCGCGCGCGCGGCATGTCGCCCTGCGAATCGTAGATGCGGCCCAGTAGATACCAGCCGGTGGGGTTGTAGCGGTCGCGCGCCACCGCGGCGCGCAGCACGCGTTCGGCCTCTTCGTAATGGTCCTTGTCCTCGGTCGCGATCAGCGCATGGCCCAGCATGGTCGCGATCAGCGGCTGGAAGCGCGTGATCTCGACCGCCTTGCGCAAAGACGCCAGCGATTCGTCGGGGCGGCCAGCCTCAAGCAGAACCTGCCCGCGCAGTTCGAGGAAATAGGGATCGTCCGGCTCGGCCGCGATCAGCGCGTCGACTTCCTTCAGCGCCGCGTCGACGCGCGCTTCCTTGTGATAGGCATAGGCGCGCGCATAGCGGGCCGGGATGCTGGTATCCGTGGGCGGATAATGCGTCAGCGTGTCCTTGGGATCGGCGAGATAGCCGTAGAGCTTGGCCTTCACGCGGCGAAAGCGCGCCTCGATATCCGCATCATTGGGCCGGTTCCATGCGGGATCCTGCATATAGACGTGCTGCAGGGTCTGGATACGGTCGCGGGACAGCGGGTGGGTGCGGTAGAACGTGTCCTCGGACCGCGCGAAATAACCTGCCCGGTGCTCAAGCTGTTGGAGTTTCTGGAAGAATTCCACGCTGCCGCGGCCCGACATGCCAGCGGACGACAAATATTGCGCGCCGGCAAGATCGGCCGCCGATTCCTGTCCGCGGGTGAAGGCGAGAAACTTGCCCATCGCGGCCTGCTGGCCCGCCGCCATCACGCCCATCGCCGCCTCGCCCCCGCCAGCCGCTGCCGCCGCGACGCCCAGCAGCAGCGAGAGGATCGAGATATTGGTCGCCGCCTGCGCGCCTTGTCCGATGCCGATGACATGGCCGCCGGTGATATGGCCGATTTCATGCGCGATCACGCCCTGCACCTGCAGCGCGGTATCGGCCTCTCCGATCAGGCCCGCGTGGATATAGACGGCCTGTCCGCCCGCGACGAAGGCGTTGACCGACGGATCGCCCACCAGCACGACATCGACATTCTCGGGCTCTAGCCCTGCCGCCTCGACCAGCGGGGCGGACATATCCTTGAACAGTTCCTCCGTCTCGGCATCGCGCAGGATCGATTGCGCCATCGCCGGACGCGCCGCGAACAGGGCCAGCGCGATGAAGGCGGCCAGCCACACGCCGATCCGCGTCAGGCGGCGCATCGGGCCACTGGCATGGCTGGCATGGAAGGGGCTGGCGGGAACGGGGCGGGCGATCGGGTGCATGATGTCAACTCGGCTGGGTGGTCCCCACGCTGTGAACGACGGCTTAAGCGTCTGAGGTTCTAGAGGTCTGCGGGCCCCCTGTGAAGCATGGGCGTTTTCAGGCAGAGGCTGCGCTGGCGCTGCCCGCGCCGCCCGCGCCGCCATCGTTCGTTTCGCGCACGGTTTCGACGATGCGTTCGGCTTCGTGATCGTGGCCGAGGCCGATCGATTCGAGGAATTCCTGCCCCACGTCATATTCCGATCCCAGCCATAGCGGCACCCCCGCGCGGACGATGTCGGCCTTGGCCTCTGTCTCCTCGGGCGAATGCGCCTCGCCCGCCTTGCGGATGAAGATGGCCGCGATCCGTTCGGGGCGGCGCATCACGATCCGTGCGAATGCGACGAGGTCGGCCTGCGTATCGTCGCCGATCAGCGCGAAACGCATGTCGGGATAGAAATCGAGCAGCCGCTGCATCGACGCGACCTTGTGCGCGCCGTGGCTGGCCGATCCCAGCGTCTCGCGGTTCAGGCCCCAGTCGCGCAGTTCGAGCGGGCCGAGCGGCAGCTTGCGGCTGCGCATGAAGGTGGTGAGATAGGGGAACAGGTTCCACGGGCTGGACGAGATGTAGAAGAACGGATGGCGCGTCGCGGGCAGGTGCTTGCCCGCCGCGGGTACGCTGCCGCCCGACAAGGCGCCGTAGAACCGGTCGGCGCCGGGCACCTGCATGCGTTCGGCAGGCATCTGCGCCAGGATCCGCTTCCAGTTGCGCAGCACCGAACGAAAGCCGCCGGTGATGCCGGTTTCGATGATGGTGTCGTCGATGTCGGAAATGACGGCAAGATCGGCATCGGTGCCGGGGGTCAGTATATAGGCCTCTGCCGTGCGTGCACCGTCGCCGTCGTTCCACGCGAAGCAGGCGGTTTCCCATTCGGTGTGCTGCGGCAGGGCCCATCCGTCCGCATCCCCGGCGTCCAGGGCGATGTCGAAATGGATATAGCCTTCGTCATCGGTGAACCCGCCGTGGCGCGAGACCGCGCCCGAGGGCGAGCGCAGTTCGAGCTGCACCGGCAGGCCGGCATATTCTCGCGAGGCGAAATGCGAGACGAGCGCGCGCATCTTGGCAAAGCGCGAATCGTGATCCCAGCGCGGATGCTGGCTTCGGAGCGCGCGCGCGCCGATGCGCAGGCGGGTGGCGCTGCGATGGCCCAGAAAGGGGAAGATGACGGGCGGCGTTCTGAAAAGCGGCATTGGCACGCATGGTGCTATGCGTGGGCGGCGCGGTCAAACGGCAATTGGGGCGGGGTAGGGTCTGCGGGGAGGGAAGGACGGGCGGTCCGCGGTCAGAGCCGGGCCGCGGCGCGCTCGATCTCGGCCCGGTCGAAGGGCAGTTCGCCCAGCAGCACGACATTGCCCGACCGCAGCCGGCGCGCCATCAGCAGCGCGAATTCGGGGCCGTCGGCGGCCAGATCGTCAAAACCGGCGGGCGTCATCGCGCGCAGGCGTTCGGCGACGGGCGGGTCGATCTCATCGCCCCAGGGCGTTTCGTCCTGCGCCTCGGCCCCTGCGGCCAGTTCGACCGAAGCGGGCAGGGCATCGACCGCGTCACCGTCGGCCAGTTCCTTCCAGTTGAGCACGCCATAGACATGGTCGATGACGATCCCGTCGGATGAAAACGGCAGCAGGATGCCGCGATAGATCGCGTGCCGGTCGGGGCCGGAGGCGAACTCCGCCTCGAACCCAATGGGGGCGCGGTTCGACAGCAATTCGCCGTAGTGATCGGTGATTCGCGTCAGCAGGCTATTGCCGGGAACGTCGGAAAGGCAGGCCGATGCCTTGCCCAGTTCGCAGCCGCACGCCTGTGCCAGCGCGCCGCCGAGGTGGACGATGCGCGGATCGTTCTGATCCTGCGAAAGGTCGAGCAGGACCGAGAACGGACCGAAATCGGGATGGCCGTCAGGGTCTAGCCGGTAGATCTCGGGGAACTCCTCTTCCCCCAGAAGCCCGGCCCAGAAATTATAGGCCCGCACCTGCATGCGGCGTTCGTCCTGCCCGATGGCGGGTGGCGGCGCGTGGCAGGCATTGGCCTCGGCCTCCGCCTCGGCGAAATATTCGAAACCGCCAAGGTCGAGCGGGTCTTCGGGCCAGAAAGTGTCAGCCGAAGCATCGCCGGGGAAGCGCAGCGTATCCATGCGATGTCTGGCCCCCTTTGAATTCGCCCGTCCCGTGGCCCCGCATGGCGCGAGTCCCCTAAGGTCGGCAGATTCGCAAAAACAGGTAAAGAAGCCGTTAACCTGCGGCCGCTTCGGCGCGTTTCAGCGCGCGGCGATGGCCTCGGCGCGGGCGATCAAGGCGCGTGCCTCGTCGCGGTGGAGTTCCTCGGCCATCTGGCCGTTGACGGTGACGACCGCCTTCCCCGCATTGGCAGGATCGTCGAACGCCGCGACGATGGCGCGCGCTTCGGCGAGTTCGTCTTCGCCGGGGGCGAACGCCTCGTTCGCGGCCTCGATCTGCGAGGGATGGATCAGCATCTTGCCGTCGAAGCCGAACTGGCGGCCCTGACGGCATTCGGCGCGCAGGCGCTCGTCCTCTCCGATCGCGTTCAGCACGCTGTCGATGGCGAGCAGCCCGTGCGCCCGCGCCGCCATCACGCATTGCGACAGCACGGGGACCAGCGCCTCGCGCCCCGGCGTGCGGATCATGCCGGTGTCCTTGGACAGATCGTTCGCGCCCAGTACCAGCGCGCCCAGCGGCGTGATCCGCGCCATGCGGGCAATACGCTCCAGCGCGAGGACCGAGGCCGCGGTTTCGACCATCACCCACAGCGACACGTGCGAGGCGAAGCCCGCGGTGGCCATGGCGCCCGAAATGGCTTTGACATCCTCTGCCGAAACGACCTTGGGGACGAGGATTGCGTCGAGCGGGCTGCGCGACAGCGCGCGCAGATCGTCGGTGCCCCATGCGCCGTCCAGCGGGTTGATCCGCACGACGCGGTGGCGCGGTTCAAGCCCGCCTTGCGCCAGGGTCTGCGCGACCATCTGGCGCGCTTCGGCCTTGCTTTCGGCGGCGACGGCATCCTCAAGGTCGAAGATCACGCAGTCGCAGGCGAGGCCGCGCGCCTTTTCCAGCGCACGGGCATTGGACCCCGGCATGGACAGCGCGGAGCGGACGATCGGCATATCGGCGGAAACGGGCATGATGTCGGCGGGTGGGTGGCCCCTCCCTAGATGATATAGCGCATGCGGATCGACTGGTTCACGCCCTTGGCATCGACGTCGAAGGCGGCGTCCTTGAAGCTGGGCGGACCCATCCGTAGCGGCGCGTCGCGTGAAAAGCCAAAGCCCTCGCGCGGGATCATCAGCGCCTTGTCGATCTTTCCATTGCCGTTTTCGTCATGCAGCAGCGCAATGGCATATCGGCCATTGGGCACGTCGGGAAAGCTGAACTCGACACGCTCTGCCGCGGGAAGCGTCAGCGTGCGGCCGCGGCCCGCGCTGCAATCGGGAAAGCTGTCGCGGCCCGGCGCGAGGCAGGCATGCACCTCGCCCTTGGTGGAACGCAGGTCGGTGACGGTCACATGGATCGTCCCGGCGCGCGCCGCGGTCGCGGCGGTCGGCAAGGCGCCCGAACTGGCCAAACCCGAGGTGGTGAGGCCGGAGCTGGTCGCGAGGGCTGCCAGTGATGCAAGCATCAAACGCAATTTCATCGAACGTCCCATCCTTCTGCCGCGAGGCCCCGGTCGGTGCCGCAAAGGCGGTCCCAGAACCGGAAATAGAGCCCGTAGTTGCAGCTGTATCTGTCATGGTGAAGCTGGTGGTGGCTGGCGGTGATCAGCGCGCCGCCTGCGCGCGAGCGGACAAGCGCGCGGGGAAACAATTCCCACCCCATATGGTTGGTGACCCCCATCAAGGTCATGATCGCCAGAACGGCGCCCAGCACCCCGATATGGATCGGGACCAGGAAGACGAGAGCGGGGATGACGATCGCGCCGGTCACCGCCTCGACCGGGTGGAACGCCATCGCGGCCCAGGCCGTGGGCGGGCGGCTGGCGTGATGGACGGCATGCGCGATCCGGAACAGGCGCGGCTGATGCATGGCGCGGTGGGTCCAGTAGAACCAGCTGTCATGCGCGAACAGATAGACGAACAGCGATACCGGCATCCACCACAGCGGAAAGGCCTGTGGATCGGTGTAGATCCGGGTCCAGCCATGCGCCTGCCAGCCCCATGCGACGATGCCCGCCGGAATGCCGTAGATCGCCGCGGAGGCGAGCGACCAGCCGATCTCTCGCCTGATCTGGGGGTTGAGGCCCGCATAGAGGCCCGGGCGCACCGAACGGGTGGCCAGCGCAAAGGCGCCGCTGGTCGCCAGATAGCGCAGGGCGACGATCGCGACCATGACCAGCACCGACAGCAGCGCGGCCAGTGTTCCAGCCTCTGTAGGAAGATGCGGAGCCATGGCTGCGTGCATAGCGTGCACTGCAGCACAAGCCTAGTGGCGACGCAGAAGTCGGGAAATCAACGAGAAAACTGTGTCCGGCCCGTCACGGCGTTTCGCGTCAGGCCAGTTCGCTGTTGCCCCATTGGGCGCAGGCGCTGTCGATCTCTACCTGCCGGCGGCGCATCGCAGCGCGGGCGAGCCGTTCGACCTGTGCCTTGCGCCGCGCGGGCGCAAGCTTGAGCAGCGGGGCGGGGCGGCAAATCTCGGCGTCGTAGCCGTCGGCGACGATCACGCCGCAGCGTTCGGGCAGAAAATTCCCGCCCTCAAGACAAAGGCGGTCGAGCGTGGGCGGCAGGCCCCAGAAGAAACGGTCGCAGAATTCGAGATAATCGGGCCATTTCGCATCGCCCATCAGATCGCCGCGCGCGACCTTTATCTCGACAATGACGATATGGCCCTTGGCATCGACGCCCATCAGATCGGCGCGGCGGCCGCCGGGCAGCATCATTTCGGGAATGCACCAGATATCGTTGCGCGCGAACAGCCGGCAGATGCCCCGCGCGACGTCGCATGCGGTATGCGGCTGGGAAAGCGGGACGGCGGCAAGCGGCGAATCGTGCATGCCCGCAGTCTAGTGAACAGAAAGGGAACGGGCAAGCGCCGTCAGCGCGTGTGGCCGACCAGTCGTCCCCGCTCGCGCTCAAACCGTTTGAGCAGGGCGCGGGCCGCGATCTTGCCGTCGGCGCCATGCTCGCGCGCCTGCAGCACGGCGTAGAGCCCGGTTTCCAGCATCGAGCACAAATCGCCAAGCACCGCCTCGATCGACTGATCGCGCGAGGCAGGAATGGCAACGGGATAGAGGCTGGCATGCCGCTCGGTTCCCGGCACGCTGGATCCGGTGAGCGCGGCAAGCGCGCCGGCTGCGCGGTGCAGCGCGGCCCAGCGTGGGGCCAGCGGATCCTCTGCGCCGCCTGAACGGGCGTCCTGTGAACCTCGTGCGCGGGCAGGTGCCGAGGCGCTGGCGACATGATCGACGCGGTCGAAGTCGTCGGAGAAATCGGGCATTGCGTTCATGACCGATTCTCATGCCCGCCGACCGGTTTATTTCCTCTTAATTTGGCCCCCTTCGGCGTGGGTTGTCCCGGAACGGGCCAGTTCCCCGAAGCGGCTTTGGCACGCGAAGCGCAAGAGCCGCTCGACTGCCGAAAGGGGATCGCGCCGAAAGGGACTGGCGCGGCTCAAAGCCTGCTGCTAAGCGCCTGCCCACCGGCAAACAGAGCGCACCCATAGCTCAGCTGGATAGAGCGCTGCCCTCCGAAGGCAG
>CEOS01037851.1_pt1 | contig 149384 bp, 123 predicted proteins | sample 530601 | NCBI WGS metagenome assembly CEOS01 (sample SAMEA2620666, study PRJEB7988) | marine metagenome | biome: marine biome (ENVO:00000447); feature: mesopelagic zone (ENVO:00000213); material: "saline water (ENVO:00002010), including plankton (ENVO:xxxxxxxx)" | depth 1000 m
TGGGGCGGGAACGGGCGGGATGCGGATGCGGGCGTGTTCATCCCCACCGCTCTAGCCAATCCGCCCCCGCGCGGGCAATGGCGATCCGTTCGCTGCCACCTGTTTCGATGTGGATTTCAAGACAGGCCGGATCATGCGCGAACCCGCCCGCCATCTCGGGCCATTCGGCGATCAGCGCGGCATCCTCGAGATAATCGTCCAGCCCCAGCTCCTCGACCTCCATCGGGTCTTCCAGCCGGTAGAAATCGGCATGGACCAGCGGCAGGCTGACATCGGGGGGGCCATAGGTCTGGATGATCGCAAAGGTTGGGCTGGGCACCTCCCCCACATGGCCCAGCGCGGCGATGATCGCGCGGGCCAGCGTGGTCTTGCCCGCCCCCAGTCCGCCGCGCAGCGCCACGATGTCGCCGGGGCGCAGCAGCGCGGCGATGCGCCGGCCCAGCGCCTCGGTCGCGGACAGATCGGCAAGCGGGTGGCGGGTCTCGTCCGTCATCGTACTAGGGAAGCGTCACCGTCACGACCACGCGCCCGCGCGGGTCCTGCGCATAGTCCAGCGTTCCCTTGTGCGCCGCGATCAGCTCGCGCGCCAATGGCAGGTTCAGGCCCGCGGCGGTGTCCGCGCTGCCCGACACGCCTTCCTGCGCATTGTCATGGGTGATCAGCACCGCCACGCCCTCGCGGCGGCGGCGCAGGTCCATGTTGATCCGCCCGCCCCGCGGCGATCCGGCGATCGCATTATCGACCAGATTGCCGATGGCCCGGCCCAATTGCCGCTCATCGCCCCTGACCATGCCCGAAGCCCGGTCGCCGCGCAGGTTGAAGGTGATGTTCGCCGCCTCGATCGCCTGCGCGCGGTCCTGCACCAGCCGGGTGACCAGCGGCATCAGCTCGACATCCTCCTCGGCCAGCGGCATCAGCCCCGCCTCGCTCTGCGTCAGGTCCAGCACCGCCTCGATCTGCTGCGACAGGCGCGCGGTGGAATCGAGGATCGCGGTGACATATTCACGCCCGGTCTCGGTCATCTCGCCCGCCACGCCTTCCTTCAGCATCTCGGCGAAACCGGCGATCGAGGTCAGCGGCGTGCGGAACTCGTAACTCATATTGGCAAGGAAGCGGGTCTTGACCGCGTCCGCCTCGACCAGCGCCTCGTTGCGTTCGATCAGCGCGGCCTCGGCCTTTTGCGAATCGGTGATGTCGAGGCTGGTCAGCATGCCGTTCCCGTCGGGCAGCGGCACGCCCATCAGCGACAGCACCCGCCCGTCGGCCAATGTCACGCGGCCCGTCGACTGCTCGCGCTGCAACGTCGCCGCCTCGACCAGCAGGCGGATGCGGCGCGTGTCTGCCCGGTCCTGCAGCAGGGGAGCCATGCCTTCCAACAAGGCGTCGATATGCGGATGATCCGCCAGCATTTCCTCGTGTAGGCTCCATTCGGCGGCAAAGCGCCGGTTCCAGATCTGCAGCCGCCCGTCGGGGGCCAGCACCACCAGCCCCTCGAACAGATTGTCGAACGTGGCGGTGCGCGTGCGCAGCAGCGTGTCGCGCGCGCTGGCCAGCTTCAATTGCTCGGTCCGGTCCTCGAAGATCATGACCAGCCCGCCATCGGGCATCGGCTGCGCCACGACGCGCAGATGGGTGCCGTCGGCAAGCACCCATTCCTCGTCCTTGACGTCATTGGCGGTGAACCAGCCCTCGCGCTCGGCACGCCACGCGGGGAAATCGCGCACTTCGGGCAGGCGTCCGGCATTGCGCATCATGTCGAAGATGCGGCCCACCGGCAGCGCCTCCTGCCCGATATTGGGCGGCAGGCGAAAGATGCGCTGCATCGGCAGGTTGGTGAAGACCAGCTGGCGCAGATGGTCGAACTGCGCGACCCCGCTGCTCATCTGGTCGAGCAGAGCGCGTTGCGCATTGCGGAACGCGCGATATTCGCGTTCCAGCAATTGCAGGTCCTCGACATCGACCGCATAGCCCGCGACGCCTTCGTCCCCAACCGGCAGGTCGGAGATGCGAAAGGCGCGGCGTTCGCCGTCGATGGTGATCATCGCCTGCCGCTCGACCGCCTGCTGAGAGGTCTTGGCGCGCTCGGCCACTTCGTTCGCGGTCAGCCCGTCGACCGTCTCGACCAGCTCGATCCCGCCCGACACCACATCCTCGGCGCTTTCCGCCCCGACCGCGGCGACATAGGCCGAATTGACCAGCCGCAGCCGCCCGTCGGTGTCGCGGAACCACATCGGCACCGGCGCCGCCTCGATCAGCCCGACCAGCGCGTGGAAATCGTGGCGCGATCGATCGAGTTCGGCGGTCAGCCGGGCGATTTCCTCGGCGCTGTCGCTGGCGTCGAACACCCACAGCATCACCGATCCGCCGCCCGCCACCTGCGGGTCGGCCAGATGGCCGATGACCGACAGCGCATGGTTGTTGCCGCCGGGATGCAGCATCATGCGCAAGGGCGCGGCAGAGGACCGGGTCTTCTCGACCGCATCCCACAATGCCTCCGCCTCCTCGACCGGCAGGCCCGATTCGGGTCCGGCCAGCCCGTGCAGATGCTGCGGCAGGGTCCGGCAGCCGAACCATGCGGCCAGCCGTTCCGACGCCTCGATCCTGCCATTGGCCCGCACCAGCAGAGGCAGCGCGGGCGATTCGTCGATCATGCGCGACAGGCGCAGATTGGTCTTGCGGTCGCGGTGCGCGCGGCGCAGCTTGCGGCGCGCCACCACCAGCGCCCAGCCCGCCGCCGCCGTCCACGCGGCCAGCAGCAGGCCGATCAGCAGCAGGGCGGGAAGCCCCAGCGTAAACCCCTGTGCAGCGGTCGATCCGTTCATGCTGACGGGCTAGGCGACCCGGCGCGCAAGGGCAATCGCGTTAAGCGCGCTTATGCGCCGCCGCGCCGATTATGCAGCTTGCGATCATGCCTCCGGCGAATTTGCCAGATCCCCAAATAAGCTTGCCAACCCGCCGGGCATTCCCGAAAAGGTTAACGGCCCGAACGATCGGGGCGTGGCGCCAAGGATCTTGCAACCGCAAGGGGGCAAATAATGATCGCGAATATTCAGGCGCTTCGTGCGCTGGCCGCGCTTCTGGTCGTGGTGGTTCATCTCGAACAATTGCTGGCGCCGCTTGGGGTTACCCCCAGCAACGTGTTTTTCGGCGGCGGCGGGGTCGACCTGTTCTTCGTGATCAGCGGCTTCATCATGGTCTATACCACGGCGCAAAGCTGGCCGGGGACGGGCAATTTCCTGCTGAACCGCGTGATCCGCATCGTGCCGCTCTACTGGCTAATGACGCTGGCGGTGTTCGCCCTTGCCATGATCGCCCCCTCGCTGCTGGGCAGCACCGAGGCCCGGCCCGAATATCTGGCGAAATCGCTGGCCTTCATCCCCTTCGAAAAGTCGAACGGCAGGATGGAGCCGATCCTGTTCCTCGGCTGGACGCTCAATTACGAGATGTTCTTCTACCTGATCCTCGGCCTCGGGCTGGCGTGGAAGGCGCGCGGGCTGGCCGCGGTCGCGCTGTTCTTCGTCGCGCTGGTCGCGGCGGGGCTGATCGCGGCAGGGTCGGCGGGAGAATTTTCCGATCCGCTGCTGCGCTTCTACACCCATCCGATCCTGCTGGAATTCGTGATCGGCATGGCCATCGGGGCGGCCTATCTCCATCCGGGCTGGGACGCATTATGGTCGCGCTCCTCGCCGTGGATCGGCGCGGCGATGGTCGCGGGCGGGCTGGCGGCGCTCGTGTTCCTGCCGCTGGTGGAATTGCCGACCGACCGCATCGTCCAGATCGGTCTGGCATCGGCCTGCATCGTGTTCGGCGCGCTCTGGCTGGAACGGCTGGGCCATGTGGTCCGGTCGAACACCGTGCTGCTGCTCGGCAATGCCAGCTATGCGATCTATCTGACGCATCCCTTCGTGACGCAGGCGGTCAGCAAGGTCGCGGACATGCTTTCGCTCGATTCGGTGTTGGTGCGCTGCCTGCTGGTGCCGGTGACCTATGCGCTGGTGATGCTGGCCGGGGTGATCGTGCACCTGATGTTGGAAAAGCCGATGACCCGCGCGATCCGCGCCGCGATGGGCGTCCGCCGCAAGAGCGCGCCGGCAGGCGGAATGTAAGGCCCAAAAAGCAAAACGACCGTCTTCGGGTGTAGGCGGCCCCGCGCCTGAACTGCCGGGCCAGCGTCCTGCTGGTCGCAGAAGCGCTGGCCTGACAGCGCTCGTCGCCGACGGTTCCCGGCTAGCCGAGCGAATCGCGGGAGCATCCGGGGTAGCCGCCGTCTCTTGTCTGGCAAATCGGGCTAAGTCCTTGTTTTGCGCTGGTTGTGTCACCGCAAGACACTAGCATCCATGTGGCTCGCCTTTGCATGGGCACGCTGCGCCCATGCCATGCGGGTTTGACAATTCGATCGTGACAGCGCCGCCGGCGCGCGAATTCGGGGCCAGACCGCATGGACATGATAAGCAGGAAGACGCCCCTTCGCCGCCGCCGGAAAGCCCGCGTGGCGCGGCCGCTGCGGGTCGGCATTCTTACCCTGCCGCTGCACATCAATTACGGCGGCATCATCCAGGCCGCCGCGCTCTATCGCATGATCGAGGACATGGGACACCACCCGGTCTTCCTTGACAAGAAGCCCAAGCGGTCGCTGCCGCACCGGCTGAGCAAGCGGCTGCTGGCTTCGATCCCCGGCCAGAACATCGGCAATGTGCGCGAGGCGGTGCGCAACATGAACGTGCACAAGCCCTTCGTTCGGCGTTTCCTGCCCGATGTCACCCGTCCGCTGATGACGGGCAACGATTTGGCTGCCGCGGTCAGGCGGCGCAGGCTGGATGCGGTGGTGGTGGGCAGCGACCAGGTGTGGCGCCCGCATTACCACCAGGACGAGCAGGCGCTGGTCTATTTCCTGGACTTCGTGGAACCTGAGGTGACCGCGCGCATCGCCTATGCCGCCTCGTTCGGCAAGCCGCAGTGGGAACATGCGGACATCGCCGAGCCCGCCAGCGAGCTGCTAAGCGATTTCGCCCATGTCTCGGTGCGCGAGAATACCGCCGCCGACATCTGCGCTGAGACGTTCGGCGTGGAGAATGCCGAGGTCGTGCTGGATCCGACACTGGCGGTCGACCCCCGGTTTTACGAGGAAGTCGCCTCCGACGCCGCCGACCTCGACTGCGAGGACGGCGAGTTCGTGTTCGAATATGTGCTCGACCGCGAAAGGATCGAGCCGGGCATCGCCGAGAGGCTGGCCGACGATCTGCCCGATCTGTCACATGCCCGCGCGATCCATCCCGAACTGCCGGGCGACGCCGATACGCTGCCCGACTGGATGGCGCATTTCCGCCATGCCGGCTGCGTGCTGACCGACAGCTTCCACGGCACGGTGTTCTGCATCCTGAACCGCCGCAATTTCATCACCATCGTCAACCCCAAGCGCGGCGCCGACCGGTTCCACACGCTGCTGGGCGCGCTGGGGCTGGAAGGGCGGACTGTGAAGCGACTGGACGATGCGACCGCGCGGCGACTGCTGTCGCAGCCGATCGACTATGATGCGGTCCATGAAAAGCTGGACGCGCTGCGCCGCAGCTCTCGCGATTTTCTGAAAGGCGCGCTGGACGCCGCCCGCTAGAACGGCCTAGCACGTCGCGCCCGGCTGCCGAAAGGGCAACCGGGCGCTCTGCGATCAATAGCGGTAATGCTCGGGCTTGAACGGGCCTTCGACCGGCACGCCGATGTAATCGGCCTGGCGCTTCGACAGCGTGGTCAGCTTCACGCCCAGCTTGTCGAGGTGCAGCGCGGCGACCTTTTCGTCGAGGTGCTTGGGCAGGATGTGGACCGCGTTGTCGTACTGGTCGGCCTTGGTGAACAGCTCGATCTGCGCCAGCGTCTGGTTGGTGAAGCTGGACGACATGACGAAGCTGGGGTGCCCCGTGGCGCAGCCCAGGTTCACCAGACGGCCCTTGGCGAGCACGATGATCTGCTTGCCGTCGGGGAAGGTGACGAGATCGGTACCCGGCTTCACTTCCTTCCACTCGTAATTGTCGAGCGCCGAAATCTGGATCTCGCTGTCGAAGTGGCCGATGTTGCACACGATCGCCATGTTCTTCATGGCTTCCATGTGCGCGCCGGTGATCACGCCTTCGTTGCCGGTGGCGGTCACGAAGATGTCGCAGCGCTTCACCGCCTCGTCCATGGTGACGACTTCATAGCCTTCCATCGCGGCCTGCAGCGCGCAGATCGGATCGATCTCGGTCACCAGCACGCGCGCGCCGCCGTTGCGCAGCGAATCCGCGCTGCCCTTGCCGACATCGCCGAAACCGGCGACGCAGGCGACCTTGCCGGCCAGCATCACGTCGGTCGCGCGGCGGATCGCGTCGACCAGCGATTCCTTGCAGCCATACAGGTTGTCGAACTTCGACTTGGTCACGCTGTCGTTCACATTGATCGCGGGAAACGGCAGCTTGCCGGCCTTGGCGATGTGATACAGGCGGTGGACGCCGGTGGTCGTCTCTTCCGACACGCCCTTGATGGCCTTGACCGTCTCGGTCAGATAGCCGGGCTTCTTCGCGATGAACGCCTTCAGCGCGCGCTGCATCTCGATCTCTTCGGCGTTTTCGGGATCGGGCATGGTCTCGCCCGCTTCCATACGCGCGCCCCACAGCGCGAACATGGTGGCATCGCCGCCATCGTCGAGGATCATGTTGCAGGTCTCACCGCTTCCGGCGTCCCAGTCGAAGATGCGGCCCACGTAATCCCAGTATTCGGCCAGGCTCTCGCCCTTCACCGCGAACACGGGGATGCCCTGCGCCGCGATGGCGGCGGCGGCGTGGTCCTGCGTCGAATAGATGTTGCAGGTCGCCCAGCGAACCTCTGCGCCCAGCGCGGTCAGCGTCTCGATCAGCACGGCGGTCTGGATCGTCATGTGCAGCGATCCGGTGATGCGCGCGCCCTTCAGCGGCTGCGATGCGCCATATTCCTCGCGCAGGGCCATCAGGCCCGGCATTTCGGTTTCGGCGATGGCGATCTCGTCCCGGCCATAATCGGCCAGCGAGAGATCGGCGATAACATAATCCTTTTCAGCGACACTGGCCACGGCGGGTACTCCTGAGTCTGTCTATCCATCGGGGCACCGATCGGGCGCCCCTCACATGGACGCCGCTCTACAGAACGAGCGCGCCGAGGGCAAATATAAAGACTTCTTTATATGACGCGGCCACCGGGCGATGCGGCGCCCAGCAGAAAGGGGCCGAAGCCCGCGGCCCCGACCCCTTCTGTCAGGGGCGATCCATCAGCCCCTGTCGCCCCCGCGGCGAAGCGGGAAAAGGCGTATCGTTCAATCGACCATGGCGAACTGCGCAGGCCGCGCGGGCGACAGCAGATGCTCCGCCGCCAGCACCAGCTCCGCCTGTCCGCCATTGCTGGCCAGATCGCGCGTCACCTGCTTGAGCTGGTCGCATTGCAGCCACGGATGTCCCAGCCCGTACTGGTTCGCCATGCCCACGCTGATCTTGTCCATCTCGCGCTTGGCCCCGCGCTCGCCCAGCCGCTTCACATGGCCGTTCTTCAGCGTGGCATAGGCGCCCTTCATGATGGTCAGCCGCTTGGCCGAGAAATCGTTGTAATCCGCCTGGAAATCATGCGCGCCCTTGCGGCAGCGCAGCGAGGTCACCATCAGCATGATGTCCAGCTTGCGCAGGTTTTCCGCCTGCGCGGCGTCGGCAGGCGTCTCTGCCAGTGCGGCCTGCGGCGCGCCCGCCAGCATGGCAAAGGCCGATGCGGCCGCGGCAATTGTCCTGAAAGTCCCCATTTCGCATATCCCCGGTCTGCCCGGACCGCCCCTCGGTCCATGGTCAGCAGGATCGCGCGATTCCTTTACTCAATCTTCAAGCTGCGCGGTAAACCGATCTTAACCATGGCGCGCACAGTTCCGCCGCCCTTCTCGCACGGCGCCTCCTTGCACCGGGCCGCGCAGCCCCTATGTCTCGCCCTGACGCGCGTTAAGGCGCGGATGCACGGGAAAGAAGGACACAACACCATGACCATCAAGCAAGGCGAAAAACTGCCCGACGTGACGCTGACCAAGACCACCCCCGACGGCCCGGAAAAGGTCCAGTCCGCCGATTATTTCGCCGGCAAGAAGGTGGCCCTGTTCTCGGTCCCCGGCGCCTTCACCCCGACCTGCTCGGCCAAGCACCTGCCGGGTTTCGTCGAAAAGGCGGACGAGCTTAAGTCCAAGGGCGTCGATGAAATCGCCTGCACCGCCGTGAACGATCCCTTCGTGATGCAGGCATGGTGCGACCGCGACGGCAGCGAGGCGATCACCATGCTCGCCGATGGCAATGGCGACTTCGCCGAAGCGCTGGGCCTGACCATGGACGGCAGCGGCTTTGGCCTGGGCAAGCGCGGCCAGCGCTGGTCGATGGTGGTCGACGACGGCACCGTCACGGAACTGAATGTCGAGGATCCGGGCGCGTTCGAGAAATCGACCGCCGAATACATGCTCGACCAGCTCTGATTCCAGGCCGAGATTAAAGAGGGGCGCTTCCGTTCGCGGAGGCGCCCTTTTTCGTTGCGCTTTTCCATGGCGCCCCCTTCCCCTCGGGTTTCGCCGTGTTACGGTGCCTTTCGGTCGAACTCGGGTCGCTTGGGGAAAGACCATGATCGCCAGACTGCTCGCCATGGCCGCCGCCTTGCTGGCCGCCCTGTCCGTCACCGCACGCGCCCAAGACCTGCTGATCCAGAACGTCCGGCTGATCGACCTTTCCGCCGAAAGCCCGCAATTGAGCGCGCCGCAATCCGTGCTGATACGCGGCGACCGGATCGCCGCCATCGCGCCGGTCGGTGCCATCCCCGTGCCCGAAGGCGTCACCCCGATCGACGGAAACGGCGGCTATCTCCTCCCCGGCCTTACCGACATGCATGTGCACGTGTGGGATCAGGCCTCGCTCGGCTCCTATCTGGCGCATGGGGTAACGGCGATCCGCAATGCCTCGGGCATGCCGTTCCATCTGGACCTCGCGCAGCGGATCGAGGCGGGCGAGCTGGCTGGCCCGCGCCTCCTCACCACCGGCCCGATCCTAAACAGCCACGGGGCGAACGAACAACTCAACCACCAGTTCGTCACCACCAGTGCCGAAGCGCGCGCCGCCGTCCGCTGGCAGCACGAGGCGGGCTTTCGCCACCTCAAGGTCTATTCCAATCTCACGCGCGAGGCATGGGCGGGCGTCAAGGCAGAGGCCGAGGCGCTGGACATGACGATCATGGGCCACACACCCGAAGGCATCCGCGCCCAAGGCACACCCCGCGACCGTCCCTTCGACATGGCGTTCACCGATCTGCTCGATGCGGGCTTCGTCACGATCGAGCATGTCGAGAGCATCGTCTGGCACGGATTGCGGAACCGCCACGATCCGGCTGCCGCCCACGCGCTGGCGCAGCGCATCGCCGCATCAGGCACGCCTGTCGATCCCACGCTGGTCGCCTTTCGCAACCTGCTCCACGTCGCCGAGACGAAGGGGGCCTATCTGCGGCGACCCGGCACCGAATGGATGAACCCGATGCTGGTCGCGCAGTCACAGGGCGAATACGACCGCTGGACGAACGAAGCGGTCGAACCCAACCGCGAGGCCTTTGCCTTCTACAAGCAGATGACGAAGATGCTGTCCGACGCGGGCGTCACGCTGGTCGACGAGCTGGAATTGCTGGTCGAAGCGGGCCTCTCCCCCGCTCAGGCGCTGCGCACCGCCACGCTGAACCCCGCGCAGGTGCTGGGCGAGGACGCGACACGCGGCCGCATCGCGCCGGGCATGATCGCGGACATGGTGCTGGTGAACGCCGACCCGCTAGAGGATTTTACCGCGCTGCGAAGCCCCGTGCTGGTCATCGCACAGGGCCGCCCTCACGACCGCGCCGCACTGGACGCCTTGCTGGACGAAGCCGCCAGACCCGACCTCGCCCGCACGCAGGCAAACGTGATCGCCGGGCTGCAGGCGCAGGGCACCGATGTCAGCGACCTGACGGGGGGCTGAAGTTGCCCGCGAGAGGAATGTTCGCCGGCAATTCAATCGAACAATCGTCCGGCCCATGCGGCCTTGCAGCCTGATCGCACGGAAAAGCTCAATCCTCCGCCGCGTGTGCCTTGAACTTCTCGATCAGCTTCGCGAAATCGCCCGACATTGCTTCCTGCCGTGGCGGGAACTCCTTGAAGGTCATCACGTGCTGGGTCATGAAATCGATGATCGGCAGCAGCACCCAGCCCTTGTGCTCGGCCAGCTTGCGATTGACGTCGCCCCATTGCCGTTCATACGGGTCCATCAGGATGTTGGTGATCATCGGTCGTCCCAGATGGACCAGCGGGTTGTCCCATTTTCCTTCCATCTTCGCCGCGATGGTCACCTTCCACGGTCCGTATCGGACAGCCGTCAGATTGACCTCGTCGTAGTAGAAGTAATGCTTGCGCGCCGACGGTCCCTTGCCGGTAAACAGCGCGGTCTGGTCATAGCCGTCGAGGTGGACCTTGTATGTCTTGCCCTCGTGCTCGACGCCTTCCCTCAGCTTCTTGTCGATGTCGGACATGCCGACCAGCGCCGCGAAGGTCATGAAGAAATCCTCCATGGCAACGATATCCGAACTGACCTGCCTGGGCGGGATCTTTCCGGGATAGCGGATGACGCAGGGGACGCGGACGCCGCCTTCCCATGTGGTCCCCTTGTCCCCTCGAAACGGCGATGTGCCGCCTTCCGGCCACATGTACTGATAGGCGCCGTTGTCGGTGGTATAGACGACGATGGTATCCTCGGCGATGCCCAGCTCGTCCAGCTTGTCCAGCAACTGGCCGACATGGCCGTCATGCTCTGCAAGACCGTCCCCATAGATGTCCGCTTCCGAAGCGCGCGACACGCCCTTTCGCTCGTCGAGCAAATGGGTGAACACATGCATGCGGCTGGCGCAATGCCAGACGAAGAAGGGCGTATCCTCCTTCACCTTGCGCTCCATGAAATCGGATGTCTTGGCGACGATCTCGTCGTCGAAGGTCTTCATGCGCTCGGTATCCAGCACGCCTTCGTCCTTGGTCTCGCCATCGGCGGAGCCGGAAATGACGCCGCGCACGCTCCATTTCTTCTCGAACTCCGACGTCTGGGGCCGGTCGGGGTCTTCCGGATCCTCGTTCGCGTTGAGGTGATAGAGATTGCCGAAGAACTCGTCGAAACCGTGACGATGGGGCAGATGCTCCTCCCGGTCGCCAAGGTGGTTCTTGCCGAACTGGGCGGTGGCATAGCCATGCATCTTCAGGATCTGCGCGATGGTCGGGTCCTCGGACGACATGCCTTGCGGCGCACCGGCGCAGCCCACGGTGGTCAGCCCCGTGCGAGCAGGCATCTGGCCGGTGATGAAGGCAGCCCGCCCGGCCGTGCACGACGGCTGGGCGTAAAAGGACGTCAGCTTGATGCCCTCATCGGCTATCCTGTCGATATTGGGCGTGGGCACGCCCATGATGTCGCCGCCAAAGCAGCTGACATTCGAATAGCCGATATCGTCTCCGAAAATGACGAGGATGTTGGGCTTTTTCTTGTCGGGCATGATCACGACCTTTCTAAGTAATCTTGAAAGACATGATCCGGGTTTAGGGCGCGAGTCTGAACCTTAGTATCGGGGTAAGGCACGAGTTCTGTCGCGGTTTCCACTGTCCTACAGCCCGGCCGTATCGTAACACCGCCGCTCGCCCGAAACGGCGATGCGGTTCTTTCCCAATGTCGATTTTCTCCGGATGTTTTCCCCGGCCCCGCGCGGTGTCACCTTTGGCCCGCAAGGCCAGCATTTCCGCGCCTTACGGCCGGGTGACAGCCCTTGTAGGACGTGTCGCCTTTGTCACTTTTCGCCGGGCTTTACGCCTCAGGCCGCATCGCCGCCCTGAAAGGTGTTGTCGCGCGGAAAGCCGTTGGGCGGCAGGCGGCCTGCCGCGCCGCGCGCGACCTTCCATTGCCACATGTCGCTCTCGGTCCGGGTCCGCCCGCTGTCGCCGCCCATCTTCCACGACAGGCCCTCGTCCAGCTTCAGCGTGATCGCATCGGACAGCCCGCCATCGCGGTAACGCTGCAGCTGCACCCCCTGCCCGCGCGCCATCACCGGCAGTTCCTCAAGGCTGAAGATCACCAGCTTGCGGTTGTCGCCCACCACCGCGACATGATCGTCCTGCGGCGCGATCTCGCGCACGATCTTCAGCGTGACCTTGTCCTTCAGGTTCACGACCTGGCGGCCCTTGCGCGTCTCGGCCAGCAGCTCGTCCATCTCGGCGGCAAAGCCCCGGCCCGCGCTGTTCGCCAGCAGGATCTGCCCGCCCTTGCGATAGACCAGCACCGCGACGATCGGCTGACCCGAATCGATGTCGAGCGTGGTGCGAAGCGGCTCGCCAAAGCCCCGCCCGCCCGGCAGCTTGTCGCAGCCCAGCGTGTAAAAGCGCCCGTCGCCGCTGGCGATCAGCAGCTTGTCGGTGGTCTGCGCATGCAGCGCGAATGCCGGCCCGTCGCCTTCCTTGAACTTGAAGTCCGCGCCCTTGCCGTCGGGGCCAAGGTCGACGTGCCCCTTCATCCCCCGCACCCAGCCGCGCGCCGAGATGATGACCGTGACCGGCTCCTTCTCGATCATGGCGTCCATGCTGAACTCGACCGCGGGCTCGGCCTCGGCCACGGTGGTGCGGCGCTTGCCCAGCGCGGTATCCACTGCATATTCCTTGCGCAGCGCAGTCAGGTCGCGCTTCAACCGCGTGCGCTGGCGCGCGGGGCTGTCGATCAGCTTCTGCAAGTCCTCGCGCTCGGCCAGCAGCGCGTCGTGCTCCCCCCGAAGCTCCATCTCCTCCAGCTTGCGCAGGGACCGCAGCCGCATGTTCAGGATCGCCTCGGCCTGCCTGTCGGTCAGCGCGAACTCGGCCATCATGACCTGCTTGGGTTCGTCCTCGGTCCGGATGATCTCGATCACGCGGTCGAGGTTGAGGAAGGCGATGATATAGCCTTCGACCAGTTCCAGCCGCCGGGAGATCTGTTCGAGCCGGTGGTTGGCGCGGCGCAGCAATATGTCGATCTGCGAGGCGATCCAGTGCTGCAGAACCTCGCCCAGCCCCATCACCTGCGGCGTACGTGTCGCATCCAGCACGTTGAGATTGAGGCTGAAGCGGCTTTCCAGATCGGTCAGCCTGTAGAGGCTTTCTTTCAGCAATTCCGGATCGACGTTGCGGCTGCGCGGGACGAGGACGATGCGGATCTGTTCGTCGCTCTCGTCGCGAACGTCTTCCAGGATGGGCAGCTTGCGGTCGCCGATCAGCTGCGCGATCTGCTCGATCAGCCGGCCCTTCTGCACCTGGTAGGGTATCTCGCTGATCACCAGCTGCCACTGCCCGCCGCCCAGCCGCTCGATCCCGGCGTCGCGGTCGGCCTCGCTCGCGGCCTCGGCGGCGTGGAAGCGGCCGCGCATGCGGAACGCGCCGCGACCGGTCTCATAGGCGTGCGAGATCGCCTCGGCGCTGTCGACCACCAGCCCGCCGGTGGCGAAGTCGGGGCCATGGAACACTTCCATCAGCTCGGCATGTTCGGCGCGCGGATTGTCGATCAGCTTCAGAGCGGCATCGACGATCTCGGCCACGTTGTGGCTGGGGATGTTGGTCGCCATGCCCACCGCGATCCCGCTGGCGCCATTGGCCAGCAGGTTGGGGAAGATGCCGGGGAAGATGTCGGGCTCGGATTCCTCGCCATTATAGGTCGGGATGAAGTCGACCGTGCCCTCGTCCAGCCCCTGCATCAGCAGCATGGCGGTGCGCGTCAGCCGCGCCTCGGTATAGCGGTAGGCCGCGGCATTATCGCCGTCGATATTGCCGAAATTGCCCTGTCCCTCGACCAGCGGATAGCGCAGCGCGAAATCCTGCGCGAGGCGGACCATGGCGTCATAGACCGATGCATCGCCATGCGGGTGATATTTGCCGATGACGTCGCCGACCACGCGGGCCGATTTCTTGAACGCATCGGTGGGGTTCAGCTTCAGCTGCCGCATCGCCCACAGCAGGCGGCGATGCACTGGCTTCAGCCCGTCGCGCAGATCCGGCAGCGAGCGCGCGGTGATCGTGGACAACGCATAGACGAGATAGCGTTCGGACAGCGCGGCATCGAAGGGCGCGTCGACCAGACGGTCGAACGGATCGGGTTCAAGCGTATCGGGAATCTCGTCGGCCATTCCTGCGGATTAGCAAGCGGGCGCGGCAGCGCAAAGCGCGGGCGCAAGGCAATCCCCCGCCGCGGCATATTCGGCCGCGCTGCACGGGCTGCGCTCCGCATGCGACGAGCCGTTGAACAGACCGGAACGGGCCATTCGCGCAGCCGTTAATTATACAAAGGCCCATAGATCATAGGCCCCACATAAAATTCAGGAGAACGAGCATGACCCAACGCGTCCTCATAATCGCCACCAATGGCTTTGAACAAAGCGAACTCACCGGCCCGCGCGACCGGCTGCGCAAGGATGGCTATGAAGTCATCGTCGCCAGTCCGGAAAGCGGCAAGATCAAGGGCTGGGACCAGGACGACTGGGGCGACGAAGTCGACGTCGACCTGACGCTGGATGAAGTCAGCACCGGCGATTACCACGCACTCGTCCTGCCGGGCGGGCAGATCAATCCCGATATATTGCGCATCAACGATACGGCCGTTGGCCTCATCCGCGAATTCGCCAATGCAGGCAAGCCGGTCGCCGCTATCTGCCATGCTCCGTGGCTGCTGATCGAAGCGGATCTGGTACGCGGCAAGACCGTGACGAGCTGGCCGTCGGTGCGGCGCGACCTTGCCAATGCGGGCGCCAATGTCGTCGACCGCGAAGTGGTGGTCGATGGCAATATCATCACCAGCCGCAATCCGGACGATATTCCGGCCTTTGCCAGCGCAGTGAACGAAGCCCTGCAGAAAGCGGCCGAGCCCGCCGACGCCTGATCGACCGATCCGGATGACGAAAGCCCCCACCCGCCGGCGGGGGTCTTTTTTTTATGCGCAATTTTGGCCCGCAAATCGATTCCCGGCGTGCATCGATCGGGAACAAGTTCAACGGCTTGATTGTTAACCTGCCTTGTTAACCGCGTTTGTCACCCGAGCGCCGCTTGCTCGGTCTTTCAGTCCCGCGTAAATCCGTTGGGAATCAGGGGAATTTCCGTTTTGTCTGGATGTTGGCCAACCGGCGCTATCCCATTTTGGCTCAGGTACAAGGGGGCGCTTGCTCCTAAGCTGTTAAGGTTCAACATTAATGTATCGGACAAGGGTCTTTCGGCCCGCGCGATGCACCTCGTGACCGCTGCCGAAGGGCGGTTCGTGACAGGTGCGGCGTACCGGGCATGACCGGTTGCCGGGCAAGGGGTCGATGCTCGCTGCCATGAAGGCGGCTGCATCGAAGAAAGCAATAAGCGGACATCGGCCGACGGGCCGTTCCGCGGGGGGCCAGGCCGAAAGGACGACGCCCCGATCAATGGGGCGTAGTCGATGAAAACAGGGGCAGACACCACGGGCGCGAACGGACTGAGCGGCAACGCCGCCGGGACGAATGCGGCGGGGGCACGGCTGGCACAGGATGCAGCGGCCAATGTGATCGCCGGCACCGGCCGTCGCGCGCTGGCCGATCCCGACCAGACGACCACGGTGGTCCTGCCCGAAGGCGCCACGCTCGACGATCTGCGCGTCGATGGCGACAATCTGATCGTTGCCCTGCCCGACGGCACGCAGATGGTGATCGTCGACGGCGCGATTTATGACGTCGACCTGGTGATCCAGGGAACGCGCATTCCCGACGAGAACTGGAAGGATTATCTTGGGATCGAGGACCAGATCGATCCCGAAGCAGGCGGCACCCGCAGCTCCGGCGGCAATTTCGCGGACCCGGTCATGCCGATCGACCCGGCCTACGACATCGGCAATCTGCTGCCCTATACCGAACTGCAGTTCCCGGTGCAGGAAGATGTCGAAATCGGCCAATATGTCCTTCGCACCGATGACGAAGGCCCGGTCCCGCCCGGCATCCTTCCCATTATCGAGAGCATCGCGGGCACCACCGTAGACGAGGACGGGCTGCCCGCGCGCAACGGTGATGAGGGTCCCGAGCCTGCCGGCACGATGGACGAGACCGACGCCGAAAGCGCGACCGGCACGATCCGCTTCAACTCGCCCGGCGGGGTGGACGAGATCCTGATCGACGGCATCCCGGCCATCGATATCGTCGACGGAGAGGCCGTGATCGTCTTTCCGCCGACGGCCATCGGCCCGGGCCTGCTCACCATCGTGGACGTTGACCTCGCCACCGGCACGATCACCTATGATTACACGCTGACCGACAACACCGACGGCACCGGAACCAGCGTCGATTTCGACGTCACCATCGTCGCGCCCGGCGGACCCAGCGCCACCGGCAATGTCGTGGTCACCATCATCGACGACGTGCCGGTCGCAGTCGACGACGGCAATCTCGCGACCCTGCCCGACGAGGCCAGCGGCGCGGTCATCGGCACCGTCGCCCAGATCGTCTCGAACGACGATTACGGCGCCGACGGGGTCGGAAATCCGGCCATCACCATCGGCAATGGCGATCAGGGCGGCACGATTGCCGTCGTCAATGGCGAGCTGGTCTATACCCCCGCGGTCGATGTCGCGCCCGGACAGACCGTCGTCGAACGCTTCACCTATACGATCACCGACGGCGACGGCAGCGTCTCGAACGAAGCGGTGTTCACCGTCACCCTGACCGAGGGCGGACCCGCGCTCAATGTCGATGCCGCGCGCATCACCGTGGACGAGGACGGCCTTCCGGGCGGGCTCGCCGGCGGACCGGGCGACGTCGCGGGCACGGCGACCAGTGCCAGCGGACAGCTTGCCGGGCTGGACTTCGGTCCCGACGGCGTGGGCGATATCGCGCTTGCCGCTTCTGCCGATACGGGTCTGGTCACGCTGGCCGGGAACGCCGTCGAAACGGTGTGGGACGCGGCCAGCCATACGCTGACCGGACAGGATGCGGTGACGGGTGAAACCGTCTTCACGCTGGTCATCACCGATGTCGCCAACGGCAGCTATATCTTCACGCTGCTGTCCCCCGTCGCCCATCCCGGCGCGGCAGAGGATAATGCGACGCTGTCGATCCCGGTCACGGTCACCGACGGCGACGGCGACAGCACCGGCGGCACTATCGCGCTCGTCATCAACGACGACAGCCCGGTGGTCAGGCTGACCGGCACGCAGGCAGGCGTCGCGCTGCTGGACGAATCGCCGCTGTCGGCAGACGGCATCGCCAGCGCCACCATCGATTTTTCGGGCAATTTCGCGGTCGGCTATGGCGCCGACGGCATGGGCGCGACCAGCTACGCGCTCGGCCTGTCGGGTGAGACTGTCGGATCGGGCCTGTTCACGCTGGACGGGACGCAGATCGTTCTTACCATCAGCGGCGGCGTCATCACCGGTTCGGCCGACGGCACCGATTATTTCACCATCAGCGTCGATGCGGCCGGCAAGGTCACTTTCGCCTTCACCGAAGATTACGCGAATGTCAGCCATGGCGACCCGGCCAATCCGGACGATGTCGTCGCCATCATCGCAGAGGCCGGCGCGATCACGCTGACCGCGACGGCCAGCGATGCGGACGGCGACACCGCCAGCGCCGTGATCGACCTGGGCACGGGCATTTTCGTGATCGGCGACGATGGGCCGGTCGCGGTGGACGACGGCGGCTTCGTTGTGGACAACGGCCCCCTCGCGATCGACGTTTTCACCAATGATAGCCCGGGCACCGACGGCGTCGATCCCGCCACCGGCATCGCGCTGGCGGACGGCCCCGCCAAGGGCACGGTCAGCTATAACGGCGACGGCACCTTCACCTACACGCCCAACGCGGGCGCAAGCGGAAGCGACAACTTCACCTACACGATCACCGATGCGGATGGCGATACCTCGACCGCGCAGGTGACCCTGACGATCACGCCCGACACGGCGCCGGTCATCGTGCGCACCGGCAATGTCCGCGTGGATGAAGACGGGCTTGCGGGCGCCAACGCCGACAGCGGCCAGACCGATCCGCGAGAGAATGCCTCGACCGGCATGGCGTCGGGGGCGGGCACGATCCGGGTCGATTTCGGATCCGACCTGCCGACCGATCCGCGCGGAGCGTTTGCGTTCTCCAATGCCGATGCGCTGGACGGTTCGATCCGTTCAGGCGGGCAGCCGGTCGATTTCTCGGTCGATGCGGCGGGCAATCTGGTCGGCACCGTGGACGGCGGAGTGACGACGGTCATCACCATCGCGCTGGGCACGGTCTCCGCACCCTCGAACGGTGTGGTCAATTACAGCTATACGGTGACGCTGCTGCAGCCGGTCGACCATCCGGTCGGCGGTGTCGAGGACACGGTGAGGCTCGGCGGAATCACCTTCACGGTCACCGACAGCGACGGCACGGCCACGTCGGGCCAGTTCTCTGTCAGGATCAGCGACGACGTCCCGACGGCAGAGGCGCAGGCAGAAGGCGCCCCCATGCTGGTGGTGGACGACAGCACGCTGGGCATTGACGCCAGCGCCGATTTCTCGGCCGTATTCGACCTGTCGGCTGGCGCGGACGGCACCGATGCGACGCGCTATGCGCTGGGCATCGCGGCGGCTGGCGCGGACAGCGGTCTGACCGACACGGCAAGCGGCGACGCGATCCTGCTCTATCTGGAAGGCAGCACGGTCGTGGGCCGCGTCGGCGGCGAGACAGGCGATATTGCCTTCACGCTGGATGTCGATGCGAACGGCACGGTCACGCTCGACCAGCGGCGCGCCATTGCGCATGACGATCCGTCAGACCCGGTCGAGGCTGCGCCCGATGCGGCCGAAACGCTGGCCTCGGCAGGCCTGATCACGCTCACCGCGTCGGTCACCGATGGCGACGGCGACACCGCCAGCGCCACGGTGAACATCGGTCAGACCTTGCGGTTCGAGGATGACGGCCCGGCGATCGACGCAATGATCGCCGATGACGATGCCTATGCTCAGACCAGCGACGCCGCCCTTCCCGGCAGCGACAGCGCCGTGCTGAACCTTGGCGCGCTGTTCGGCTATTCCGGCGCGGACGACGGCGCCGACGGCGAGGGCAGCATTTCCGAAAGCTTCGCCCTCACCCTCCTCGTCGCGGAAGGCAGCGCAAGCGGCCTTTCCAGCGGCGGTCAGGCCATCAACCTGTTCATCAGCGCCGACGGAACGGTCGTGACCGGGTCCACCGCTGGCAGCGGAGGCGGCGTCGGCGTTGCGAATACCGTGTTCACGGTGTCGCTTGCCCCCGACGGCACGCTGACGCTCAGCCAGATGCAGCCCATCGACCATGCGCCGGGCAGCGACAGCGTCATGCTGCCGAATGGGCTGATCGGTGCGGATTACGGCGTGACCATCACCGATGGCGACGGCGACAGCGTGACCGATACGACCAGCAACGATCTGGGCGGCAATCTGGTCTTTGGCGACGATGCACCGTCGGTCGAAGTCAGCGGCGAACTGCCCGCGGCGGTGCTTGACGAATCGCCGCTCGCGCCTGACGGCGACGGCATCTATTCGGTGACGAAGGATTTTTCGGCAGGGTTCAGCTTCGACCCCAGCGCCGACGGTCCGAACACCGCGACCTATGCGCTGCAACTGTCGGCCAATGGTACCCCCAGCGGGTTGTTCGCGCTCGACGACAGCGATGTGACGGCTGCCGACGGCGACGGTATCGGCCAGGGCGACCCGATCCTGCTGACCATGGACGGCGGCGATGTCGTCGGCATGGCGAATGGCACCGAATATTTCCGCATCTCGCTGGACCAGGCGACGGGCGAAGTGACCTTCACTCGGTCCGAGAATGTCTGGCATGCGGTGACCGGTTTCTATGCGGGCGACGATGCGCAGACCATCACCCTGCCCGCCGACATCCTCAAGCTGACGGCTACCATCACCGACCGCGACGGCGACAGCGACACCGCCTCGATCGATATCGGCCAGAACAGCTTCACGATCGAGGATGACGGCCCCAGCGTCGGCATGGTGACCAAGTACACCGGCTTCCAGCTTTCGGGCACGACCGATTACGCGATGGTCGCCAACGACATTCTCGATTTCGAATTCGGAACCGACGGACCGCTCGGCGGGTCGCTGGGCACCGGCGTCGAGTTCGTCATCCGCCCGACCAGCAGTGTGGCTGGCATGGCCCTGACCAATATCGACCAGCCGGTCTACGACCCGGTTGACGGCGTCTGGAAATTCGCGTTCGACTATGTCGACAGTGAGGGGCAGGCCGGATCGAACAGCGGTTCGATAAGCTATGACGGCACCAATTATCAGCTGGTTCTGAACGACAGCTTCGAATTCACCTCGGTCACCTCGCTGTCGGACCCGGTGAACAGCACCGCTTATGAAGTGGACGGCGTCTCGAACGATCGCAGCGAGATCCTCGTCAACGAACTCGCCAACGGCACCGAAGCTCCGATCTTCGTGCAGATCACCGGCGTGAAAGGCGGCATCACTGCGGGCGGCGACAACGCGCTGTCTGCCGGCGAACAGGTCGGCGGCGACCAGAGCTGGATAACCACCGACAACAATGCCTATGGCGTGGCGGGAGAAGCGCTCGACAGCGGCGAGGTCCTCGACCTCAAGTTCCATGCGTGGGATCCGAAGCAATATGACGTCGACACCTCGGCCTTCGTTTCGGGCCTGACCTTCACCCTCGACGGCGTGGGTGCGGATCAGGATTTCGTCGTGATCCTCAAGCTCGCCGATCCGAACGATCCCGGCAATATCCTGACGACCCGCGCCGTCGTGGTCGGATCGGACGATATCTACCGCCAGGCCGATGCGATCCCCGACGGCTTTGCGGCGCCGGCGCTGGATAATGACGACGGCTTCGTCATCATCGAGGCGAACGACTATCTGCAGAGCGGCGAAAGCTATGTCATCGTCGGCGCGCAGGTCATGTCCTCGACCGGCGGATTGACCGGCAGCGGCATCGACCTCAACGGCGCAACCGGCGATGCAGGTGCCAGCAGCGGCACGGCGGGCTTCGGCGCGGAGACCAACGACAGCGATGTCGTGACCATAAGCGACATCGGCCTGATCCGCACGGTTATCAGCCAGCAGACCGTGTCGCTCGACATCGACATCACCGTGACCGATGCCGACGGCGACACCGAATACACCACATTCCACATCAACCCGTTCGGCGATCCGGTCGTGCTCGACATGGACGGCGACGGGTTCCACTTCCAGTCGCTCGACAGCGGGGTGATGTACGACATCAACGGCGACGGCGTGCTGGACCAGACCGCGTGGATCGGGGCCGGCGACGCCATCCTCATTCGCGATGCGAACGGCAACGGCATCGTCGACGACGCCAGCGAGTTCATCTTCCACCAGGACAGGATGACCGACCTGCAGACCCTGCATGCGCAATATGGCGATATGCTGGACGGCAATGATGGCGATTTCGGCAAGTTCGGCATCTGGCTGGACAATGGCGACGGCGTGTTCCAGTCGGGCGAATTCAAGACGCTGGCCGAAGCGGGCATCACCGATATCGCGCTGACCAGCGATGGCACGCCCGGCACCGCGATCGGCGGCGAGGTGCAGATCATGGGCACGGGCAGCTTCAACGGCGGGACCGGTGCGCTGGTCGATGCGGCGTTCCGCTATCAGCTCGGCACGAAGGCTGCGGCAGGACAGCGCACGCAGGAGATGGCCGCGATCGCCGCAACGGCGACCGCCGTGCTGGCTTCGACTGCCGCCCACGCGGAGCCGTCTTTTGACGGCCAGCAGATGGTTAATTTCGAGGAAACGGGCCAGGGACAATCGTTCGCCCCCACGGTGGCACAGCTGCAATCGGGTCACGAACTGCCGTCGCTGTCGTGGAACGCGCAGATCGCGGCAGACCCTGCCGCACGGCCAGAGGCGGCGCGCGACCACCATGACATCGACCACCAGTTCGCCGCGGAACGCCCGCTGGCGGGGCAGAACGAAGATGTCACGCCGCTCGGCCGCGGCGATGGGCTGGACGATGCGGGCGCGTCGTCGCAGCACGAGGCGGCATTCGATGCAGGCCACGCCGCTCCGTCGGCGGGCGCGGTGTCGGCGCAGATGATGGAAGCGCTGCTCCAGCTGTCGGCTGAACAGCCCGCGGCAGGCGACGCCGCCCAGCCCGCGAGTGACGCGGTGCGCGAGGCTCTGGCAGAAGTGACCGGAGAGGATGCGATCTCTCAGCTCGTCGATCAGGTGATTGACAGCGCATCGGCGGACGCACAGGGCGCGGCTGCGAATACGCATGGATGGTGGGCCGGACAGGGGGCGGCCGTGCATGGTGCCGGGCATTCCGGTGGTGACGGCGTTGGGCACGACGGGGGTGCCAGCGATCTAGCGGCCTTGCTGAACGGGCTTGTCGCCGGAACGGGCCATGGCGGCGCCATGCCTGCGGATAATGGCGACGAAGCCGCGCTGATGGCCGCCGCAAGCCAGTAGGCGGCAACAGGGTAATCACAGGGGGCGGATCGGCGAAAGCGATCCGGCCGCATAATGGGGGCATTGGAAATGGAAGTTCGTACCGTCCGCAAGCTGGCGGCAGGCGTGGCCTCGGCCTCGCTCGCCATGCTGCTGGCCTGCCCGGCAAATGCGCAGACAGCTCCGCAAGCGGATCAGGACCTGATGGGCCTGAACGATGGCGAGCTGCGCGACGCGCTGGACATGCGGTACGATGCTGCGCTGGCCGCCACGCTGGACCCTGCGATCATCAACGCGACCGATGCCCGCTTTCACTGGGCGTCCGAAGCCAAAGTGCAATGCGCGATCGCCATCGGCTTTACAAAGAACGATCTGCGGGACGAGGATTCGATCCGCAAATGCGATGCCGCCTATCGCCGCCTGATGGCGCCGCCCCCGGCACCGCCGCCGCCCCCGCCCCCCCCGCCGATTCCAGTTCGCCCGGCGATCTGCGACCAGGCGGTCAATACGGTGTTCTTCGACTTCGACAGCCGCGCCGCGCCGCAATCGACTGCAGCGACCGCGCAATTCCTGCGTTCGAACACGCAGACCTGCGGCTGGACCGGCTTCGACGTGGTCGGCCACACCGACCGCGCGGGCAGCGACGCGTATAACGACACGCTGTCGATGGCCCGCGCGCGGTCGGTCGCCGACATCATGGTCGCACAAGGCATTCCCGAAACAATGATCACCGTCGCCGGACGGGGAGAGCACGATCTCGCCGTCCAGACGGTCGATGGTGAGCGCAATCCCCAGAACCGCCGCGTGGTCATCACGGTCCGCTAAGGGACGAAACACATGAAGAAGCTTCGCAAACTCACCCTGATCGCCAGCGTCATGGTCGCCGGCGTTTCGACGCTGGCCATCGGCCAATCCGCTGCCGCACAGGAAGCCATCGGCGCACAGGAGACATCCGGCGCGATCTCGATGGCCGAGGCGGTGGCCGTGGGCGTCGATTCGCACCCGCAGATCAGCCAGGCGCAGATGAACAAGGAAGCCATCCAGTTCGAGCGCAAGCAGGCGCAGGGGCTCTATGGCCCGCGTGTCGAGGTGGAGGCCGGCGTGGGCGTGCGGCGGCTCGACAATCCGACGCGCAGTTCGCTCGGTATTTCGAACGACTGGCTCAACCCGCTCGACGCGCAGGTTCGCGCCGACTGGACCGTGTTCGATTTCGGACGCCGCCGCGGCGAATTGCTGCGCCAGGCCGCACGCGTCGATGGCGCGTCGCTGCGCGTTCTTGAACGCAGCGAGTTCATCGGCCTGCAGATCGCGCGCCAGTATCTCGACGTTCTGCTGCAGGAACGCGTCGTCGCGGCCAGCATGGACAACACCGCCTTCCACCGCACGCTGGTCGGCAACCTCAGCGAAGGCGTGCAGCAGGGTTCGATCTCCATCGCCGACCGCCAGCAGGCGGAGGAACGTCTGCAGGCCGCGCTGGTGCGCGAGGCCGAGGCCAGCGAAACGCTGCAGAACGCGCGCATCCGGCTGCAGAGCCTGACCGGCCTGCCGATCCAGAGTGTGATGCTGCCGCCGGACCTCGGCGCGATGCTACCCGCCAGCGAAGCGCAGGCGATCGGTCTTGCCCGCACCCAGAACCCGCTGGTGCGCGAAGCGCAGGCCGATGTCGACGCCGCCAATGCGCTGGCGAAGAGCGCCAAGGGCGACCTCTATCCGACCGTCGGCGTCGAGGCCTATGCCCGCGCGGGCGACGAGATCGACGGGTTCCAGGGCGAAACCACCGATGTTCTGGCCCGCGCCTATGTGCGCTGGCAAATCTTCGACAGCGGGATCAACGCGGCGAAATATCAGGAAATGGTCCGCCGTTCGAGCGAGGCGCGCTTCGCCATGCATGCCCAGCAGCGCGAGGCGGAGGAAGACGTTCGCACTGCATGGAACGGACTTGAGACGCAGAAGCGCGTCGTGCAGGAACTGGCCACGCAAAGCACCGTGACCGACGGTCTGATCAATTCCTATCAGGAACAGTTCAATATCGGCCGCCGCTCGCTGCTCGACGTGCTGGATGCGCAGAACACGCGCTATAACGTGCAGGTCCGGCTGGAAAGCGCCCGCTTCTCCGAGATTTTTGCGCAGTATCAGGTGCTCGCGGCGACGAACCGCTTCCTTCAGGCCCTGTCGGTCGAACCGCACTACGGCGCGGGCGAGGCGGAGCGCGAGCGCTTCGACTATGGCCCGTCGGTTGCGGCGGAACGCCAGGGCCGCGTTTACCCCAAGTAAGCGCCTCCATGGCTATGCCGAGCATATGAACGACAGGCGATTGCCCCATGGACATGGCTGACGGCCCGGCAGCGGATATGCGCGAACGCCCCGCAGGCGGCAATGTCCCTTCGGCGCGCGCGGGCGATCCGCTGGCCGAATGCCTTGCACGGGTGGCGCGCCACTTCGACACGCCCTTCGCGCCCGCGATGCTGCACAGCTCGCTAGCGATGGGCGCGGATGGCCTGCTGCCATGGCACCAGTCCGGCCCCGCGCTCGAACTGCTCGGCCTGAATTACGAGGAACGCCGCGCCCGGAAGCTGCCGCTCGATGCCTCGCTCTATCCGATGATCGTGCGGACGGCGGACGATTCGATCGTCCTGCTGCTCGATCGCAACGACAGCGATGTCCTCGCATGGCATCCCGGCACCGAACAGGAGCACTGGACCCCGGCGGACGGCTTCGCGGACAAGCAGGGTCTCACCCTGCTGTCGGTCGAGGGAGACCCGACCGCCATGCGCGACGCGGGCCAGCCATGGCACCGCAAGGCCCGCCAGCACTGGTTCTGGTCCGAGATTACCAAGCGCCGCCGCGAATTCTGGCCGGTCCTGCTGGCATCGGTGGTGATCAACTTGCTGGCGGTCGCGCTGCCGATCTTCACGATGAATGTCTATGACCGCGTGATCCCGAACCGCGCGGACGCCAGCCTGTGGGTGCTGGCCATCGGCGTGCTGATCGCCTTCGCGCTGGAATTCGCGCTGCGGCGCGCGCGCACCGATGTGCTCGACGGGATCAGCCGCGACCTCGACATCTCGCTTTCGCAAAAGATCTATTCGCGCGTGATGGCGACGCCGCTGGCCGAAAAATCGGGCCATACCGGCAATCTGGTGGCGCGGGTCAGCGAATATGCGGTGCTGCGCGACTTCTTCGCCTCCACCACGGTGGTGCTGGTCGTAGACGTGGCGTTCCTTGTCATCTTCGTCGGTTTTATCGCGATCATCGCGGGGCCGCTGGCCTTCGTGCCGCTGCTTGCGATCACCGGCATGGCGCTGCTCGGCCTCTATCTTCAGCGCAAGGCGGGCGATGCCGCGCGCGACGCGCAGGCGGATTACGGGCTGCAGCAGACGCAGCTGGTCGAAAGCATCACCGGCCTCGAAACGCTAAAGAGCATCGCGGGCGAAGGCGAGATGCTGGGCCGCTGGCGCCGCCTGTCCGACATGGCGAGCCGCTCGCAAAAACGTCTGCGCGAGGTGAATTCAACCGCCATCGGCGCGGCTTCCACGTTTCAGCAGTTCAGCACCATCGCGCTGGTCATCGGCGGCTATTATCTGTTCGACGCGGGCATTATCACCATGGGCGCGATCATCGCGATCGTGATGCTGTCGAGCCGCGCGCTCGCACCCGCGGGGCAGCTGGCCTATCTGCTCACCCGCTGGCGGCAGGCGCGGGAGACGCTCGATTCGATCGAGCGCCTGTGGGACCAGCCCGACGAACGCCGCATGGGCTCCGCCTCGCTGCCGCCGCAGGTGCGCAGCGCCAGCGTGGAACTGCGCGATGTCAGCTTTGCCTATCCGGGCGCGAACACCGCCTCGCTGTCGAACATCAACCTCACCATCCGCCCCGGCGAGCGGATCGCGATCATCGGCCGCGTGGCGGCGGGCAAGTCGACGCTGGGCCGCGTCATCTCCGGCCTGTTCGAACCCAGCAGCGGCGCGATGCTGGTCGACGGGATCGACAGCAAGCAGTACCGCCCGCACGATCTGCGCCGCGAATTCCGCTTCGTCGCGCAGGATTCCAACCTGTTTTCCGGCAGCATCAAGGACAATCTCTCGCTCGCCTCCTCACGCGCCAGCGAGGAGCAGCTGATCGCCGCGCTGCGCAAGGTCGGTGCGGACCGCTATCTCTCGCGCGATGCTGGCGGTTTCGACCGCGTCGTGGGCGAAGGCGGACGTCAATTGTCGGGCGGGCAGCGCAATTTCCTTGCCCTCGCCCGCGCTTTCGTCGCGCCGTCCAAGCTGCTGTTCCTCGACGAACCGAGCGGCGCGATGGATGCGCAGACCGAGCGGCTGTTCATCCAGTGCCTGTCACAGAATCTGACAACGGATCAGACCCTGATTGTCTCCACCCACCGACCCGCATTATTCCAGCTTTGCGAGCGGGTTATCGTGATCGACGGCGGACGGATCGCCGCCGACGGCCCGAAGGACGAGGTGATCAGGAACGTGGGCATGCGCACCGATGGCTAATATGCCCTCCCGCACACTGGCGGCGGCAGCGGTGCTGTGCGCCGGTTTCGCCCTGTCCGCGCCCGTGCCGCTCCCCGCGCCCGCACAACCGGTCGATGCGCCCGTCGTCATGTCGGTTCAGCAGCAACGCGAGGTCGCCGCCCTGACCGAGGGCAAGCGCGCCGAGCTGGTGGCCAAGGGCGATAACGCCAAGGCCCGCAACGCGCTGATCGCGGTCACCCGCGCCCCTGCCGAAGCGATGCGCGGCTTCACCGCCAGCGGCCCTGCGCGCGCCGCCGCGCAGCAATGCCTGGCACAGGCCATCTATTACGAGGCCGGTTACGAGCCCGAGAGCGGCAAACGCGCGGTCGCGCAGGTCGTGCTCAATCGCATGCGCCATCCCGCCTATCCCAATTCGGTCTGCGGCGTCGTCTATCAGGGCGCGAACGACCCGGTGTGCCAGTTCAGCTTTACCTGCGACGGTTCGCTCGCCCGCCGCCCCTCGGCGCGCGCATGGGCCGATGCGCAGGCAGTCGCGCGCGACGCGCTGGCAGGCCATGTCGAGAACAGCGTCGGCTCCGCCACCCACTACCACGCCGACTACGTCGTGCCGCGCTGGGCCTATTCGCTGGGCAAGGTGCGGCAGATCGGCACGCATATCTTCTATCGCTTCAATGGAGGCGCTGGCCGCGCGCGCGCCTTTACGCAGCTTTATGCCGGGGTCGAACGCATTCCCGAACTGACCCGCCCTGCCGCCGACATTCAGCTGGCAGGCGGCCCCGATCCGGTCACGGGCCGCTTCGACAACGGGCTGACCGTCGCGCCCAGCAGCGCCGATCGCCACGCGCCTGCCGACATCGGCGGACGGCTCGACACGACCAAGGGCTGGAAACTGGAATTGCCCGCGCCCACGCAAGGCCATTATCGCCAGCTCGTCGCCGGTCAGGCGGGCGACACTCATTTGGCCGAATTGGCAGAGGCGCAGGCGCAATGATCGCACAGGCACGACAGGGCTGGGAAAAGCTCGACGGCGCGCGCCGCCTGATCGTGGTGGCGGCGGTCGGCGTGCTGCTGCTGCTGATCTGGGCCAGCCTCGCCCCGCTCGACGATATCACGCGCGGTCAGGGGCGTGTCATTCCGTCGAGCAAGGTGCAGGTGGTGCAGGCCGCCGATCCCGCCACGGTCGAGGAAATCCTGATCCAGAACGGCCAGCAGGTGAAGCGCGGCGAATTGCTCGTCCGCCTGAACGACAGCGAAAGCGCCAGCCAGCTGGGCCAGCTCGAGACCGAGACGGAGCGGCTGTCCGCACGCGCCGACCGTCTGAACCGCGAGGCCAGCGGCACCAGCGCAGGCTGCGAACCCGGCAGCGTCTGCGCCGAGGAAGCGCGCCTGCAAAGCGTCCGCGCCGCCGCCAACCGCAGCCGAGAGGCCGCACTGGCCGCTGCCGTCGAGCAGCGCCGCCGCGACCTGCGCGAAGGCGAGGCGACCGTCACCGCGCTTGAGGAAAGCACTCGGCTGGCGCAGGAACAGGTAAACATGCTGGCGCCGCTGGCGGCCAAGAACATCGTGCCGCAGACCGAATTGCTCAGCGCGCAGCGCGAGCTTGCCGATCTGCGCGGACGGCTCAGCGGTGCGCGGCAGGGCGTGCAGCGCGCCAGCGCGGGCGTGCGCGAGGCGCAGGCCGAACTCGCGAGCGCGCGGCTGGATTTCCAGCAGCAGGCGCTGAACGAACGCAGCGAGATCACCACCCGCATCGCGGTGAACGAACAATCGATCCGCGGCGCCGAAGCGCGGGTGCAGCGCAACGAATTGCGCTCACCGGTCGACGGCATCGTCAACGATCTGCAGATTACCTCGGTCGGCGGCTTCGTGTCGCCAGGCGAGACGATCATGCAGATCGTACCCACCGGCGAACGCCTGCTGGTCGAGGCGCGGATCAAGCCTTCGGACATCGCCTTCATCAAGGTGGGCGACCGTGCGAACGTGAAAGTCACCGCCTATGATTTCTCGATCTATGGCGGGCTTGCGGGCACGGTGCGCCAGATCAGCGCCGACAGCGTCTATGACGAGAACGAGCGCGAGAGCTATTACCTCGTGCAGGTCGAGACGAGCCGCGCCTTCATGGAGCGGGCGGGTCAGAGGCTGGCCATCATGCCGGGAATGATCTGCGACGTGGAAATCATCACCGGCCGCAAAAGCGTGCTGGCATATCTTCTGACGCCGTTCACCCGCGGCCTCTCGACCGCGCTGACGGAGCAGTAAGACCCGTCAGAATCCGTGCAGGAAGCGCCGGTTGCCGCTGAAGGAATAGACCGGGCGGAAATCATTGGCGACCGACCCGTCGAGCAGCGCGTCGCTGCCATTGTCGAGCACCAGCGGCTGGCCATCCAGCCTGACCACCAGCACCGCGTGATCGGCGCGGCGGATCGTGTCGCGTGCCAGCGTCAGGAACATGTCCTCGCGCGGGATGCCCAGTTCGGACAGGATCTGCATCTTGGCGATCGCATAATCCTCGCAGTCGCCCTTGCCGCGCCGCAGGGTTTCGCCCGCATCGGCCCAATAGTCGCGCTTGCCGTAATTGACGCTGTCCTCGGCGAACTGCACCCGCCCGTTCACCCAGCGGTTGACCGCGGCCACCATGTCCCGTCGCGACGGCTGCGCGCCCGCGCTCAGCATGGCGGAGCGCACATTGGCCTGCCCCGCGCCGCGCGCGCTGACCCGCGCCCATTGCGCGTCGAAACCGGTGTGACGGATCGGCACGATGCGGCTGGCAAGAAAATCGCTGCTGCGCCCGCTGGCTGCCTGCCCCCGCCCCTCGGACGGCGCGAAGGAGGCGCAGCCGATGCTGGCCGCAGCAGGTTCCATCTTGACGGGAACGGCAGCGATTGCCGGAAGATAGGATGCCCTGCGATGCGCCGGTCCATTGCCATCCGACATGCCCGCCTGCTGCCTGCGGATGCGGTCCAGCGCCGACATCTGTTCGCCGGAGCCATCGCGCGCCGCAACGGTCATGCATCCGACCGGAGCCTCCACCGCTTGCTGCCACGCGGTAAAGGCGACGGCATTCCAGGGCGCGGCATGGGCGGAAGGCGCAATCAGCGCCGCCGCCCCCGCAGCATGAAGGGCTATCCGGCGGCACAGGCGCAAAGGCGTGGATCTCACCATGCACGGAGCATGGCGCACGGAACTTCAAGAAAGCCTTTGCAGCTTTAGTTAACGGCGCGTGCACCAAAGCATTGCGGGCTCTACGTAGAAATACCTAGCGTACCGCGCCTGACCGTTCAGAAACCGCGCAATCGCGCGCCATCTGCCAGCCCTCGGCCAGGCGGGCAAGTTTCCGTATTGTCTGGACGGCGCACAGCGCCAGCCTTGCGCAAAAGGGTTAAGCGGCGCGCTCCGTCAGCGGCGCATCATGTCATGCGCGGTATCGGGCACGCGCACCACCACCCCATCGAGATCCTGATCGACCAAGATCTGGCAGGCCAGCCGACTGGTCGGCCCCGCTCCGGCGGCAAGGTCCAGCATGTCCTCCTCGTCATCGCTGGCGACGGACAGGCGTGAGAACCAGTCTCCGGCGACGATAACGTGACAGGTCGAGCAGGCCATCTGGCCCTCGCACGTCCCTTCCAGCGGCATCCCCGCGGCCTGCCCGATCTCGAGCAGGGTCGAACCCGCCTTGCCGTTGGCTTCGACCTTGTCGCCCTTGGGCGTAACGAATGTAACGCGGACCATCAGCCAGCACCTTGCGCCTGCGCCGCCGCGTTGATCGCGGCAGCGGCTTCCTCCAGGTCCTCTCCGGTCGTATATCGGCCAAATCCCAGCCGTATCGTGTTTTTTGCCAGCTTGGCAGGCAATCCGATCGCCTGCAAGACCCGGCTGGGCTTGCCCGACCCCGATGCGCAGGCGGATCCGGCGGAAAAGGCGATGCCGCGCGCATCGCTCATCAATCGCGACACGTCGATGCCGTCCTTGCGCAGGCTGAGATTGCCGTGCCAGCGCGCCTCCGCGCTGCCGTTCAGGGTCCAGCCGTCGAACAACTCCAGCGCGCGGTCCCACAGCGATTCGACATGCGCCGCATCCGCTTCCATCCGTTCCGCCGCCAGCTTTGCTGCCGCACCGAAACCCGCGATCAGCGCGGGGCTGAGCGTGCCGGACCGCAACCCGTCCTCCTGCCCGCCGCCCGTGATGATCGGGTCGAGTTTCACGCCCTGACGCAGCCAGAGCGCGCCGATGCCTTTCGGCCCGTGCAGCTTGTGCGCGCTGATCGCGACCGCATCGGCCATGGCGACCGGCATCTTGCCCGCCGCCTGCACCGCATCGCAGACGAGGAACGCGCCCGCCTGCTTCGCCAGCCGCGCAACCTCGACCATCGGCTGAATGGTGCCGATCTCGTTATTGACCTGCATGACCGCGACGACGCCGGTTCCGTCTGGCAGCGCATCGGCCCACAGCAGGCCATCCTCGCCCACGGGGAGCACATGCCGCCCTCCCTTCAGCCGCTCGGCGGTGTCGAAGACCGCGCTATGCTCAATCGCGCTGACGGAAGCGGCCTTGCCCGCCCGCGCCTGTTCATTGCCCAGCAGCGCCATGTTCAGCGCCTCGGTCGCGGTGCCGGTAAAGATTACGCGACCGCCCGGCGGAAACAGCGCCGCCACGCGCTCGCGTGCCAGTTCGACGGCGGCCTCCGCCTGCCTGCCATAGCGGTGCGGACTGTGCGGATTGCCGAAACCGGTTCCGCCCGGCCCATCCAGCCAGCGCAGCATCGCCTCACGCGCTTCGGGCGCCAAAGGAGTCGTCGCCTGATAATCGAGATAGATCATGCGCCCGCGCCCGCCCCGACCCCGGCCCCGGCCTGCGCCCGTCCGCGAGCCTGTGCCGCCAGTTCGCGCCACACCGCAAGGAAGGCGTCGATATCCGCCTCGCTCGTCTCGCGCCCGATCGACACGCGGATGACCTCGCCAGCGGCCTTTTCGTCCAGCCCCAGCGCCATCAGCACGCGGCTGGGCTTCAGCGAACCGGACGAGCAGGCGCTGCCCGCCGACACCGCGATCCCCGCGCCGTCCAGCCGGATCAGTTGCACCATGCTCGCCAGCCCCGGCAAGCGATAGGAGCCGATGGTCGCGATGCGCGGCGAAGCAGCCGCGACGACTTCGCCGCCTGCATCGATGATCGCGTCCTCCAGCTTGGCGCGCAGCCGCGCCGCGCGCTGCATCCAGTCGTCCCCCGCTTCCAGCGCGGCGGCCATCGCCATCGCGCCCGCCACGTTCTCTGTCCCGCCGCGATAGCCGCGCTCCTGCCCGCCCGTCGGCGCGATCAGGCCCAGATCGCGCAGCAGCAGCGCGCCGATCCCCATCGGTCCGCCGAACTTGTGCGCGCTGATCACCGCCATGTCGCAGGCCAATCCACTGGCCGGCAATGCGATCTTGCCCGCCCCTTGCGCGCAATCGGCCAGCAATATGCCGCCGCCAGCACGCACCGCGTCATGAATGGCGGCCAAAGGCTGGATCACGCCCGTCTCGTTATTCACCTGCTGAACCGCGACCAGCGTGTCCGCCGGATCGCCCAGCGCGCCGATCTCGACCAGCCCGTGCGATCCGACCGGCAGCACCGCCGCGCCCGGCACATGGCGCATCACCGCGTCATGTTCGACCGCGGAAACGGCACGGCGGGCCGCATGGCTTCGGGTCAGCGCGATTTCCAGCGCCTCGCTCGCCCCGCTGGTGAAGATCAGCTCGCCGCTCCAGCCCAGCGCCGCCTTCACCCGTGCGCGCGCATCTTCCAGCGCTGCCTTGGCCGCGCGGCCCGCCCGGTGCGGGCTCGACGCATTGGCATCCAGCGCCAACCCTTCCAGCATCGCGTCGCGCGCCTGTGGCAAAAGGGGGGCGCTGGCGGCGTGGTCGAGATAGACAGGGGTCAAGGCGGGCCTCGATTGCTTGGCTGTAGGGTTGTGCGCCGCATCGGCACGGCATTGCAGCACAAGATTGCGCTCTTGCGCGTGCTATCTATATAGGCACGAACTCCATATCACACCCCCGCGCACCGCAAAGGATTCCCGCGGGGCACTAACAGGTGCCATTTCCACCGATGCCTTCCGTTATATTCCCCGGACCCGAAGGCCGCCTAGAAGGCCGCTACCACCCCGCGCCGCGCCCGCGCGCGCCCCTGGCGCTGATCCTGCATCCGCACCCGCAAGGCGGCGGCACGATGAACGAGCGGATCACGCAGGCGCTCTACAAGGATTTCGCCGCGCGCGGTTTCGCCGTGCTGCGTTTCAACTTTCGCGGCGTGGGCCGCAGCCAGGGCAGCTTCGACAATGGCATCGGCGAATTGTCCGACGCCGCCGCCGCGCTGGATTGGGTGCAGACGATCCATCCCGAAGCGCAGGTGACATGGGTCGCGGGCGTATCGTTCGGCGCGCTGATCGGCATGCAGTTGCTGATGCGCCGGCCCGAGATTCGCGGCTTCATCTCGATCGCGCCGCCCGCGAACATGTACGATTTCTCGTTCCTGGCCCCCTGCCCCGCCAGCGGCATCATCATCCAGGGCGCGGCCGATACGGTGGTGACGCCGAACGCGGTGCAAAAGCTGGTCGACAAGCTGCGCACGCAAAAGCACATCACGATCCACCACGACGAAATCCCGCGCGCGAACCATTTCTTCGAGCACGAGTTCGACGACCTGATGCGATCGGTCGACAATTACCTGAATTTCCGGCTGAGCCCGGACTGCCCGATCCGCTGATCGATAAAGGGGCCTGCGTCCTGGACGCGGTCCCGACAAGCGGCTGGAGCGGGTGAAGGGAATCGAACCCTCGTCGTCAGCTTGGGAAGCTGCTGCTCTACCATTGAGCTACACCCGCAAAGCATCGCTGCAAGGCGGAGCAGGCGGTTGGCAGATTTCGCGCGAGCGGTCAATCCGGATCGCGCGGCGGCGGATCCAAGCGGCGGCGCTGTTCCGGTTTGTCTGCGCCGCGCCGCTCGGTTAAGGGCGGCCATGCTCTCTCCCTTCGCCCTGATAGAGGATCTGGAAACCGGCACCGCACGCCTGTTCGAAGACCCGCAGGACGTGTTCGCGCCGCGCGATCATGCCGATGTTCCTGCCGCGCTGAAACGGCTGGAATCGCTGCGCCGGGAGGGCAGGCGACTGGCAGGATGGCTGGGTTACGAGGCAGGCTTCGCACTCGACCCGCGCCTTGCCCCGCTGTGCCGGCCATCGGGTGAGCCGCTGATGTGGATGGCCGCATTTGGCGACGCCGCCACGATGCCCGTCGCCGCGGTCGACCACTGGCTGGCAGGGCGCAGCAGCGGCACCGGTACGCTCGGCCCGATGGAGCCGCGGATCGGCAAGCATGAGTACCTCGCCCGCTTCGACCGGATCATCGAGGCGATCCGCGCGGGCGATATCTATCAGGCCAATCTCACCATCCCGCTGGGCGGCACATGGCAGGGCGATCCCGTCGCCGTCTACCGCGCGATCCGCCCGCGCGCGGCGGCGCGGTTCGGGGCGCTGCTGTTCGACGGTACGCAATGGCTGCTCAGCTTTTCGCCCGAGCTGTTCTTCCGGGCCAGGGGCGCGGACATCGAAACCCGCCCGATGAAGGGCACCCGCCCGCGCGGCCATGACGCCGACGCCGACAGCGCGCTGAAGGCGGACCTCGCCGCCAGCCGCAAGGACCGGGCCGAGAACCTGATGATCACCGATCTGATGCGCAACGACCTTTCGCGCCTCGCGCTGCCGGGATCGGTGCGCGTCGAGGACCCGTTCCGGATCGAGGCCTATCCCACCGTCTTCCAGATGACGAGCACGGTGCGCGCCACGCTGGCGAAAGGCTTCGACGCGGCCGAGGTGCTGCGCGCCATGTTCCCCTGCGGATCGATCACCGGCGCGCCCAAATTGCGCGCGATGGAAATCATCGAAGCGATCGAGGGCTGGCGGCGCGGCCCCTATTGCGGCGCGATCGGGCAGATGGACGCGGACGAGGCCTGCTTCAACGTGGCGATCCGCACGCTGCGGCTGACGCCGGACGGGCGCGCGACATTCGGCGTCGGATCGGGCGTGGTTGCCGACAGCGAGGGCGAGGACGAATGGCGCGAATGCCTGTCGAAGGCCCGCTTCCTTTCCCGGATCATTTCGTCAGATTGATCTCGCGCAGCCGCTGCAACAGGAAATCGTGGCTGGGCAGCGGTTCGTACTGGTCGGGGTGATCCGCATCGACGCACTCCGGCAGCGTTTCGATCACGAAATCGGGCCGGAAATGCAGGAAGAACGGCATCGAGAACCGGCTGCGGCGCGATGCCTCGCCCTGCGGATTGACGACGCGGTGCACGGTCGAGCGCAAACGGTCGTTCGTCAGGCGCGAAAGCATGTCGCCGATGTTCACCGCCAGCGCGCCGGGGGGCGGCGACACCGGGATCCATTTGCCCTGACGCGACAGCAGTTCCAGCCCCGCCTCTTCCGCGCCCAGCAGCAGGGTGATCGTGTTGATGTCGCCATGCGGTGCCGCCCGCACCGCACCCTCGGCATTCTCTACCGGAGGATAATGCAGCAGGCGCAGCACCGAATTGCCCTGGTCCACCGTGGCGTCGAACCAGTCGGGTGCCAGCCCCAGATGGACCGCGATGGCCGACAGGATCTTCAGCCCCGCCTTGTCGAATTCGGCATAAAGCGTCTCGAAAATCTCGCGGAATTCGGGAAGCTCGCCCGGCCAGACATTGGCGGGCATGAATTCCTCAAGCGGATCGCCGGCGGGCAGGCTGCGCCCGACGTGCCAGAATTCCTTCAGGTCGCTGACATCCGCGCCCACCGCCTTTTCGGTGCGATAGGGCGTATATCCGCGCGCGCCGCCGCCGCCCTCGATGAAATAGGCGCGCTTGGTATCGTCCGGCAGCGCAAAGAATTCGCGGCTCAGCCTTTCGGCCCGCGCGATCAGGTCCTGATCGATCCCGTGGTCCGACACGACCGCAAAGCCGAATTCGGAAAAGCTGCGTCCGAGCTCATCCGCCAGCACCTCAACCGGCTGCGTCAGCGAAACATGGGCGATAGTGTCGGTCATGCCAATTCCAGTCATGGAGCCGCCCTTACATCGGCAGCATGAGTCCCGCCAGAGCCGCGCTCATAAGGTTCGACAGCGAACCCGCCGCCAGCGCCTTTGGCCCCAGCCGCGCGACCACCGGCCGCTGGTTGGGGGCCAGCCCGCCGATCACCGCGATCTGGATCGCGATGGATGAGACATTGGCGAACCCGCACAGCGAGAACGTGACGATGGCGCGGCTGCGCTCGCTCAGCACGCCGGGGTCGAAACCGCCCAGTTCGATGAAGGCGACAAATTCGTTGAGCACGATCTTGGTGCCGAACAGCCCGCCCGCGACCTGCGCCTCGTTCCACGGAATGCCCAGCAGATACATCACGGGCGAGAAGATCCAGCCCAGCACGGACTGGAAGGTCAGCCCCTCGACCCCCAGCAATTCGCCCACACCAGACAGCAAGCCGTTGGCGAGCGCCACCAGCGCCACGAAGGCCAGCAGCATCGCGCCGACCGCGACCGCCAGCTTCACGCCGGTCTGCGCGCCCTGCGCGGCGGCCATGATGACATTGGCAGGCTTTTCCTCGTCGTCATGCGCGCCGGGAATATCGTCGCCCGTCTCACCGGCCACTGTCTCGCCCTCCGCCACGGGCGAGGGTTCGATGGTGTCGGGCATGATGATCTTGGCCATCAATATGCCGCCGGGCGCGCTCATGAACGCGGCGGCCAGCAGATAAGGTAGATATTGCGCGCCCAGCAGGCTGGCATAGGCGGCCAGGATCGTGCCCGCGACGCCCGCCATGCCCACGCTCATCAATGTGAACAGCCGCGACGGCGCAAGGCCCGCCAGATAGGGCCGCACCACCAGCGGGCTTTCAGACTGGCCGACGAAGATATTCGCCGCCGCCGCCAGCGATTCGACGCGGCTGATGCCCGTTACCCATGCGATCGCCCCGCCCACCCAACGGATGATCAGCTGCATCACGCCCAGATAATACAGCACCGACACAAGGCTGGCGAAGAAGATGATGACGGTCAGCGCCGCGATGGCAAAGCTGTTGCCGCCGATGTCCGGGCTGGCCAGCGGGCCGAAGATGAAGTTGGTCCCCTCTGCCGCATAGCCCAGCAGGTTCGACACGCCGCGCGACATCGTCGCGATCACCGCCGCGCCCCACGGCGTGCGCAGCACCAGCACCGCCATCACCGCCTGCAGCGCAAAGGCCGCACCCACGACGCGCAGCCGGATCGATCGGCGATTGTTCGAAAGCGCAAGGGCGATCAGCAGGATCAGGCCGATGCCCAGAAGGCTGACGAAAGGCGTTTGCATGAAGGAGGCATACCGGCAGCGGCGGGAAACGGGCGACTCCATGCCGCTATTGCAACAAGCCGCGCCCATGCTCAAGCGCGTTGCGCGGCGGGTCTCCGTTCCTATCCCCGTCGATGCCCCCGAATTTCGCAAGCCGGCGCTTTCCCGGCAGGCATTTTTGGCGCTAGTGATGCGCGATGATCGAATCCGCCCGCGAGATCGACCTCTCGCCCCAATATCCCCGCCCGCTGTTCCTCTATGCGCTGTTCTACGGCGGCATGACCTGCATCGCGGGCGTATTGGGCGCGAAACAGGTCGCGCTCGGCCCGCTGGCGGTGGAGGCGGGGATCTTCCCCTTCCTGTTGCTGGTGTCGATCTCCAGCAGCGTCGCGCAGCTCTATGGGCAGAAGACCGCGACGCAGATGGTGCGCTTCGGCTTCGTGCCGCTGGTAATGGCGATTTTGCTGACCTTTATCGTGCTGGCCCTTCCGACCGATCAGGGCATGTACGAACCCGCGAAAGAGGCGTTTCCCATCGTGCTGGGGCAAAGCTGGCGGCTGATGGCGGCGGGTATCATCGCCTATGGCATCTCGATGTCGCTCAACGTGCTGATCTTCTCGCGCCTTGCGGTGCTGGTGCGCGTGCCGATGCTGGCGCGCGGCGCGGTCGCCTCGATCGTCAGCCAGGTGATCGACACGCTGATCTTCATCACCGTCGCGTTCTATGGCGTGCGGCCCATCGCCGACCTGATCGCCGGACAGGCGCTGGCCAAGGTGGTGCTGTCGCTGGTGCTGGTGCCGCCGGTGATCGCGCTGCTGGTGCGACTGGCGCGCTGGATGGAGCCCGGAAACATCCATCCGCGCGCCTGAACGTGCGGCCTATTCGGGCGCGAACACACGGTTCAGATAAGCGGCCAGACGCAGCCCCCCCTTCTGCAGCCGTTCCTCCATCAACCCCTTGAACCGGTAGTTGTATTCATAGCCCAGATCGGGATCGGCGGGATACAGGCCGGGCCGCACCGCCGCGCTGTCGGCGATCCAAACCCTCGGATCGGGGCTGGCCCATTCGCGCATTTCCTGCGGCGTCAGGTCGGCGTTCAGCCATTCGGCATATTCGCTGTAGGACAATTCCTGGCTGTCGAGCAGACCCGAATCCCACAGCGCATGCAGATTCGTCGGCTCGCCGAACCACGTCACCTTTACGTCATTGCCGCCACGGTCGGTGCCGTCGCCCGCATGCAGCGGCTGCTGCAGGTCGCCGACGATATGGACGATGAAGCGCAGCGCTGTCTGCCTGTCGGACAGGCTCGCCGACGGATCGCGCAGGGTCGCGGCAAAGCGGTCCAGCGCGGTCAGCGCATCGCCCTGCGGCGGAGCGCCTGCATCGTCATACGCCTGCCCTTCCGGCACGGTCACGTAATGCCATGGGCTGGCGGTCTGCTGCCAGAATTCGTCGGGATCCGAACGCATGAAATCGGGCCACGGCCCGGCTTCGGCCAAGGTTTCGCTGCCCAGTATCTCCAGCATGGCGGCATGCGCCTGCGGAGAGAGATATTCCTGCGCGATCGCGCCCACGATGCGGTGCCCGTTCGCGCCCCACGCCATCGCGGGCGGGCTGGCGGCAAGCGTGCAGGCCATGGCGGCGAGGGCGCAAAGGCTGCGGGCGATGCGGTTGTTCTTCACTCTCGGCGACACTCCGGACGGGCTGATATTCAAAGACGGCTTCGTGACGAGCCACTGCCGCAAGCGCAAGGGCCTGCCCCGAGGGGCACCCTGACAAAACGGCAGGGATAGTCTCCATTGCGTCGGGCGCTATGCCCGCGTTATGCGACAAATTGAAGGAAAGCCGCCATTCGGTTTCGGCAATCCGCTCCGCCTGTCCTTTGCCCGGCCACATACGGGCCAGCCATTTACGGGAATGCCATGAATTACGTAGAAACGATCAACAAGGAAGTCATGGGCATGGCCGAAGGGCTGGTCGCCTCGCTGCCCAGCCTGGCCATCGGGCTGGTCATCATCCTCGTCACATGGCTGGTCGCCAAGATCGTCGTGCGCATCACCGGGCGGATCGCCGCCAAGGCCAATCTGCGCGAAAGCCTGCGCAATCTGATCGCGACCGTCACCCATGTCGCGGTGTGGATCATCGGCCTGATGATCGCCGCGACCGTCGTGCTGCCCGGTCTGGAACCGGCAGGCCTTATCGCGGGGCTCGGCATCGGCACGGTGGCGATCGGCTTTGCGTTTCAGGACATTTTCGAGAATTTCCTCGCCGGCGTCCTCATCATGCTGCGCGAGAACATGCAGATCGGCGATCTGATCGAGGTCGAGGGCGTGCTGGGCAAGGTCGAGAAGATCACCTTGCGCGAGACCCATATCCGCCAGCTCACCAACGAGCTGACGATCATGCCCAATTCGATGCTGTTCAAGAACCCGGTCCAGATCCTGACCGACGCGCATATCCGCCGCGACGAGCTGATGGTGGGCGTGTCCTACGACACCGATCTCGACCGTGCGATGAAGGTGATCGAGGGCGCGATGGTGGGGATCGAGGCGATCGACACCGAAAAGCCGGTCTCGGTCTTCGCATGGTCCTATGGCGCAAGTTCGGTCGATTTCCTCGTCCAGTGGTGGTCCGACGCCCGCCCGCGCGACCGGCGCGAGACGAAGAGCGACGTGGTGCGCGCGATCAAGCGGGCGCTGGACGATGCGGGGATCGAGATTCCGTTCCCCTATGTCACCCACACCTTCAAGGAGCCGGTGCCCCTGCTGCGCGATGCGGCCGAGTAAGCCTGCATGGACAGCACCACTAAGGCCCGCCTGATCGCCCTCGCCCGCGAGGCGGCGGGCAAGGCCCATGCGCCCTATTCGCGATTCCACGTCGGCTGCGCGGTGATGGCCGAGGACGGTTCGGTCGTGACCGGCGCCAACATGGAGAACGCCTGCTACCGGCTGGGCCTGTGTGCCGAGCAATCGGCGTTGACCGCCGCGCAGCACGCGTTCGGTCTGGCCGCGATCACCCATGTGGTCGTGGCGGGCGGTCCGATGGCCGACGGCGCCATCTCGGGCGAGGATGTCGTCACCCCATGCGGCGGCTGCCGTCAGGCGATTGCCGAGGCGGCTTCGCTATCGGGCCGCGACATCGTGGTGATCTCCGCCAGCGCCACGGGTAGCGAGATGCTGGAGACTACGATCTCGCAGCTTCTCCCGCACGGGTTCGGCGCGGACGTCCTGCCCGGTTAGGCGATCCGACGCTCGGCCCGCTGGTCGAGCAGCGCATTAGCCTCAAGCGCGCCCATCGGACGGCCGAACAGAAAGCCCTGGATCTTCGAGCAGCCGAGCTGGCGGATGCGTTCCAGCTCGCGCTCGCTCTCCACGCCCTCGGCCGTCGTTTCCATGCCCAGCGCGTCGCACATGGCGACCACGGCGCGGATGATGGCCAGCGATTCGGGGCTGTCCTTGGCCGCGCCGGTGACAAAGCTGCGGTCGATCTTGATCGTGTTGAACCGGTTGTTGCGCAGATAGCCCAGCGAGGAATAGCCGGTCCCGAAATCGTCCAGCGCCAGCTTGCAGCCCAGCGACTGGATCTGGTTCAGCGTCGATTGCGCCGCCCCGCCGTCGCGCAGGAAGATCGATTCGGTCACTTCCAGCTCCAGCCGTTCAGGCGCGAGCCCGCTGGCGGCCAGCGCCGACACGACCGTGCTGGCGAAATTGGCGTCGAGCATCTGCTCTGCCGAGACGTTGACCGCCACCTTCACATGGCCCGGCCAGTGCGCCGCCTCGTCACAGGCGCGGCGCAGCGCCCATTCGCCGATGGGGACGATCAGCCGCGTATCCTCGGCAATGGGGATGAACTTGGCGGGGCTGACGCGGCCGAACTCCACGCTGTTCCAGCGCATCAGTGCCTCGAAGCTCAGGATCTCCTCTGTCACCGCGTCGACCACCGGCTGGAAGTTCAACTCCAGCTCGTCACGCTCAAGCGCGTGGCGCAACGCGAATTCCAGCTTGCGCCGCTCCTCGGCATGGGCGTGCATCTGCGGCTCATAGGCGAAATGGCTGCCGCCGCCCTCGTCCTTCGACCGATAGAGCGCAAGGTCGGCGTTGCGCATCAAAGTTTCCACCGTGCGCGCATCGCGCGGGCCCACGGCGGATCCCACCGACGCGCCCACGAACAGCGTGTGGTGATCGACGTCATAGGGCTTCGACAGCACGTCGATGATCGCATGCGCCATGCGGTCCACCGCCTCGCGGTCGTTGACGTCGGCCATGACGACCGCGAACTCGTCGCCGCCCAGACGGCCGCAGGTGTCGTGCTGACCCATCAGCACGCGCAGGCGGCGCGAGACCTGTGCCAGCAGCTTGTCGCCGATCTGGTGGCCCAAAGTATCGTTGACCGCCTTGAACCGGTCGAGGTCGATCATCAGGAACGCGCAGCGCGTGCGCCACTGCTCGGCCCGCTGCAGCGCAGTGCCCAGCGCCTCGGTCAGCATCATGCGGTTGGGCAGGCCGGTCAGCTGGTCATAGCGGGCAAGCTGCGCGATCTTCTCGGCGCTCTCGCGCTGTTCGGTGACGTCGGATCCCACGCCGCGAAAGCCCGCGAACTGGCCGTGCTCGTCATGCTTGGGCGTGCCCGACAATTCCCACCAGCGGGTGCGCCCGTTCATCGACACGCGCACCATCATATTGGAAAAGCTTTCGCGCCGCTTCAGCCGCTCGGCCAGATCGCGCAGCGACGACGGCAGCGCGCCCGAATCCCAGCCCTCGCCCGCGATCAGGCGCAATAGGGGCTGACCGTCGGCCTCGCGCGGTTCCATGCCCAGCGCGTGGGCGAACCGGGGCGACACGCCGCGCACCCGGCGCGAGGCATCGACCTGCCACAGCCAGTCGGCCGAATTTTCCTCGAACTCGTGCAGCAGCAGCGAGACGGTTTCCTGTTTCTCGGCCAAGTTCGCCTCGGTCAGGCGCAGCCGCAGATACAGGCGCGACAGCGACACCGCGCCCGCCGCGACCACCACGGCAAAGGCGATCTGCGCCAGCACGCCGCCGAAATCGCCCGCCAGCACCATCGACAGCGCGCCGGCGATGCCGAAGATCGCGATGAAGGTCATCGCTGCGGTCGGCACGGCGGACAGCGCCAGCACGAACACGCCGATCAGCAGCGCCATGACCGCATATTGCGGCGCATTGCCGCTGGCCATCGCATCGGGGAACGCCAGCATCGGCCCTGCCCACAGCAGCCCCGCCATGCCGACGGTGGCGAGATGGGTGCGCTGCTCCTCGACCGCCATCTGGCGGCGTTCGGCATCGATAAAACCGCGCTCCATGCGCAGCAGCGCCGCCGCGATCATCACGACCAGCAGGAACCAGCCGCCCGCCAGGATCATCCCGGCGCTTTCCATCCAGAAGGTGATGGCCGGAACCGCCGCGCCGATGAACACCGCAAAGCGCAGCGCCGCGGTGCGCGCCAGCGCCGCATATTGCAGGCCCAGCAGTTTCTGCGTCTTGGCCCCCGCGATCCCCAGCCTCTGCATGAAGCCGCCGCCCAGCGGACCGCTCGCCGGTTGGGAGGACGGCCGGTCGTCGACCGCGGCTGGCCCGTTACGGGCATTTTTTCGAGCAAGCGCGAACATGGCAAAAGCCTACGCGAGGCTTGGTAATCTTTTCGTTAATGGCCACCCCGCGACCGCGCGGAATTATTCGAAGTTAAAGCATTAGTCCTTGGCGGATGGCGCGGCGCGGCTATGATCGCGGCCCGTGGCCGAACTCGCGACCTCGCTCCTGCCCTATCTTGCGCTGCTGGCGGCGGGGCTTGGCGCCGGTTTCGCCGGCGGGCTGTTCGGCATCGGCGGCGGATTCGTGGTCGTCCCGGCGCTGACGCTGATCCTGCCATTGCTGGGCACATCGCGCGAACAGGTCATGCATGTCGCGATCGGCACCTCGCTGGCGACCATCATCTTCACCTCGCTGCGTTCCGTCCATTCGCATGCCAAGCGTGGTGCGGTCGATGTTCCCTTCATCAAGGGTTGGGCGCCGTGGCTGGTCGCGGGGACGATCGCGGGCACGCTGATCGCCGACGGCGTGTCCAGCAGCACGCTGGCGCTGATCTTCGGGATCGGCGTGCTGATCTTCGCCGCCTATTTTCTGCTGCCGATCCGCCCCGAAAAACAGCGACTGGCCAGCGCCATGCCGACCGGGATCGTGCGCGCGGGGCTGGCCGGGTTCCTCGGCCTGATCTCGGCTTTGCTGGGGATCGGCGGCGGCACGATCACCACGCTGACGATGACCAGCTGCGGCGCGCCGATCCACCGCGCCATCGGCACCGCATCGGGCATCGGCGCGATCATCGCGGTGCCTGCCGCCGTCGGGTTCGCCATCGCCGGATACGGGGAAAGCGGCCTGCCGCCCTTTTCCGCCGGATATGTCAACCTGCCCGCCGCGCTGGCCATCGTCGCCACCGCCATGATCACCGCCCCGCTGGGCGTCGCGGCAGCCCACAGGCTCAGCCCCCGCTTGCTGCGGCGCGTTTTCGGGGTTTATCTGGTGGTCACCGGCATAACCATGATCGCAAAGGCTTGATAATCCACGGGAGAAGACAGATGCGCACACCGTTCCATTTGCTTGCCGCCGCCGCCGCGCTGACGGCTCCGCTGCCTGCCATGGCCGACACGCTGGTCGATATCGTGAGCGAGCGGGTGGACGAAAGCGTGCCCATGCCGCTGTTCAAGGCCGATGCCGCATGGCCCCGCCTGCCCGAGGATATCATCCTGGGCCAGTCTCCCGGCCTTGCCGTCGATTCGCAGGACACGATCTGGGTGCTGACCCGGCCCAATTCGCTCGACCCTACCGAATCCGGCCTCGCGCAGGATCCGCCCATCGCGCTCGCCTGCTGCAAGCTGCCGCCGCATGTGCTGCGCTTCGATCAGGAGGGGAATCTGCTGTCCGGATGGGGCGGCCCACAGCTAGCCCCCGGCGACGGGGACGCAGAGCAATGGCCTGCCAATGTCCACGGCCTCTATGTCGATGACGAGGGCACGGTCTGGATCGGCGGCAATGGCGACGGCGACCATGTCGTCCTGAACTTCACCGCCGACGGGCAATTCATCCGCCAGTTCGGCACGCGCGGCGAGACGGCGGGCAATGAATCGCGCACCACGCTGGGCAATCCTGCCGACATCGCGGCGAATGACGAATCGGTGCTGGTCGCCGACGGCTACATCAACAAGCGCATCGTCGAATTGTCGGACGCCGACTTGGCCATGACCCATCTGTTCGGCGCCTATGGCGAGGTTCCCGGCGGCGGCACGCGCGACGAACCCTTCGACCAGAGCCAGGCCAGCAGCACCGCGGACGGCGGCGCGAACCCCGAATCGCGCATCTTCGGCGATATCGTGCACTGCGTGGTGCGCGGCCCCGACAGCACGATCTATGTCTGCGACCGGCGCAACAACCGGCTGCAACTGTTCCGCGAAACCGCGGACGGGGCCGAGTTCCTGCAGGACATCGTGATCGGCGCTGGCACCGGCGGCACGCGTTCGGCCAGCGATGTCGCGTTCAGCCCCGATGGCACCTATGTCTATGTCGCCGACATGATGAACGGGCGCATCTGGGTCTTGCTGCGCGAAACGCACGAGGTGGTCGGCAGCTTTGGCCGCAACGGGCGCTATCCGGGGCAGTTCATCTGGCTGCACAGCGTCGATGTCGACAGCATGGGCAATGTCTATACGACAGAGGTCGGCAGCGGCCGCCGCGTGCAGCGCTTCGTGTTCCAGGGCCTGTCGGACTGATCGGCGACGGGCGGCCTTCCGGTCATTCCCCGACCGGCATGCCCCCCGCACCCTCGATCTCGCCGCCGTCAGCCTCGAACCCGCCGCCCAGCGCGACATAGAGCGTCGCACCATTCTGCAGCAGCGCCCGCCGCGTCGCGAGCAGGTCCTGCTGCGCACTGAACAGATTGCGCTCGGCGTCCAGCACCTCGAGGTAATCGGTCACGCCCTCGCGGTACCGCAGGGTCGAGATGCGGTCGATCTCCTCCTGCGCGGCGACGGTGCGTTCAAGAACCGCGACCTGCTCCGCCAGCCAGCGGCGACCCGCCAGCGAGTCCGACACCTCGCGGAAAGCCGTCTGCACCGCCTTGTCGTAATTGGCGATCTCCTCGACCTCCAGCGCCTGCGCATAGTCGAGGTCGGCTTCCCGCGCGCCCCAGTCAAAGATCGGCAGGCTGATGCCGGGACCGAAACTCCATGCAAAACCGCTTTCGTTGAACAGGCTGCCCAGCGAATCCGACGCAAGACCGACGCTGCCAGTCAGCGAGATCGTCGGGAAGAACGCCGCCCGCGCCGCGCCGATATTGGCACGCGCGGCGCGCAGATTGGCCTCTGCCGCGGCGATGTCGGGCCGCGCCAGCAACAGGCTGGACGGCAGGCCGGGATCCAGCCGCATGCCGTTGCCCTGCTGGTCCAGCGGAACCCCGGCAGGCAACCCCTCGGGCATACGGCCGCCGATCAGCACCATCAGCTGGTTGCGCAGCCGCGCCTCGGCCAGCCTTTCGCTCGCCAATTGCTGCTGCGCGGCGGTCAGCAGCGTTTCGGCCTGCCGCATCGGCAGTGCCGAGGTCACCCCGATATCCAGCCGCCGCCTCGCGATGATGAGCGAATCGCTACGGCTGCTGACCGTCGCCTCGGCCAGTTCGACCTGCGCCTCGGTCTCCAGCAATTCGTAATAGGTCGTCGCCACATCGGCGATCAGCGAGAGATAGAACGCCCGCTGCGCCGAGATCGAGGCAAGATACTGCGCCCGCGCCGCATCGCTCAGGTTCGCGAGCCGCCCCCAGAAATCCAGCTCGAACGCGCTGACCCCGACGCCCAGTTGGTAGTTGTCGATCGTGATCGCGTCGATATCGCCGCTTGCCTGCGCGGCGAAACCCGTCAGCGGCGTGCGGCTGCGATTGGCGCTGGCGCTGGCGACCACGGCGGGCAAGCGGCGGCTGTCCTGTATGCGATATTGCGCGCGCGCCTGCTCGATCCGCGCGGTGGCGGCGACGAGATCGCGATTATTCTGCAGCGCCGTCCCGATCAGTGCATCCAGCCGCGGATCGGCGAACCATTCGCGGTACGACAGGCTGGTCGCGACGACCGTGCCGTCGGGCCGGATGCTGTCATCGTAACTCGCGGGCACCGGCAGGTCGGGCGTGACATGGTCGGGCGCCATGTTGATACATCCCGGCAGGGCCAGCGCCATGGCCAGCGCGGCCAGCGGAGCGGTATGCCTGGCACTCATCGCGCGGCCTCCTGTTCGTTTCCTTCGTCCAGATGCCCCGCCGCAGACGGCTGCTTGCGGCTCAGCCAGCTGCGCGTCAGCAGATAGAGCAGCGGGATCACGAAAATGCCCAGCACGGTCGCGGCGATCATGCCGCCCATCACGCCAGTGCCCACCGCGATCCGGCTGGCAGCACCCGCGCCGCTGGCCAGCACCAGCGGCACCATGCCCAGGATAAAGGCGAGCGAGGTCATGATGATCGGCCGCAGCCGCAGCCGCGCCGCCGACTTGACCGCTTCCATCGGGGACAATCCGCGTTCCTCTTCCTCGATCGCGAATTCCACGATCAGGATCGCGTTCTTCGCCGCAAGGCCGATGATGGTAATGAGGCCCACGTTGAAATAGACGTCTGCCGACAACCCGCGCAGCATCGAGAACAACACCGCCCCCAGCACGCCCATCGGCACCACCAGCAACACCGACAGCGGCACCGCCCAGCTTTCGTAAAGCGCCGCCAGCACAAGGAACACGACCACGACCGACAGGCCCAGCAGCAGGCCGATCTGCCCGCCCGCCTGCTTCTCCTCATAGCTGAGGCCGGTCCATTCGAACTCGATCCCCGGCGGCAGCTGCGAGGCAAGCTGTTCCATCTCGGCCAGCGCATCGCCCGACGACTTGCCCGGAGCGGCGGTGCCCGACAAGGTCATCGACGGATAGCCGTTATAGCGGCCAAGGCTGGGCGGCGCGGCCGACCAGTCGGCGGTGGCAAAGGCGCTGAACGGCACCAGTTCGCCGTTATTATTGGGAATGCGCAGCGACATGATGTCTTCGGGCGTCATGCGATAGGGCGCATCGGCCTGCACCATCACGCGCAGCACGCGGCCCTGGTAGGTGAAATCGTTCACATAGGCCGAGCCATTGTTGATCGACAGCGCATTGTTCACATCGTCGATCGACAGCCCCAAGGCGCGCGCCTGCACGCGGTCGACTTCCAGCTCCAGTTCGGGCGCGGGGGCCTGATCCTCGGGCCGGATATTGGCGATCAGCGGACTCTGCGAGGCGAGGCCCATCAGCTGGTTGCGCGCATCGATCAGCGCCTGCCGGCCAAGACCGGCGCGGTCCTGCAGCTTCATGGTAAAGCCGCTGGCGGTGCCCAGCGAACGGATCGCCGGCGGCTGGATCGGGAAGACCATGGCGTTGTCGACCGCTTGGAACCGCTGCGCCGCGCGCGCCAGGATGGACGATGCCTCGCTCTCGACATCGGTGCGTTCGTCCCACGGTTCCAGCGATGCGAACATCATGGCATTGTTCTGGCCGCGACCGAAGAAGCTGAAGCCGCGCACGACGATCAGATCCTCGGTTTCGGGCTGCGACATCCACCATTCCTCGATCGGAGCGAGAGCCTCGTCGGTGCGTTCCATCGTCGCGCCGGGCGGGGTCTGGACGACTGTCATCAGGCTGCCCTGGTCCTCGGTCGGCAGGAACGCGGTCGGCAGGCGCGTGAACAGCAGCGCCGTCACGACGCCGAGCACCAAAAACACCGCCAGCCCGCGCATCGGGCGCGACAATATGCGCTCGTTGCCGCGTGCATAACGCTCGGTCATGCGGGCGAACCACTGGTTGAACCGCGCGAACAACAATGCGGCGCGATATTGCACTTTGGCCAGCGTGCCGCGCCAGCCCGGCTCGCCCATCGCGGCGGGCGGAACGGGATCGCCGGCGCCATGCGGATCGGCGCCTTCCTCGTCCTTCTCGATCGGCTTCAGGAAATTGGCGCATAATGCGGGCGTCAGCGTCAGTGCCAGCAGGGCGGAGAAGAAGATCGACACCGACAAGGTGACCGAGAACTGGCGATAGATACCGCCTGTCGATCCGGGGAAGAACGCCATCGGCACGAACACCGCGATCAGCACCAGCGTGATGCCGATGATCGCGCCGGTGATCTGGTCCATCGCCTTGCGAGTCGCCTCCAGCGGCGGCAGGCCTTCCTCGCGCATGATGCGCTCGACATTTTCGATCACCACGATCGCGTCGTCGACCAGGATGCCGATCGCCAGCACCATCGCGAACAGCGACAGCACGTTGATCGAAAAACCGAACAGCCAAAGGCCGAGACACGCACCCATCAGCGCGATGGGCACGACCAGCGTGGGAATGATCGTCGCGCGCCAGCTCTGCAGGAACAGGAACATGACAAGGAAGACCAGCGCCATCGCCTCGACCAGCGTCTTGACCACTTCCTCGACCGATATGCGCACGAAAGGCGTGGTGTCGTAGGGCACGGCCCATGCGACATCCTCGGGCAGTGTTTCCGACAGTTCTTCCAGTCGTTCCTTCACCGCATCGGCGGTGGCCAGCGCATTCGCGCCGGTCGCCAGCTGGATCGCCATGCCCGCCATCGGCTTGCCGTTGATCGATGCGACAAAGCCGTAATTCTCGGCCCCCAGTTCCACGCGGGCCACATCGGCAAGACGCACGGTGGCGCCGCCGGTCTCGGCGCGCAGGATGATCTGGCGGAATTCCTCGGCCGACTGAAACCGGCCCTGCGTGGTGATTGTCGCGGTCAGCTGCTGGTCGTCGACGAAGGGCTGCGCGCCCAATGCGCCGCCCGCCGTCTGGCTGTTCTGTTCGCGCACCGCCGCCAGCACCGCGGTGGGCGACAGATTATAAGATGCCAGCTTTTCGGGATCGAGCCAGATGCGCATCGCATAGGACGAGCCGAACAACGTCACGTCGCCCACGCCTTGCACGCGGCGCAATTCGTCGACCACCTGATTGCTTGCGATATTGCCAAGGTCGATGGCGTCTAGTTCGCCAGAGTTCGACGTCAGCGCCGCGATCATCAGAAATCCCGCGTTCGCCTGCCGGACCTGTATGCCCTGCTGGCGCACCTGCTCGGGCAGCCGCGCCTCGATCGTGGACAGCCGGTTCTGGACCTCGGTCTGCGCGATATCGATGTCGGTCCCCGCCTCGAAGGTCAGCGTGATCGTCGCCGCGCCGGTCGAGGTGCTGGACGAATCCATGTAGAGAAAGCCGTCCACCCCGTTCAGCGATTGCTCGATAACCTGCGTGACGTTCTGCTCCAGCGTCTCGGCATCGGCACCCGGATAGGCGACGCTGATGCTCAGCGATGGCGGCGCGACCTCGGGATATTGCTCGATCGGCAAGGCGCGCAGGGCCAGCAGTCCCGCCAGCACGATGCCGAGCGATATCACCCATGCGAAGATGGGCCTGTCGATGAAATAGCGGGCCATGGGCTTACTCGGCCCCCTCGTCCGACTTCGGCACGGCTTTCGCGGCTGGGGACTTCGCGGCGGGCGCCTGCTGGCCGGTCGGTGTGTTGGCGACGGTCACCGGCATACCGGGGCGCAGCGTCTGCAGGCGGCTGACGATCACCTCGTCGCCGGGGCGCAGACCGCTTTCGACGATCCAGCGGCCCTCGACCATCTCGCCCAGCGTGACCTTGCGCGCCTCGACCATGCCGTCCTTGCCCACGACATAGACGCTGCCCCCGTCATCTGCCAGCATCACCGCAGCCTGCGGCACGCTCACCGCATTGCGGCGCGTGCCCACCGTGACCCGGCCGCGCACGAATTCGCCCGGCAGCAGCTGATAGTTGGGATTGGGCACCTCGGCGCGAACCTCGACCGTGCCGGTGGTTTCCTGCACCGACACCGCCAGGAAGTCGATCTTGCCGGTAATGGGATAGGCGCTGCCGTCGGGGAACAGGATCTGCACGTCAATCGCATTGCGGTCGGGCAGGTCGATCTCACCCGACGCGATCGCGCGCTGGGTGCGCAGCAATTCGGTCGCGGACTGGTTAAAGGTGACATAGACGCGGTCGATCTGCTCCACCGTGGTCAGCAGCGTGCCTTCCGGCTGGCTGACCAGCGCACCCTCGGTCACCTGCGCGCGGCCCGCGCGGCCCGAAATCGGCGCGCGCACCGTGGTATAGCCCAGCTGCAGCCCCGCCGCGCGCAGCTGCGCGCGCAGCTGCGCCACATTGGCATCCGCTTCGCGCATGGCGGCGACGGCGGCGTCATATTCCTGCCGGCTGATCGCATTCTCGTCGACCAGCGGGCGATAGCGCTCCACCACGGCGCGGGCGTTGGCGGCGGTCGCCTTGGCCCGGTCGAGGCTCGCCTCGCTCTGCGCATAGCTGGCCTGCAGTTCGGACGGGTCGATGCGGAACAGGGGCTGCCCCTCGCCAACATCGGTGCCCTCGGTGTACAAGCGGCGCTGCACTATGCCGGTGACGCGGGCGCGCACCTCGGCGGTGCGGATCGCCGCGACGCGGCCGGGCAGTTCGACGATATTGGGCATGTCCCCGGCCGTGACCGTATAGGTCCTGACCGGCACCGCCGACGGCGCCGCCGCTTCCTCGACGCCCGAATCGCAACCGGCCGCAAGGGTCAGCGGCGCAAGGGCCGACAGGACGAGGGTAAGCGTTTTAAGTCGCATGCGCCGAATTCCGATTTTGCAGTTGCGAAGGCGTAATAGGTATTACACAAGAGACTTCAAGACCGAAAAAGCTATTGGAGCAGGATTATTGACCGAGGCAGGATCGACGGAGGGCCTCCAGCAGGAAAGGCTCGACAAGCGGCGGCTGGCTTTTCAGCAGGCGGCCCGCGAACTTTTTATCGAGCAAGGTTACGAACGCACGACGCTTGCCGAAGTGGTCGACCGCGCCGGCGGGTCGCTGGCGACGCTGTACAAGCTGTTCGGCAACAAGGAGGGTTTGCTTGACGCGGTTTTAGCGCAATCGCGCGATCTCGGCCATAGCGTCGTCGAAAGGGTCGCGGCGCAGGGCCTGCCCCCTGCCGAAACGCTACACCGGCTGGGGGCAGAGCTGAACGCGATCTATCTCGATCCGCCGAACCTGTCGGTGGTCCGCATCGTTATCGGGCGCAGCATCTGCGATGTCGATTTTGCCCGCAGCTTCTTCGACCTGTCGCAGATGAAGGCAAAGCTAGCCATGCGCGCCCTGTTCCGGCGCTGGGCGGACCAGGGCATCGCGCTCAATGGCGATCCCGAAATGCTGGCCGACCTATTCCTCAGCCTGCTGGTGTTCGACTTCCAGATCCAGGCGGTCAGCCACGGCTTCATGGCGCCGCCCACCGAGGCGCAGGTGCGCGAACGCACCGATTTCTTCCTGCGCGGCGCAGGCTTGGCAGGCTAGCCGCGCCACGCAGCCTGTCGGCAGGTGGCCCGATCAGGCGGTAATCAGGGCCGAAACCGATCCCGCGCCTTCGAAACGCGCCTCGACCGACTGGCCGACCGTCACGTCATGCACGCCCGTGACCGCGCCCGAGGATACCCAGCCGGGCGCCTGTGCCATCAGGCCGCGCTGATCCAGATTGGCCAGCAGGAAACGCACCGCGCCGAATGGGCCGTCCAGCATGGATGCGGTCGTGGCCTTGCCGACGCTCGCGCCGTCGATGATCGTCTCGACCGCAATGTCGTTGATGCGGTCCCAGCGTTCGCGCGGCAGCACCGGGCCCAGCACCAGCCCGGCATTATTGCCATGGTCCGACACGGTCACGCAGGGACCGTCGGCGTTGATGCCCGGATAGGGCGATGAAGCGATCTCGATGGCGATGCGGATTTCCTCGACCCAGTCATAGGTCTCGGCGTCGTTCGTGGGCAGCTTCGCGCCTTGGGGCACGCGGATGCGGATCGCGAATTCGGCCTCCGCCGCCGCAAAGCCCTTCTCGAACACGGGCATCGCTATGGGGCTGCCGACCTGTTCGTAAATCGTGTCGGCCATGATCGGCCCGATCAGCCGGTTCGCGCCCAGCTCGCCATCCACCGGCGGCGGGATCTTGCCGACCTTCCAGCCGCCCACCGGACGGTCCCACAGCCGCAGCGCATGGTCCTGCACTTCATAGGCCTCGGCCAGCGTTCGCGGCCGCTCTCCGGGATAGTCGGGCAGCGCCTTGCCTTCGGTGCGCGCGGTAACGAATGCCTGCGCGATGCGCTCTATTGCGTGGCCGTCCATGATCCCCTCGACGTTTCTGCTTCACAACTAGGAAACCGGTGTCATAATGAAGACAGCCGGGAAAGCAAGACCTTCCCGGAACAAGGTCCGGTACCGGGCCATGAACAGGGAACGGGAGGGGGCAACGCCGACGATGGCGCTTCATGCGTCAGACCTTACGGCTTTTGTCACTCTGCGCTAAGGCCTGAAAGACCAGGGGTCTGCGGAGTTTGGAATGGGAAGTGAACGAAGGAACGAGCGGCAGCCGACGATCAACGACGTCGCCCGCGTGGCGGGTGTATCGAAAAAGACCGTCAGCCGGGTCATCAACCGCTCGCCCCTGCTCAAGGACGATACGCGGCAAAAGGTCGAAAGCGTCATTGCGGAACTGGGCTATGTCCCCAATCCGCAGGCCCGCGCGCTGGCGCTGCGCCGCAATTTCCTGCTGGGCCTGCTGCACGACAACCCGAACGCGCAGACCGTGCTGAATTTCCAGATCGGCGTGCTCGACGCGATCCGCGACACCAATTTCGCGCTGGTGGTCCGTCCGGTGAACCGTCACTCGCCCAACATGCTCGACGACATCCGCGACTTCCTCGAAAAGCAGCGGCTCTACGGCGTATTCATCCTGCCCCCGATTTCCGAGAACGAGGAACTGGCCGCGCTCTGCCGCGAGCTTGACTGCGCCTATGTCCGCATGGGGTCGACCCAGCTCGACAGCCCGCAATATCTGGTCGAATCGAACGACCGCGAGATCGTGGCCAGCGCGGTCGACCATTTGGTCGAGATGGGGCACCGCCGCATCGGCCTGATCGAGGGGCCCGAAGGCTTCCGCTCCGCCTTCGAACGGCGCGAGGGTTTTCTCGACGGCATCCGCCGCCACGGGTTGGAATATCGCGCCGAATGGCACGCACCCGGCCAGTACACCTTCGATTCGGGGATCGAGGCGGCGGAGCGCATCCTCTCCCTCCCCGACCGTCCCAGCGCAATCTTCGTTTCGAACGACGAGATGGCGGCCGCCTCGATGCATGTCGCACGAAACAAGGGCCTGCTGGTGCCCGACGACTTGTCGATCATCGGCTTCGACGACAGCCCCATCGCCTCGCATATCTGGCCGCCGCTCACCACCGTGCGCTGGCCCATCCGCGAGATGGCAAGCGTCGCGGCGCACAAGCTGATCGATTCCGAAGATGCCGATCAACTGCCCTCGCGCCTGCCGTCGCAGCTGATCCGCCGGTCCTCGGTCGCGCCGCCGCGCGAAAAATGATCGTCCCTGCCGGTTGAAATACCCCCCCTATGTCGTCTATCTAGGCTTTTGACACCGGTTACCTAAATCCAGCCCGCATCGGGCGGAATACGAAAATTCGGCTCGGACAGAGCCAGACAGCGAGGATGTTATGAAGATTGCAATCATCACCGAGAACAGCCAGGCCGCGAAGAACTGCATCATCGAGGAAGCGCTGAAGTCCACGGTCGAGCCGATGGGCCACGAAGTCGTGAACTATGGCATGTACACGCCCGAGGACAAGGCGCACCTGACCTATCCGATGGTCGGCCTGCTGACCGGCATCCTGCTCAATTCCAAGGCGGTCGATTTCGTCGTCACCGGCTGCGGCACGGGTTCGGGATCTATGCTGGCGGCCAATGCCATGCCGGGCGTGTTCTGCGGCCTCGTCATCGATCCGACCGACGCGTTCCTGTTCGCGCAGATCAACGACGGCAACGCGGTCGCCATGCCCTATGCCAAGGGCTTCGGCTGGGCTGCCGAACTCAATCTGCAGGACTGCTATCGCAAGCTGTTCGAGGGTGAGAGCGGCGTCGGCTATCCCAAGGAACGCGCCGAGGTCATGGCCAAGAACCGCGGCGTCCTTGCCGATCTCAAGGCCGCCAGCTGCAAGGACATGCTGACCGTGCTCAAGAGCGTGGACCAAGACCTGCTCAAGACCGCCATTTCGGGCGAACGTTTCGAAGAGCATTTCTACCCCGCGTCGAAGGACGAGCAGATCAGCGCCTATCTGAAGAGTCTGTAAGCGCCGATCCATCGCGGGGGTGGCGCGGCCATCCCCGCCGATACGACATGAACGACCGCCTTGCGCATGCAGGGGCCGACCGCGACAAACATCGTCCGGCGGCGACGAAACCCCGAGAGGACGACCCGATGAACAGCCCCTTCGACCTTACCGGCCGCGTCGCGGTCGTCACCGGCGCCAACACCGGCATCGGACAGGGAATCGCCCTCGCTCTGGCTCAGGCCGGGGCGGATATCGCCGCCGTAGGCCGCAGCGAAGCCACCGAAACCGCCGACAAGGTGCGCGCCCTTGGCCGCAAGTGCGAGTTGGTCTCCGCCGATCTCTCCTCCATCGCGTCGGTCAAGGATGTCGTGGAAAGCGTCGTCTCCTCGCTCGGCTCGCTCGACATTCTGGTCAATAATGCGGGCATCATCCGGCGCGAGGACGCGCTGGACTTCTCGGAAGAGGACTGGGATGCCGTGATGGACACCAATCTGAAGTCGCTGTTCTTCCTGTGTCAGGCGGCCGCGCGGCACATGACCGGCTGGTCCAGCCAGTCGGGCAAGCGCGGCAAGATCATCAATATCGCATCCATGCTGACCTTTCAGGGCGGTATCCGCGTGCCCAGCTATACCGCCAGCAAGTCGGGTGTCGGCGGCCTCACCAAGCTGATGGCCAACGAATGGGCGGCCAGGGGCGTCAATGTGAACGCCATCGCGCCGGGCTATATCGCCACCAACAACACCGCGGCGCTGCAGGCGGACGAAGCCCGCAACCGCCAGATCATGGAACGCATCCCCGAAGGCCGCTGGGGCGATCCCAAGGACATCGGCGGCGCGGCGGTCTTCCTCGCCAGCAACGCGGCGGACTATGTGCAAGGCCATATCCTCGCCGTCGACGGCGGCTGGCTTGCCCGCTGAGGACGCCGCGGTGAGCGAACGCCGCACCGGACCAGTCGTATGCTTCGGGGAAATGCTTCTGCGGCTGAGCCCGCAGAGCCATATCCCGCTGGCACAAGCAGGCAGCGTCGCCATCGACGTCGGCGGGGCGGAGGCGAATGTCGCCGCGGCGCTTTCCAGCCTTGGCGTGCCCACGCGCATGATGTCGGTCGTCCCCGACAATCCGCTGGGCTGCAAGGCGATCGCCGCGATGGGCGCAGCGGGCAGCGACACTCGCTTTATCGTGAAGCAGCCGGCCAAAACACCTGGACGCATCGGCCTCTATTTCTTCGAACCGCCTGCCGGGCCCATCGCGGGCCGCGTCACCTATGACCGCGCGGGTAGCAGCTTTGCGCTGGCCGATCCCTCCGCCCTGCCCTTCGCCGAGGCGCTCGACGGGGCCAGCCTGCTCCACATGTCGGGCATCACCCCCGCGCTTGGCCCCGATGGGGTGGCGCTGGCGCGCGCCGCCGTGGCGGCGGCCAAGGCGGCGGACGTGCCGATCTGCTTCGACGGCAATTACCGCGCGAATTTGTGGGACGCATGGGACAGCGACCCGCGCGCGATCCTGACCGAGCTGATGTCCGAAGCCACGCTGATGATCGGCAACCACCGCGACATTTCGTTGCTCTTGGGCACAACATTCTCGGGCGACGGCCCCGACCGCCGCCGCGAGGCGAGCCAGGCCGCGTTCGAAGCCTTTCCCAAACTGCAATTGATCGCCAGCACCGCGCGCCATGTCGAGACCGCGGGCACACACCGCATCGCCGCGCGCATCGATCTGCGCGATACCCATTGGCAGACCGAAGAAGTGCGGATCGAGAATATCGTCGACCGCATCGGCACCGGTGACGCCTATGCCGCGGGCATGTTGCGCAGCTGGCTGGCGGGCGGTTCGGCGCAGGACATGGCGAAGTCCGGTCTCGCGCTCGCGGCGCTGAAACACGGCGTTCCGGGCGACATGATCCTCGTGACCGCGGACGATCTTGACAGCTTCGATCCGGCGGGCGGCGATGTCCGGCGCTGATTCCGCAAACCGCCGCAGCGTCCTGAAAACCGGGCTGATCGGCTCCGGCCTGCTGGCCGCGCCCGCCTTCGGCCAGTCCCGCACCCCGCGTGTCGGCGGCTATGAAGGCATCCGGCAAGCGGGCGTGAACGCCTTCCTCGGCATCCGATATGCGACAGCGCAGCGCTTCGCCCGCCCCGTTCGCCTGCCCTTCGCCAGCGCGCCGACGCCCGCCAAGGCGTTCGGCCCGATCTGCCCCCAGCGCGGCAGTCCGGACGAGCCGGTGAGCGAGGACTGCCTGTTCCTCAATGTCTGGACACCCGACCTCAGCCCCGCCGCGAAAAAGCCCGTCATGGTCTATTTCCACGGCGGCGCCTACAATGGCGGCACAGTCACCGATCCGGTCACCCACGGCCAGCATCTGGCGGGGCAAGGCGATGTCGTGGTGGTCTCGGTCAACCAGCGCCTCAACGTGTTCGGCTATCCGTGGCTCGCACCCTTCGATGCGCGCTATGCCGACAGCGGCAATCTGGGGCAGCTCGACCTGATCGCCGCGCTCGAATGGGTGCGCGACCACGCCGCGAAATTCGGCGGCGATCCGTCGCGCGTGATGGTGTTCGGCCAGTCGGGCGGCGGCGCCAAGATCGCGACGCTGATGGCCATGCCCGCCGCCAACGGCCTGTTCCATTCCGCCGCGACAATGAGCGGGCAGCAGGTCACCGCCAGCGGCCCGACCAATGCGCTGAAACGCATCACGGCCTTCTTCGAACAGGTCGGCGTCCCCGTCGGCGACGTGGACGGATTGAAGGTGCTCTCGACCGAGCAGATGGTCGCCGGACTCGACGCCACCGATCCGGTGCTGGGCGGCAGCCTCTATTTCGGGCCGGTGCTCGACATGGTGAACCTGCCGCGCCACCCTTTCTGGCCCGACGCCGCGCCGCAGTCTCTCGCGATTCCGATGATCCTGGGCAATACGACAGACGAAACGCGCGCCTTCATCAGCCCGGACGGTCCCTTCCTGCAGGGCATCGACTGGTCCAATATCGCCGAGCGCATCCGGCCCAACATCAAGATCGACCTGCGCCCCGATTACGTGGTGCAGCAATATCGCGAACATTTCCCCGACTGGTCGCCCGAGCAAGTGTTCTATGCCGCCACGACCGACGGACGCAGCTGGCCGGGCCAGTGGATCGAGGCGGACGAGCGCGCAAAGGCGGGTGCGGACAAGACCTGGGTCTATCAGCTCGACCGCGAATCCCCGGTCGATCCGCAGCGCGGGGCGGCGCATACCGACGACCTGCCCTATGTGTTCGGCACGCTGGACGCACCGGGCAGCTACTCCGGCACGGGCAAGCGGGCGCGGGACATCAGCGCGGCGATGATCAGGGCCTTCACTGGCCTTGCCCGCACTGGCACGCCGGGCCTGACCGACTGGGCACCTTACACCCTGCCCGACCGCGCCACGCTGATGGTGGCGCAAGACCGCATCGCGATTGAGAACGACCCGCGCGGCTGGCAGCGCGAAATGTGGTCGACCGCGCCCTATATCCAGCCGGGGATCTGAACCTTATTTCGCCGCCACCGGATAGGCGATGATGATCGACAGCGGCGCATCGCCGGTCTGCCGCATGCCCACGACCGCGCCTTCGTACAGATAGGCCGCCATGCCGGGTTTTAGCGCCGCCTCCACCCCGTCCGAAATCACCACGCCCTCGCCCTCGGTGACGTAATAGACCTCGTCATGGCTGATCGGATGCTCGCCGATGGCCGCGCCAACGTCGAGCACGCGGCGGCGGAATTCCATCGTGCGCGGCTGCGGCGCGGCGTCGCTGATGCGGTACGCGGTCGACATGCCGATCGCGCCATGGGGCGGCGCCTCGCGCACCATCACCTCGCTTTCGCTGACCACCACCATCGGCGGCGCGGTGCCGCTGGTCGGCTCCTGTGCCGTGGCGCAGGCGGAGCAGGCCAGCAGCGACACGCCCAATATGGCGCGCCCCGCGATCACCGGGCCTGCTCGCGCATGGCCCGGTCGCGCGCGCTCAGGAATTCCTGCGCCTCGACGGTCTGACCGGGATAGAGCCCCGATTTGGGCGTCATCGTCGCCAGATCCCACTGCGCCGGATCGAACGCCGCGCGGGTCGCGGGGAACGTCGGATAGCCGCCGACCTCGTCCTGCGAATCGATGATCTCGCCGCGCCCTTCGGCGATATAGAACAGCACGCGGATCTCCTCGTCCGTGCGGTCCCACGGCCGCGCACCGGCCTGCCGCAGCAGCGTCGTCTCCACGTCCTTGGCGGGCATCACGTCGTAACCGTCCGGGCTGTGCAGCGGTGCATCGACCTCGATCAACTCCGCCTCGGTCTGGCCATAGGTGCCGAACATGGGCAGCGGCTCGCCGTGGCGGTCCACCGCGATATTGTCGGCCCCGTAATATTTGAGGTCGCCCACACCGCCCAGCATCAGGAACGGCAGATCTTCCGACGTCGAATTGCCGCCGCGCATCACATTGCCGACCGCGGTGATCTCGCCCGCCACATGCGGATGACCCATCCATTCGAGGTCCATCAGATTATAATGCACCGCGCGCAGGCCGGGGTCATAGATGAAATTATTGACCATCAGCACCTGCGCCCCGCCCTTCACCAACGGCGAGCGTTCGACATTATGCGCCCAGATATTGCGGTCGAACACGATATTGGTCGCATTGTCGTGGATCAGCGAGCCCTTGGAATGCTCGCCCTTGGGATGGCTCGAATCGGCCAGCCCCTCGGCGGCGAAGTTCAGGCGGAAGGTAATGTCGTGGCTGGTGCCCTCGCGCCATTCCTCGACCGTGTCGCCGGTAAAGCGCGGGCCGCTGGCCGACATATTCTCGTCCACCGCCCACATGAAACTGTTGTTCTCGACCACGACATTATGCGCCGCCACGGTCGAGAAGGCGTCGGCCTCCCAGCCGCTGCGCTTGGGTTCGCCCGCGTCACCCATCATCACGCGCAAATGGCTGATCTTGACGTCATGGGTCTTCACGTCGATCCCGCCGCGCAGGATGGTGATGCCCGGCGACGGCGCGGTCTGGCCCGCGATGGTGACGAACGGTTCCTCGATGACAAGGCCCGATTTCTCCAGATCGATCGCGCCGCCGACTTCGAACACGATGATACGCGGCCCCTTCATGGCCAGCGCGGCGGCCAGGCTGCCCGGCCCGTCCTTCGCCAGCGTCGTCACCTTGAGGATCTTGCCGCCCTTGCCGCCCTCGGTCGGGTCTCCGGGCTGTGCCATCGAAGGCACACTCGTCGCCGCAAGGATCAGGGTCGCGGCTGCCAAGCCGCTGAAATAGGCGCTTTTCAACATCAATCATTCTCCCAACTGCTTGTTTCTTGACAGACCGTGGCGGCGGCGGCAATAGATAATGACACCGGTTACCAAAAACCGGGCGGGAGATTCGGATTGCCAGGGGCGCGTTTGCTGCCTTCCTCAGGTAACCGGTGTCATCTCGTTCGGAGCATGATGGGGAGGATACCATGAGGACCAACCGCAATTTTCTGAATTTCAAGAGCACGCTGCTGATCGGCAGCGCGCTGCTGCTGCCGCAGATGGCCCATGCGCAGGATGCCGCCAGCATGGACGCCGAAGAGGCTGCCGAGCAAGCGGTCGAGCAGGTCGAGGACGTCACCTCGCCCGGCGACAACGCCATCGTCGTCACCGGCTTCCGCGCCTCGCTGAACGCTGCGATCTCCGCCAAGCGCGAGTCGGTCGGTCAGGTCGATGTGATCGTCGCTGAGGATATCGCCAAGTTCCCCGACACCAACCTTGCCGAATCGCTGCAGCGCATTCCCGGCGTCGCGATCGAACGCGATGCGGGCGAAGGGCGCGCGATCACCGTGCGCGGCCTTGGCGCGCAGTTCACCCGCGTCCGCGTCAACGGGATGGAGACCATCGCGACCTCCACCGACGGCGCCTCGTCCAACCGCGACCGCGCGTTCGACTTCAACGTGTTCGCATCCGAACTGTTCAACTCGATCGTGGTCCACAAGACCGCCTCGGCCTCGCTCGACGAAGGTTCGCTTGGCGCAGTGATCGACCTGACCACGGGCAACCCGCTGGCCTATGGCGCGGGCACCAAGCTCGTCGGCTCGGTCCAGGGCCGCTACAACGATCTCAACGACGATCTCGCCCCGCGCCTTGCCGGTCTTGCCGCATGGGTCAACGATGACGAGACGCTGGGCGTGTCGGCCTCGGTCGCATGGTCGGAATACGAGACTCCGGAACTGGGCAACAACTCGGTGCGCTGGGCCAATAATGCCCAGTTCAACTCGGTCGGCGGCGTAAGCTGCGTCGACAATCCCGCCGATGCGGGCTGTTCGGAAGTCACCGCCGCCTTCCACCCGCGCATTCCGCGCTATGGTCTGGTGAACCATGACCGCGAACGCCTTGGCGCGACCGGCGCGATCCAGTTCCAGCCCAGCGATCGCACCAATATCGAGATCGACGGCCTTTATTCGCGCTTCTCGGAAGACCGCGACGAATATTGGGGCGAGGTCCTGCTGCGTTCGAACGAGCGGACCATCGACGTCGCGAATTATGCGATCGACGGCGACAACAACATGATCAGCGCGGACCTGACCAACGCGTGGATCCGCAACGAACGCTATCACCGCGAAAGCGAGACCGAGTTCTACCAGATCTCTGGCAAGCTGGAGCAGTATTTCACCGATACGCTGATGGCGCGCTTGTCGGGCGGCTTCTCGGAATCCGACGCCTCGATCCCGGTCGAGACGACGATCATCTTCGATGACCGCGACGGCGTATATTCCTACGACTACACCGACATGAAGAGCCCGCTGCTCTCGTTCGGCACCGATGTCACCGATCCCACCAACTTCCAGCTGGCCGAATTCCGTGATCGTCCGTCCGAAGTGAACAACAAGTTCAAGACCGTCGCACTCGACCTGGAATTCGAAGCCACCGACGGGCTGACCTTCAAGACCGGCCCGTTCTGGCGCGAGTTCGACTTCTTCACCACCGGCGCGCGCCGTGACAGCCAGTATTGCTCGGCCTTCACCTGCCCCGAGGGAGCCTATGGCGCCCCCGTCACCGCCGACCTGGCCGAACTCTTCGAACTGGGCGATGCGGGCCAGCCTTCGGGCAACACCAACAGCTGGGTCGTGCCCGACCTCGACGCGACCACCGATTTCCTCGATCTCTACAACCGCCCCGCCGTCACCCAGCAGGGCGACGAGCGCGGCGTGACCGAGGAAGTGTGGGGCGGCTATTTCGAGACCGGCTTCGAACTGGATCCGGGCGTGCGCATCAACGGCAATTTCGGCATGCGCTTCGCCCACACCAACCAGACGTCCAGCGGCTTCAACAGCGGCCAGTTCGTGACCGTGAAGCGCAGCTATGACGACCTGCTGCCCGCCATCAACGTCAATGTCTTCCCCGCGGACAATTTCATCATCCGCGGCGCCGTCGCCAAGGTGCTTACCCGCCCCAGCCTCGGTTCGCTGACGCCGGGCGGTTCGGTCGACCAGTTCAACTTCGGCATCTCGTCGGGCAATCCGTTCATCGATCCGTATCGGGCATGGAACTACGACGTCGCGTTCGAATACTACTTCGCTCCGGGCGCGATCGCGTCGGTGGCGCTGTTCCGCAAGGATGTCGAAAGCTTCCCGATCAGCGACGTGCAGACCATCACCTATGCGCAGAGCGGCCTGCCGCTCTCGCTGCTGACGGACGGCACGCCTGCCTATGACGCGGTCGTCAACGGCACCGATCCGGGTCGCGAATTCATCGCCCGCACGACGGTCAACGGCGAAGGCGCGACGATCCAGGGTATCGAGGTCGGCTTCAACCTGCCCTTCTCGGCCTTCGCCGACGGCTTCGTCAGCGACTTCGGCGTGCTGGGCAATGTCACCTATGTCGACAGCTCGCAGGATGTGACAACAGACTCCGGCGACATCCGCACGGTCACCTTCCCGGGCGTGTCGGAATATTCGGCCAATGGCACGGTATATTACGACAATGGCACCTTCTCGGTCCGCGTGTCGGGCGCCTATCGCGACGGCTATCACACCGGGGCGAGCGGCAACGGCAACTTCCTCGAAGGGTTCAACTCCACCTTCAACCTCGACGCGGCGGTCCGCTACCAGCTGACCGACAATGTCGAACTGATGCTGGACGGCACCAATCTGACCGACGATTACCGCTATCGCTGGACCGATATCGACGTGAAGCGCAACTACGAGAACAACCATTTCGGCCGGATCATCATGTTCGGTGCGCGGTTCGAAATGTGATCAAAGGGAGAGGGCAGGGTTTTAAGCGATGAAATCTGATCGAAGATCGGTTATTGCCGCTGGCCTTGCCTTCTCCACCTTGATTCATACTCGCGGTGAGGCGCAAACAGCACCGCCGAGCGCGGGAGGCCCAAGCTCTCCGGGCCTCCCGCAACCTCTTGAAACGATTGACTTGTGGCCCGGCAGGCTGTGGCCAAAGGGCGCGCCCGGTGCACCCGGCTCCCTCCCCGACGAAGTGACGACGGAACGCTCCGCCGATCCGCTCGTCTCCGACCGCGCCGTCCTCGGCATTTCCGTGCCGCGGCTTGCCGTGTTCCGCCCCGATCGACCGAACGGGGCGGCGCTCCTCCTGACCCCCGGCGGCGGCTATCGCCATGTCGTCGTGGACAAGGAAGGGTACGAATTCGCGCGTTGGGCCACGGCGCGCGGATTCACCTGTTTCGTCCTGTTCTACCGGCTGCCCTATGACGGCTGGGCGAACCGGGCCGACGTTCCGCTGCAGGATGCGCAGCGCGCCATGCGCGTCATCCGCCGCCGCCACCGCGACTTTGCCATCGACCCCGAACGCGTCGGTGCGATGGGCTTCTCCGCAGGCGGGCATTTGTGCGCCGACCTCGCCGCGCGCTTTGCCGCGCGCACCTACGAACCGGCGGACGAGGCGGATGCGCTGTCGGCAAAGCCGTTCTGCGCCGCGCCGATCTATCCCGTTATCTCGATGGACCCGCAATTCGCGCACCCCGGCTCGCGCGAACTTCTGCTGGGCGAGAACCCGACCAAGGCGATGGAAGCAGCCCATTCGCCCGACCGCAACGTCCCCGAAAATGCGCCCCCGCACTGGATCCTCCATGCCGAGGATGACGATGTCGTGCCGGTCAAGAACGCGCTCCTGCTGCGCGCGGCGCTGAAGGCGCGCGGCATTCCGGTCGAGACCCATCTGTTCCAGAACGGCGGCCACGGCTTTGGCTTGCGCAAGGCCATCGGCAAGCCGGTCGGCCACTGGCCCGAACTGTGGCGCGACTGGGCCCAGAGCGTGGGGTTCGCGTGATGAAATCGGGTCGCCGGGACATCTTCCGCGGAGCCGCGCTCCTCTCCCTGACCGGACTGATGGGGGTGCCCGGCGCGTCGGCACTGGCACAGTCGCCCCCTGCCCCAGCCCCGCGCGCCCCCGGCCCGCGCGCCCCCGCACCCCGCGCCACCAACTGGCGCCGCGACGGCGAAGGCAAGCGCATCGCCGATCTGGGCAATGGGCGCTTCCTCAATCCGCTGATCTCGGGTGATCGCCCCGATCCGGCGATCCTGAGGGACGGCGACGATTATTACGTCACCTTCTCCACCTTCGACGCCTATCCGGGCCTGCTGATCTGGCATTCGCGCGATCTGGTGAACTGGCAGCCGCTGAAGCCCGCGCTGCACAGGAACATCGGATCGGTCTGGGCCCCCAGCCTGCACAAGGACAGGGGGAAATATCTCCTCTACATCCCGGTGAAGGCCCAGCCGAGGAACGACATCTTCGTCGCATGGGCCGACAATATCACCGGCCCTTGGAGCGACCCGATCCCGCTCGGCCTGCACGATCATATCGACCCCTGTCACGCCGTCGCCGAAGACGGTTCGCGCTGGCTGTTCCTGTCGGGCGGCGACCGGGTGCGCCTGTCGGACGACAATCTGGCCCTCGCCGGAGAGGTCGAGCATGTCTACGACCCATGGCGCTATCCCGCCGACTGGATCGTCGAGGGTTTCTCGCCCGAAGGCCCCAAGATCCATCATGTCGGCGACTGGTACTACATGATCACCGCAGTCGGCGGCACCGCCGGTCCGCCCACCGGCCACATGGTGATCGCCGCGCGTTCGAAGTCGCTGCACGGCCCGTGGGAGGATCACCCCGGCAATCCCATCGTGCGCACCACCGACATCCGCGAAGCATGGTGGTCGCGCGGCCACGCCTCGCTGGTGCAGGCGCCCGACGACAGCTGGTGGTCGCTCTATCACGGATATGAGAACGGTTTCTGGACGCTGGGCCGCCAGTGCCTGATGGACCCGGTGCGCTTTACCGATGACGGCTGGTTCGAAATGACCGGCGGCGATCTGTCGCAGCCGATCGCCAGTCCCACGGGCGGCGAAGCGCTGCCGCACGGCATGGCGCTGTCCGATGATTTTTCGCAGCCTCTCGCGCTCGGCACCAAGTGGTCGTTCTTCAAACCCGCCGATGACGAGGAAGCGCGCATCCGCGTGGCCGAAAACACGCTGCATCTGAAGGGCAAGGGCGATGCGCCCTCTTCGGGCTCGCCGCTGCTCATCACCGCGGGCGACCGCAGCTACAGGTTCGAATGCGATATCGAGATCGAGCCGGGCGGCCGCGCCGGGCTGATCCTGTTCTACGACGACAGGCTCTATGCCGGGCTCGGTTTCGACGAGGACCGCTTCGTCACCCATCAATACGGGATAGAACGCGCCCGCCCCTTGAACCCGCATGGCCGAAGGATGAGGATGCGGGTCACCAACGATCGCCATATCGTCACCTTCGACACCAGCGGCGACGGCGGCCGGACATGGCTGCGTTTCGACCGGGGGATGGAAGTGTCGGGCTATCATCACAATGTGCGCGGCGATTTCCTGATGCTGCGCCCCGGCCTCTATTCGGCGCGCGGCGGCACCGCGACATTCCGCGACTTCACCTTCCGCGCCTTCGATCCGGACGCTGCATGACCCAACGCTTTTCCCTCTCACGCCGCAGGCTGATCGCGGGCGGCACGGCTTTTGCCGGTCTCGCGCTCACCGGCTGCCAGCCGCGCCTGTCGGGCCTGTTCACCGGGGCCGACACGCATCCTGGCGATTATCCCACCGTGCAGGCGGTCGAATATATGGGCCGGCTGCTGGGCGAACGCACGGGCGGACGGCTGGGCATCAAGGTGTTCGCCGGTTCGCAGCTGGGCAATGAACGCGACACGCTGGAGATTACCAGCTTTGGCGGCATCGACTTCAACCGCGTCAATCTCGCCCCGCTCAATTCGGTCGAGCCGATGACGATCCCGCCCTCGCTGCCCTTCATCTTCAGATCGGTGGCGCATATGCGCCGCGCGCTGGACGGCGACATCGGGGACGAGATCCTGGCCGCGATGGAAAAGCAGGGGCTGATCGGCCTGTGCTTCTACGATTCCGGGGCGCGCAGCGTCTATAACACCCGCCGCGCGATCTTCACGCCGGACGACATGCGCGGGCTGAAACTGCGCGTCCCCTCGTCCGATCTCTATCTCGCCATGGTCAATGCGCTGGGCGCGAACGCCGTCCCCATGCCCTTTGACGAGGTGTACCAGTCGCTCGCGCAGGGCGTGATCGACGGGGCGGAGAACAACTGGCCCAGCTTCGAAAGCGCGCGCCACTACGAAGTGGCCCGCTACATGAGCCTGACGCAGCACCTCTTCACCCCCGAAATCCTGCTGATGTCGAAAATCAGCTGGGACAAGCTTTCGGCCGAAGACCAGCAACTGGTGCGGCAGGCGGCACGCGAATCCGTGCCCTTCATGCGCGACCTGTGGGACGCGCGCGTCGAAAGCAGCCGCGCCAATATCGTCGCCTCGGGCGTCGAGGTGAACGACGTCGACACCGCTCCCTTCGCGCAGCAGATGCGCCCGGTGTGGGACCAGTTCCTCGTCACCCCGCAGCAGCAGGACATCGCCAGCCGCATCGTCGCGCTGGGCGAGCAAATGGCCAAACAGGAGAAGCCGTCGTGAAATTCATCTCCGACTGGCTCGCCCGCCTCGGCGCATTCGGCCTTGTCGTCATGACCGCCGTGGTCGGCTGGCAGGTGTTCGGCCGCTTCATCCTCGATTCCAGCCCATCATGGACCGAGCAGACCGCGCTGCTGCTGATGATCTGGTACGTCCTCTTCGCCGCCGCCGCGGGAGTGCGAGAGGGCTTCCATATCCGCATCGCGTTGCTCGACGATCTGGTGGGCGAACGATCCGTCGCCGTCCTGCACCGCATCATCAATGTGCTGGTCGCGCTCATGGGCCTCGCCATCGCGGTCTATGGCGCGCAATTGCTGTGGGCGGTGCGCGATCACGTGATCCCCTCGCTCGGCCTCAGCCGCTGGGTCGCCTATGCGCCGCTGCCGATCAGCGGCCTGCTGATGGCGATCTTCGCGGTCGAAAACATGGTCCGCCCGCCCAGCGACGACGGGCTGGAAGACAGCCCGATTCCGGGGAGCGCCGACTGATGGAACTGCTCGTCCTTTTCGGGGTGCTCTTCGCCCTGCTCGCCATCGGCGTCCCCGTGGCCTTCGCCTTGTTCGGCGCGGCGCTCGCCTGCTTTGCGGTGATCGACATCCCGCTGGTGGTCGCGGTGCAGCGCATGGCATCGGGCATCAGCGTCTTCACCCTGATGGCGATCCCCTTCTTCATCTTCGCCGGAGACCTGATGTACCGCGCCGGCATCGCCGACCGGCTGGTCAAGGTCGCCGACGCCGCGCTGGGCCGCGTGCGCGGCGGGCTGGGGCTGGTCGACGTGGGGGCCTCGATGATGTTCGGCGCCGTATCGGGCAGCGCCATCGCCAGCGCGTCCGCCATTGGGTCCAGCCTGGTCCCGCTGATGCGCGACAAGGGCTATCCCGGCGATTACGCGGTGAACGTGACGGTGACGGCGGCCATCGTCGGCCTGCTGATCCCGCCTTCGCACAACATGATCATCTATTCCGCCGCATCGGGCATCGGCGTGTCGATCGGCGACTTGTTCGTGGCGGGCATCGTGCCTGGCCTGCTGACCGGCTTCCTGCTGATGCTGGTGGCATGGCTGGTGGCCCGCCGCCGCAATCTGCCGAAGGGCAGCTTCCCCGGCTGGCGCAACTTCGTCGTCGCCGCGATCTACGCGATCCCCGGCCTGATGACCGCGGTCATCATCATGGGCGGCATATTGTCGGGCTATTTCACCGCCACCGAAAGCTCGGCCATCGCGGTGATCTATACCATCGTGATCGGCGTATTCGTCTATCGCAGCCTCGGCTGGGCGGCGTTCTGGGACGCGGCGGGCAAGTCGGTGCGCACCGCGGCCATGGTGCTGTTCATCATCGCGGCGGCCACGGCCTTCGGCTTCGCGCTTGCCCTGCTGGAAGTTCCCGCCGCACTCGCCAGCCTGATCGCGGTCATCACCGACGATCCGTTTCTGACGCTGCTGATCATCAACATCATGCTTCTGCTACTGGGCACCTTCATGGACATGGCGCCGCTGATCGTGATCACCACGCCGATCTTCCTGCCCGTCGCGATGGGCATGGGCGTCGACCCGGTGCATTTCGGCATCATCATGATGCTGAACCTCGGCATCGGACTGGTGACGCCGCCGGTGGGCTCGGTGCTGTTCGTGGGCTCCGCGGTGGGCAAGATCCCGGTGACCACGCTGGTGAAGACGATCTGGCCGTTCTACGGCACGCTGATCTTCGCGCTCGCGCTGATCACCTATATTCCGTGGCTGTCGCTGGGCTTGCTGGGCATGTGGAACTGACGCGTCACGCCCCGGCGGCCTCGACCATCGCGTCCCATTCATCCCACGGGATCTCGCGCCCCGGATAGGCCACGTTGTCAAACGGCCATTCCGCCGCGACCCAGCCCCTGACCCAGTCGTAAAGCGCGGCATCGAAACCGGCGTCATATTCCGCCTTGGTCACCCACAGCATGACCACCGCATCATAGCCCTCGACCGGGCTGGGCCGCACATAGACGCTGCCCCGCTCGCGGCTGCCATCGGGCGTCAGCACGCCATAGGCGAAGGATTCGCGCCCTTCGAACCGCGCCTGCTCCGTGAGCATGTCCTGCATCGCATCTTCGTCGGTCAGCCCCTCGTGCGGCCATCCGGTGCTGCGCGTGAAAGTCTGCTGCAGATGCTCGATAGAGGACATGTAGGCGTCGTAATCCACCTTCACGAGCTCCGGCCCCAGCGGCACCAGCTTGAACCCGTCCCCCTCGGCCAGCACCGGCACGTCGAACCCGGCAGGAACGAAAGCATCCTCCGCCGCAGCGGCACCCGCCTCCTGCGCCAGCACGGCCCCGCCCGCCACCGGCCCGGCGGCCAGCAGCAATCCGGCCAAAGCAATCGCGATCCTCATTCAGCAACCCCCCTCGAAAACGCACGTCCTGGCCGCGTTGCACATCCTATCAAGAGCAGGCCCAGAGTTGTTCGGCCAACAGCCGGATCCACATCCAGAACCGGTAGAAAAAGCTCCTACCGACAACACTGCGAACCGTTGTATTGTGATCGTGGATCGACAATTTGACAACGGGGCGATCATCGATGCGAACATTCAGCAGCTTTCCTCGCCTGCCAGCCGCCTTCGCCGCATTGATGGGCGCATCCTGTCTCGGAATGATCGCCTCGCCCGCCATGAGCTGCATGATGGCGCCCCCGCCATTCGATCCCGCCTTCACTCCGTCGGATGCTATCGTGGTGGCGCAAATCGTGGGGGAAGACGCTGTCAGGAAAGGATGGCCCAGCATCTTTCGTCTAAAGCCTATTCGTCAGGTCTACGGCGCTGGCGCGCCGGATGTCGTAAAGATTGGCGGTGTCCCGCCATGTCCTTCCGACATGGGGCCGGCGTTCAGCACGTCCGACCGTTTGCTCTTGTATCTGCGTCAGGACCAGAGGGGAGGATACTTCCTGCTTGGCTGGCGAATAGCCGGAACTGAATCCGACTTCTCGTCGGTCCTCGAAACCAATCGAGTGGCAGAACGGCGCGAATTGCGCCGAACCCAGTATTATCCGGTCAATCGATCCTGGCGATATGGCCGGACCGTCGCGCTGTCCGCCAACGACCCGAACGCATGGTTACGGGATGACGATTTTCCGCCCGGCTTCTTTGATCCGCCGAACAACGATCGATTGATGGTCGTTGCATTCGACGTGACCAAGGACGGCAACATGGCCAATTGTCTCGTCGCTCAGCCCTCGGGCTTCGCGGATTTCGACGCCAAGGTGTGCGCCCTCATCGAAGAGAGGGCGAAGCTCGTCGCCCCATTGTTTCCGGAGGAGCGCTCCGGCCGCTACACCATTTCACGAGAGCGCAGACCGAGCGAACGATTGCACCGATGATCGATCACTTCGCATCTATCCCGCCACTCACCGCTCAGCCTTCTTCCCGAATCGGCCGAGACCGAGAGCAATCCTGCGGCCGCCCCTCCAATCCACCCGAGCACGCCCCGCCCCACGGACAGGTTTGCGCGGGCTCACGCTTCGATCTATGACGGGTCATGGGTTTTCCAATCTGGTTCGCCGTTATCTGGGCGCTCGTCCTGCTGGTGGGGGGCGGATTGCTGACCACGATCGGCGAATGGTACGAACGCCTCGCCAAACCATCCTGGCAGCCGCCCGACTGGCTGTTCGGCCCGGCATGGACGGTGATCCTCGGGCTTGCCGCATGGGCGTTCGTGCTATGCTGGGATGCGGCGGCGGACAGCGGCGATACGGGCTGGCTGATCGCGCTCTATCTGGTGAACGGCGTGTGCCATTTCCTGTGGTCCCCGCTGTTCTTCAACATCAGAAGACCCGACTGGGCGCTGATAGAGGTGCCCTTTCTGTGGCTGTCGGTGCTGTCGCTGTGCATCGTGCTGCGCGAATGGTCGGTCTTCGCAAGCTGGCTGATCGTGCCCTATCTCGCATGGGTCAGCTTCGCGGCCATACTGAACTGGAAGATCGTCGCGCTGAACGGCCCCTTCACGGGCCGCCGCGCGACCTGAGCCGGGGGGGTACCGCGCAACCACCGCTGACGAACGATTGTGAACGCCGGCGCACCAGATATGATGACCATCATGGACCAAAGCGTTATTGCAGAGCTGGCAGCGGTGGCCTCAGTGCTTGCAGCCACTTTCTTCTTCCCGAAGTGGTTTTCGTTTCGACAACGGGCGATAGCTGGCGCGATCCTGTTTCCTCTTGGGTCGCTAGGCATTTTCATAGGTCTGGCACTGGGCGATCAGCCCATCATGCGGTCTGAAACTTTCGCCAGCTTCTGGGTCGGTGCCTGCGGTTTTGCCCTGATCCTATCCATCACGCTCCTGGTCCCGGTTCTATTCGAGTGGCGCAGGAAAACCCGGCATCCCCGAGCCAGGAAGGAAAAATGGCCGGCTGGTCACTGGAAAGGCTAGCCTCGGCGTTCCGACACCGCCGCCCCACATCTTCCCCGCATCCCCCGCCCCACATCTTCCCCGCATCCCCACTGTCCTACACACCCCCGATCCGCTATCGCCGAACCGCCGCCACCCTCTGGCACCGGCTCTTTGAAACCGTCCGATCTCTCCGCACCCCGCGCGTGTAAACTTTGGGCCGGAACGCCAGCATCTCCGCGGCCTTGCGCAAGGTGACAGCCCTTGTAGGATGTGTCACCTTTGTCACTTTTCAAACGCCTGAAAGGCCGCGCCTAAAGCGTGACGCCGCGCTTCCAGATCGAGATGACGCGCTGGCCGCTGCGCTCGCTGGCGGTCTGGCGGCCACTCGCGATGGCCAGCAATTCCTGCGCGAAATCGGCGTCCACCTCCCCGGCGGGTTCGCTCAACATGCGGCCCGCGTCGAAGTCGATCCAGCCCGCTTTGCTGGCCGCCAGCTTCGAATTGGACGCGATCTTCACCGTGGGCACCGGAAAGCCCAAAGGCGTGCCGCGGCCCGTGGTGAACAGGATCATGGTCGCCCCCGCCGCCGCCAGCGCGGTCGAGGACACGGCATCGTTGCCCGGCGCTTCCAGCAAGGTCATGCCCGCCATGTCCGCCGTGCCGCCATAATCGATCACGTCGACCAGCGGCGCCTTGCCGCCCTTCTGCACCGCGCCCAGCGATTTCTCCTCCAGCGTGGTGATCCCGCCCTCGATATTGCCGGGAGAGGGATTTTCCGAAACCGGCTGCCCCTGCTCAAGGAAATAGCGTTTGAACCGGTTGAGCAGCCCCGTCGCCTTGTCGTGAACCTCGCCCGAGACGCTGCGCGCGAACAGCGATCCTTCCGCGCCGAATATCTCGGGGATTTCGGTCAACACCAGCCGCCCGCCGCTGGCCGCAACCCGGTCGCTGAACCGGCCAAGCAGCGGATTGGCCGTCACGCCCGAAAGCGCGTCCGACCCCCCGCATTTCAGCCCGACCGCCAATGCCGAGGCAGGCGCTTTCACCCGCGTCTCGCCGGACAATTCCCCGACCAGCGCGTCGATCAGCGCATTGGCGCGGTCATATTCGTCGCCCGGATCCTGCGCACGCATCACCCGCAGCTTGGACCGGCTGCGTTCGGGCACACGCTCGATCAGCGCGTCCAGCTGGTTGCTCTCGCACCCAAGGCCGATCAGCACCACCCCGCCCGCATTGGGATTGTCGCACAGCGCCGCCAGAACATCGCGCGTCCCCGACAGATCGTCGCCCAGCTGCGAACAGCCATGCGGATGGCCAAAGCCGACGATCCCGTCGATCTTGCCCGCCGCGATCGCATCGCCGTGGCGCATCTCCGCCTCGCGCGCCAGCATCTCGCACATCGGCGCGACGCAGCCGACCGTCGGGATCAGCCAGATCTCGTTTCGCGTGGCATAGCGGCCATCCTCGCGCCGGTATCCAAGCCAGCTGCCCAGCGGCTCGGCCCCGGTGTCATTTTCAGGCCCCGCGAAATCGCCATAGGCCACCTCGCCCGACAGCGCGGTCTTCAGATTATGCGAATGCACATGATCGCCGGCCGAAATCGGCGCACTGGCCAGCCCGATCTGCTCGCCATAGCGGATCACCGGATCGCCCAGCGCATGATCCCGCAGCGCAATCTTGTGACCCGAACAAATTGCGGTATTCGCCGTGATCGCGGCGCCGTTTGCCTCGACCGCCTCGCCCGCCGCGATATCGCGCAAGGCCACCAGCACGGTATCATCGGCATGGCAGCGCATGGCTGTCGGCATGCGGGTCTGTTCGATCGTGCCTGTTGTTGTCATATCGTTCTTTCGACACCGGTATCTATCGGATTGACCGGTTGATTCTGGTCGGCACCCATTGCATGAGCGCCTTTGACACCGGTTACCAGAACGCAGCGGTCACAGCAATCGGCCGAGTTACAGGAGAGTGAAATGACCCGCCCCCTCAACCTCCATCCCGACCGCCTGCTACCCAGCGACCCCGCCGTCCGCGCCGTCGCCCGCGAACTCTACGCCAGCGTCAAGGATCTGCCGATTGTCAGCCCGCACGGTCACACCGATCCCAGCTGGTTCGCCAGTAACGAAAGCTTCGGCAATGCGACCGAACTGCTGCTGGTGCCCGACCATTACATCTTCCGCATGCTGTATTCGCAGGGCGTGCGGCTCGAAGACCTCGGCATCGCGGGGCACAAGGCGGACCCGCGCAAGGCATGGCGTATTCTGGCCGAGAATTATTACCTGTTCCGCGGCACGCCCTCGCGCATGTGGCTCGACTGGGTGTTTACCGAGGCTTTCGGAATGGAAGTCCAGTTGTCGGGGGAAACGGCGGACCTGTATTACGATACGATCACCGAAAAGCTGGCGACCGAAGATTTCCGGCCACGCGCCCTGTTCGACCGCTATGGCATCGAGGTGATCGCCACCACCGAAGGTCCGCTGGATACGCTGGAACACCATGCGGCGATCAGGGACAGCGACTGGAATGGCCGGGTGGTCACCGCCTATCGCCCCGATCCCGTGGTGGACCCGGAGTTCGAGGGTTTCAGCGCCAATCTCGACCGCTTTTCCGAACTGACCGGAGAGAATTGCCGGACGTGGCAGGGCTACCTCAACGCCCATCGCCAGCGCCGTGAATTCTTCAAGACGATGGGCGCGACCAGCAGCGATCATGGCCATCCGACCGCCGCCACCGCGAACCTGTCGGCTGCCGAGGCCGCGCTGCTGTTCGATCGTGTCAAGGACGGCAAGGCCAGCAAGGACGACGCCGAACTGTTCCGCGCGCAAATGCTGACCGAAATGGCGGCGATGAGCATCGATGACGGGCTGGTCATGCAGATCCACCCCGGCAGCTTCCGCAACCACAACGGCTGGCTGTTCGAGAATTTCGGCCGCGACAAGGGCGCCGACATCCCGACGCGCACAGATTACGTCCATGCGCTCAAGCCGCTGCTCGACCGCTTCGGCAACAGCCGCGACCTTTCGATCATCCTCTTCACGCTGGACGAAAGCGTCTACGCCCGCGAGCTTGCCCCGCTGGCCGGGCATTATCCGGTCCTCAAACTTGGCCCCGCATGGTGGTTCCACGACAGCCCCGAGGGCATGCGCCGCTTCCGCCACAACACGACCGAGACGGCGGGTTTCTACAACACCGTCGGCTTCAACGACGACACGCGCGCCTTCCTGTCGATCCCGGCCCGCCACGATGTCGCTCGCCGTATCGATTGCGGCTTCCTGGCCCAGCTTGTCGCCGAACACCGGATCGAGGACTGGGAAGCGGCAGAACTGGCACAGGACCTGTCGTATAACCTCGTGAAGAAGGCCTACCGGCTGTGAGGCTGTCGCCCGACACACTCGCCTCGCTGCCCGGCGATATCGCGGTCCCCTCCTATGACCGCGAAGCGCAGGCGATCGGCATCGTCCACTTCGGGATCGGTGCGTTCCACCGCGCGCATCAGGCCTGGTATACCGATCTTGCCCTGAATGCGGGCGAACAGGGTTGGGCCATCAGCGGCGTGTCGCTGCGCTCGGCCAGCGTGGCCGAGCAGCTTAACCCGCAGGACGGGCTCTATTCGGTAACGGCGCGCGGCGGAGGCACTTCCGCCACACGCATCGTGGGCGCGGTTCGCGAGGTGCTCTTCGCGCCGCAGGATCCCGAAGCCGTGGTCGCGCGCATCGCTTCGCCCGATTGCCGCATCGTCAGCTTCACCGTGACGGAAAAGGGCTATGCGCGCGCCGGCGACGGATCGCTAGACATCGCGGCGGCCGAACACAGCTTCTACCCGCTGCTTGCCGAGGGACTGGCGCAGCGAAAGGCGGCGGAGCTGCCGGGCATAACCTTGTTGTCCTGCGACAATCTGGCGGAAAACGGGCAGCAACTGACCCGGCTGATGCGCGAATGGCTGGCGGCGAAGGACCCTGCTCTGATCGACTGGTTCGCCGCGCATTGCACCTGCCCGCAGACCATGATCGACCGCATCGTGCCCGCCACCACCGAAGAAGACCGTGCCGCGCTGGAGGACAAGCTTGGCATGCGCGACGAGGGCGCGGTTCTGACCGAGGCGTTCAGCCAATGGGTGATCGAGGATCGTTTCGCCGGCCCCCGACCGAAATGGGAAGACCACGGCGCCCAGCTGGTGGCCGATGTCGCGCCCTACGAAACTGCCAAGCTGCGGATGCTGAACGGCGCGCATTCGATGCTCGCCTATTGCGGGCTGGAGCGTGGCTTCACCTTTGTGCACGAAGCCATCGCCGACCCCCAACTTCAGGCTTTGACCCGACTACTGATGATCGAAGAAGCGGCCCCGACCATCGACGCCGCCCCCGATCAGGATCTTGCCGCCTATGCCGAAAGCCTGATCGAACGCTTCGCCGAACCGGCGGTGCGCCACCGGCTGGCGCAGATCGCGATGGACGGTTCGCAAAAGATCCCGCAGCGCTGGCTCGACACGGTGACATGGCACAATGATCGCGGCCAAGAGTGCCCGGCCATTCGCACCGCTTTCCATGCGTGGATCGCTCATCTCGCCGACGGCGATCTCGTCAACGACCCGCAGGGCGACGAGCTGCGCGAATTGCTTGGGAGCGCCGGGCCAGAGGCTGTCGCACGGCGCATGGCAGACGGCCGTTTCCCGATCGAGGCGATCCTTTAGGCGTGGTCATTTCAAGGGTCTGGCATGGCCCCGGAAAATGGCGCAAATCCGCCATATTAAGGCGGAACAAAGGCAGAAAACGCGCGGCATTAAGGCAATAAAATTAAGGGCCTCGCAAGGCAAATTGCGGTATCGTCAATTCATCATGGACGAGTGAACCGCGAAACCGGACGGGCGCGGGTCTTCAGGCAAAGGTCGGATCCCCGCAAGCGTCCATTTCGCCCCCATCGATGGAGGCGCAAACACGATGGCCAGGCAGGCCCCGCAGCGAAGAAGATCGAGACGCCTCGTGGCGTTTGCAATCGCAGGTGCGGGTCTGGTCGGATTGCTTGGCGGGGCTCTTGGCGGGGCCGCGGGGGCGTACTGGGTGCTGCAAACGATCGGCACGCCCAAGATCACGCCCGCCGCCCGGAACGCCGTGCTGGCCTATGACGACATGCCGGCCGATGGCATGCGGCCGGTCGATATCGCGGGGCTGCGCCGCAACGGTACCCCGCTCAACCCCTGCGTCATTTCCTTTCTGCAAGAGAACGAGGAATTGTTCGGCTCCGCGGATTGGGCGAATGTCCGGTTCCACCCCGAATTCCGCAACGACGACATCATTAACGAGGTCGCCTTTGCGCGCGGAGTGCTTGGTATCACGCGCCAGAACGACGTCTACATCGCCGTTCCCAAAGAGCCGTCAAACCTCAACCAGCTGAACGAACGGTTGTTCTTCCACGAACTGGCCCATGTCGCCCAATATGCAGCCGGCCTCGACATCGGCGATTACGCCACCAGCGCTGCCGCGAGCTATGCCAATGGGGCGCAACCGAAACAGAACTTCTACGAAGAGCAAGTGCGTGACAAGGAGCAGGCGATGCTGGATGCCTGGTATGCCAGCGACCAGCGCCGCGTCTGCCATCCCGATCTGGAAGACGCCTCCCGCCGCGCGGAAAGCGAGCGTCCTGAGGTGCAATATGCATTCTTCGATACGGACAAGGGCGAATATGAAATCGTCAGGCACCGGCTGCATGTCGGCAAGGGCTTTGCGCTGCCCACCCATCCGGCGCCTGCTCCAAAAGCCATCGAGACCGAAGCGGATGCCGGTTGAAACCGCGCGCCCGGCAAATTTTCAGGGCTTGCGAAAATTTCATTAGATAGCGCCTCGAATCTGTCGTAAATCATCGACCAGCACGTGCCGGATTCCAGTCAGGCGGCGGCTTCTATGCCTGTTTTTTCAAGGCGAAGTTTTCGTGCCATCATCCAGATATTCGCAATGACGATCAGCCTTTCGAACGCTCTGCAGTCGGGTCATGCTCCCTTCTGCCGATCGGAACGCTGAACGCTTTCGCGAGGTTTTTTCGAAAGACCACTATCCATGCCCAGCAGGATCAAACCGCTCGACGCCATTTTGGCGACCGCGGAAAAGCATGCCCTTCCCCGCTCTCTCGGCCCCGTACAACTGATGCTGCTGGGCATCGGCGCCATCATTGGCACCGGCATTTTTGTCCTGACCGCCGCCGCTGCGCAAAAGGCGGGGCCCGGCATGATCTGGAGCTTCGTGATCGCTGGCGGCGTCTGCGCAGTCGCGGCGCTCTGCTATTCCGAACTGGCCTCGATGGTGCCGGTTTCGGGATCGGCCTATACCTATTCCTACGCCGTGGTCGGCGAATTGCTGGCCTGGATGGTCGGCTGGGCGCTTATCCTCGAATATGCGGTGGCCGCCGCTGCCGTGTGCGTCGGCTGGTCCGGCTATTTCATGGGCCTGATCGAAAGCGCTACGGGATTTGCCCTGCCCACGGCCCTATCCGCGGGGCCTGCGTGGTCGCTGGCGGGCGTCGACTTCAGCCATGGCCTCATCAACCTTCCCGCGATCGGCGTGGCACTGGCGGTCACGGCCCTGCTGGTGGTCGGCACGAAGGAAAGCGCCACGTTCAACGCGGTGCTGGTCGCGATCAAGATCGCAGCGCTCACGCTTTTTATCGCGCTGACCGTTCCCGCGATGGATAGCGGGAATTTCACGCCCTTCGCACCCAATGGCTGGTTCGGCCCCGAAGGCACGAGCGGGCTGGGCATCGTCGGCGCGGCGGCGTCGATCTTCTTCGCCTACGTGGGCTTCGACGCCGTCTCGACCGCAGCCGAGGAGACCCGCGACCCGCAGCGCAACGTGCCGATCGGCCTGATCGGCAGTCTCGTGGTCTGTACCGCGTTCTACCTCCTCGTCACCATGGGCGCGATCGGCACCATCGGCGCACAGCCCACCTCGCTCGGTGTCCAGCCCGGATCGGCGGAATTCGCCCGCGAATGCGCGGCGCTGGCGGCGCAGGGCGCAGAGCCGCTGGTCTGTTCGGACGAAGCGCTGGCGCATGTTCTGCGTGCGATAAACCAGGGCTGGGCCGGCAATCTGGTCGGGATTGCCGCCAATCTGGCGCTGCCTTCGGTCATTCTTATGATGCTGTACGGTCAGACCCGCATCTTTTTCGTGATGGCGCGTGACGGCCTGCTTCCCGAAAAGCTGGCCACCATCCACCCGCGCTGGAAGACCCCGCATATCGTGACGATCATCACCGGCGTATGCGTCGCCATCGCTGCCGCGCTGCTCCCGGTGGGCCAGCTGGCCGATATCTCGAACTCGGGCACGCTTTTCGCCTTCTTCATGGTGGCGGTTGCGGTGATGATCCTGCGCAAGCGCGATCCGCACCGCAAACGCCCGTTCCGCACGCCGGCGGTATGGGTCGTCGCCCCGGTTGCCGCCGCAGGATGCGTCGCGCTGTTCGTCAACTTGCCGTTCGAAGCGATGCTGGTGCTGCCGGTGTGGGGCGCGATCGGGCTGGCGGTCTATTTCCTGTATGGCCACCGCCACAGCCATGTCGGCCGCGGTTTAATCGAAGTTCACGAGCAGGATCCCGAGGCCCCGCAGCCGCCCATCGTCCATCCCTGATAGCGCCGAAAAATTTTATGGCGACAATGTGGCAATAATATGGACAGTCCGCCACATTCTCGTCTAAAGGATGCGCGTCGGCTCATCGTGAGTCGGCATTCGAGGATTTTGCACATGAAGAAGATTGCTCTCGTTCTCGCTGCCAGCAGCGCTGCTTTCGCGATGACCGCTTGCTCGGAACCCACCGAAGAAGCGACGACCGAAGAAGTTGCGGCTGAAGAAGTTGCTGCTCCCGTCGTTGAAGAGCCCGTCGTCGAGGAAACCGACGTCGTGACCGACGAAGCCGTTGCTCCGGTTGCTGAAGAAGCTGCTACGGACGCTGCCGTCGACGCCACCGTCGAAGCTGCTCCGGCCGAGTAATCGCGCCGCCGGATTTCCGGCAAGGATACGGCCCGCCTCCCACTTGGGAAGCGGGCCGTTTTCTTTTGGTTGTTACCCTTCGGAAGAAGACGGGGTCGCGGGCGCATTGACCGCATCGCATCGGCCGCTAAACACGTGCCAACCCAAGACCTTAACCCAAAGGATCACGATGACCAGACTGGCCGCGCTGGGCGCTAGCCTATTCGCCCTCACGCTTGCCCTTTCGTCCCAGGCGGCTCTGGCCGTGCAGGACGAATCCACCGAGGTCTCGGCGAATACGCCGCCCGCCGCCTCCGCTTCGGCGCAGGGTAGCGAGCAGAGCGGGCCGAACCGCCGCTTTACCGGCGCAGACCTGTTCGACCTCTCCATCGCCGCCGATCCGCAGATCAGCCCAGACGGCAGGCGCATCGCCTATGTGCGAAAATCAAATGACATCATGACCGACCGGGCGCGCAGTTCGATCTGGCTGATCGATACGGCGACGGGATCGGAAATTCCGATCACCGGCATGATGAACGACGCCTTCTCGCCCCGCTGGTCGCCCGACGGCAAGCGCCTGGCCTTCGTTTCGACCGAGGGCGGCAGCGCCCAGATGTGGGTGCGCTGGATCGACGCGGGGGAGAGCGTGCGCCTGACCGGCCTTCCCTCCAGCCCCGGCAGCATTGCATGGGCACCCGACGGCAATTCCATCGCCTACAGCATGACGGTCGAGGACAGCGGCCTGCAACTGGGCAGCCAGCCCGAGGGCAAGCCCGAAGGCGCGGAATGGGCCGAGCCGCTGGAGATCCACGACCTTGTCACCTATCGCGCCGACGGCGCCGGCTATCTCAAGCCCGGTTTCGAGAAGATCTTTCTGGTCCCTGCCACCGGCGGCGCGCCGCGCCAGCTGACCTTTGGGCCCTATCACGACGGCGGCCCGCTCAGCTGGTCGCGCGATGGCAGCACAATCTACTTCGGCGCCAACCGGAACGCAGACTGGCAGACCGATCCGGTGGAAGGCGACATATGGGCGCTCGACATCGCAAGCGCAGCCCTTACGCAGCTCACCACGCGGGACGGTCCCGACAGCGGACCCGTCGTTTCGCCCGACGGACGCCTGATCGCCTATACCGGTTTCGACGACGCGGGCCGCGCGTATGAGAATGCCGACATGTATGTCATGGACCGCGATGGCGGCAATATCCGCAATCTGACCACAGACTGGGACTACAGCCCGGACGGGCTGCAATGGGACGCCGACGGCCGCGCGGTCTATGCGCAATATGACGTCGCGGGCGAAACCCGCGTCGCGCGCATCTCGCTCGACGGTTCGGTGCGCGATGTGGCCAGCGGCCTGTCCGGCGGCGGCCTCGACCGCCCCTACACGGGCGGCAGCTTCTCGGTCGCGGACAATGACGCCATCGCCTTCACCGGCGGTACGCCGAGCCGTCCGGCGGAGGTTCAATTGGCCAAGGGCGGCGACACGCGCTTCCTGACCGATCTCAACCGCTCCCTGCGCGAAGTGAAGGCGCTGGGCGAAGTGCGCAAGATCACCGCCAGCTCCAGTTTCGACGGGCAGCAGATCGACGGCTGGCTCACCCTCCCCCCCGGATACCGCGAGGGGCAGCGCGTGCCGCTAATCCTGGAAATCCATGGCGGCCCCTTTGCGGCCTATGGCCCGCATTTCGCGACCGACAATCAGCTTTATGCCGCTTCGGGCTATGCCGTGCTGTCGGCCAATCCGCGCGGATCGACCAGCTATGGCGAGGCCTTCGCGAATGGCATCGACAAGGCCTATCCCGGCAATGATTATTTCGACCTGATGAGCATCGTCGACCGCGCGGTCGAATTGGGTGTCGCGGACGAGAATGCGCTGTTCGTCACGGGCGGATCGGGCGGCGGCGCGCTGACCAGCTGGATCGTCGGCAAGACCAACCGGTTCAAGGCGGCGGCCACGCAAAAGCCGGTCATCAACTGGACGACGCAGGCGCTGACATCCGACGGCGCAGCATTCTTCGGGCCGTACTGGATCGGTGCGCAGCCGTGGGAAGATCCCGAGGCGTTCTGGAAGGTCTCACCGCTCTCGCTGGTCGGCAATGTCGAAACGCCGACGCTGGTCGTGGTGGGAAGCGAGGATTACCGCACCCCCGTCAGCGAGTCCGAGCAATATTACACCGCGCTGCGCCTGCGCGGCGTGCCGACCGCGCTGGTCAAGGTGCCGGGTGCCAGCCATGGCGGCATCGCGGCCCGCCCCTCGCAAAGCGCGGCCAAGGCGGCGGCGATCCTGGCATGGTTCGACAAGTACCGGACCGGCTGGACCCCGCCCGCAGCTGCGGCGACGGCACCGGCCGCGAACTAGGCCGGTTGCGGCCCGGCGTCCTTGTCCCCGGACGGGGCGCCGGGCCGGAAGCCTTCGGGAATGGTGCGAAAGTGCAGGTCGCGCTGGGGGAAGGGAATCTCGATATTCTCTTCGGCAAAGCGGCGCGCGATTTCGAAATTGATCGCCGATGACGTGGGCGCGCCGTCGGTCGCCTGATGCACGAAGGCGAGGATCTTCACATTGATCGAACTGTCGCCAAAGCCGTCCATCGCCACGGCGGGTTCGGGATCGCTCAGCACATCCTCGTTCGAATGGGCGATCTCGAGCAGGATCTGGCGCACCCGCTCCAGATCCGTGCCATAGGCGACACCCACCGGCACGACGATGCGCGCCGGACCGGTGCTGAAGCTGCGGTTGATCACGACGCCGGTAATCAGTTCCGAATTGGGCACGATGATCTGATGGCGATCGAATGTCTCGATATGGGTGGAGCGGACCGCGATCTTGCGCACGATGCCGGAATGCTCGCCGACCTGGATCCAGTCACCCACCTTCACCGGCCTTTCGATCAGCAGGATGATCCCGCTGGTGAAATTCTCCACCACCGACTGTAGGCCAAAGCCCAGACCGACCGACAGCGCACCCGCCACGAAAGCAAGGCTCGACAGGTCGAGGCCGGTGGTGGCGATGGCGATCAGCGCGGCGAGGAATATGCCGATATAGCCGATGAAGGTCAGTATGGCGGCCTGTGCACCGGCCTCCATCCCGAACTCCGGCATGACCGATATTTTCAGGAACCGCTGCAGCCAGCGCGTCACGAAATAGCCGATGAAGAACACCGCCGCGAATGTCGCCACATCGCCTAGCGAAAGGCGCACCTCGCCAAAGGACACGCCTTCGCGCAGGAGGATGATGCCGTCGGTAATCTCGTTCGCGTCATATCCCCATATGATCGCCAGCAGGATCACCACCACGATCGTCTCGATCAGCCCCGTCAGCAAAGGCAGCAGATGCAGCCCCCGCCGGTAGCGCGAAAGCGACCCCGTCGCGATCGCGCTGATGACCAGCACGAACGAGCGGTGGAGATAGACCGCGATACCGATCAGCGAGAGCGAGAGCAGGCTGGCCGAGAAGAAGAACCGCGAGAGCAGTTCGTACCCCACAAGCACCGCGCCGATCGATATGATCGCGAACAGCTTGAGCAGCCGGGCGATCGGCGTCGAGAAGTCGATGCCTTTTTCCGCTCCGCTGGCGACCGCTTCGCTCCTGACGTGGTCCTCATAATAACGCCGTCCCTCGCGCAGGTAGTTCGCGAGACGCCACAGGAGCCAGGCCCCCAATATGACCATGACCGCCGACGCAAGACGAGCGAAATTGCTGCCAATCTGGCCGCCCTCTTCCAAGGAGCCGATGATTTGCTCGACGCCCAGAATGCCGGCCATGACGCGGATGGCATTGAGGGCATGTTGGGCACGGGCCGGCGGCAGGGTCACCAATCGCAGTTCGGGGAACGGCGAATTCAGTACGCCGCGTCCTATCCAATGCGCCACGGCCACAAATACGGCTGACGCCAGGACCGCCGCGACCAGACTGCCCAATGTTTCGATCGGTACGATGGGTAGAAGAAAGATCATCAGGGCGATGACACTGGCCAGCAGGGCAATGGCAAAAAACAGGCCCGCCGCCGCGTCGGCTACGACGGAAACGACGAGACGGCGAGCAATCGAGTTTTCGCCCATGTGCCACGCGGCCAGCTTCTGATTGATCTTTCGCCATGCGAAAAAACCGGCGAATGGGCCCACAATCAGCAGAAGCACGGCCACCGCCGCCGCACCCGCGATCTCTCCTGCATCATATTTTTCAAAGCTGGTGGCCATATGGGCCCTTGCCACCGTCATCGCATTGCCCAGTTCACCGGCGCTGCGAACCCAAAGCCTTGGATCGAGCGGAGAGAGGCCGCGCTGGGTGATGCGCTGCTGCTTGATCGCGGCGGAGCGGCTATCCAGTTCCGCGACCAGAACCGACGCCCGTGCTCCAGCCTCTCGCAGCCTCAGCGCCGGGGCGGAGACTGCGCCGAGCTGCTCTTTCAACGCCTCGCGCCGCGCGGTCACGGTTTCGGGCTCGCTTTCTCCCTCCGCCGGTACCGGACCAAGGGCGTCGATCTGTGCTTCCAGAATACGCGAGGCGGTCGATCCCTCTTCGGCGAGGCGCGCGGCAAGATCGCGGTCCGCAGCCAGCGCCTGCCGCAGTTCGTTGATCTGCGACTGCGCCGTGGCTGACAGATCGGTTGCCGGTGTTTGCAGCAGCGCGCGGGCTTTCCGGGCATTCGCCTCGAACCGGTCGAACAGGGCCCGCGTCCGCTCGCTTTCGCGGGGCTGCACGGCCTGTGTCGGCGCTGGCTCCGTCGTCGCGGCCGGCGCCGCCTTTGCGGATCCCGTCGGAATGGCAAGCGCCAGCAGCGCCGCCGCGAGCATCGACATGGCGAACGCCAGGCGGATCACACAAGCGAAAGCCCGATTATGACTGCGATTTCTGGCCGTTGCGGACATCTGCGGGTTACTGGCCGCGAAATCGGCGGGTTTCAACCCTGCGTGCCTGATCGAAAAGAAAGTCACCGGGCTGTTCCCACTCGCCGAATCGCGGGAATTCGGTTATGAAGATGACGGGTTCGGGAACGTTGATGGGGGTCTTTATGTCCACCAATGCCACGCACACATCCGGGCAGGTCGAACCTTTCCCGAAAGCCGCGAACGACCGCTCGCTCAGCGAGCAGCTGGAGCAGCTGCGCAACATGCTTCACAATGAATTTCCCGATGCGGAAGGGATATCGCTCAGCTTCGACGGGCAGTTGAAGGCCCATATCGATATCCGCAAGGGCGAGCAGTTGCTGTTCGTCGAAACACGGCTGGCCGGACTGGCCGGCGGGATCTTCAGCCAGATCCACCGCGGACCCGCGCCGCATCACCCCTTTCTGCATCGCATCAGCGCGACGATCGCCCGATAGGCTCTCGCCGGGGCGGGCGATGGGTCAATCGTTCGCGGCCAGCAGCGTCATGTTCTTCCCGCTGTTGTGCGCGCCGACGCTGGCAGAGGTGACCAGCACCGTCGTTCCCTCGACCATTCTTTCACGCAGCATATCGCGAAATCCGTCTGGCAGGCGCAGCCGGTCCAGCGCGGAAGTATCGAGTTCACGGCCCGCCTCGTCCTCGTGACCCGGCACCCCGATCAGCGTCCAGTGACGCGTTCCGTCGGCATCCTTGTGCAGCGTGGCCACATGGGTCCCGGCAAAACCGTCGATAAGCGCGCGCGCGCGGCCCACTTCCTGTCCGTTTCGCATCACGACGACCCGCTGGTCGCTGGTAGAAATGATGATCGACATCGGACCCGCATCGGGAACGGTATGATCCCATTCCCATTGCTCTTCCGCCGCCAGCGGGTGATGCCGCGCCGCATTGCCAATCTCGTCGATCGGCGCAAGCACGCCGCCCGCCGCCTGCCGCACCGGATCGCCCGCCCTTCCCGTCACGACGACGGTGCCGCCCATGCTGGTGATCTGGAACAGCTCCTTGGCGAAATTATAGGGCAGATGCACGCAGCCATGGCTTTCGGGATAGCCGGGCAAGCCGCCTGCATGCAGCGCCACCCCGTCCCAGGTAAGCCTCTCCTGATAGGGCATGGGCGCGTTGTTATAGGTGCTCGACCGGTGATCCGCATCCTTCTGCAGGATCTGGAACACGCCCGTCGGGGTTTCATGTCCAGGCTTTCCGGTCGATACGGTGGACACGCCGATGGCCACCCCGTTTCGGTACACGGTCGCCAATTGCGCCGTCAGGTCGACAAGCACCGTCACCGGGCCGTCGGCGGCGATCTCGGGCGCCCAGACCCAGTCGCCCGGTTGCAAATTGGCGGCGGCTTCGGCCAGTTCGATCTGCGAGGACGTCTTCGCGCCCTGCATCGCCCCCGCAGCCGGAGCGAACGCGATGGCCAAGGCCGCGATTCCGATGGCGACCGATCGGGTTTGCGTAGTCGTAAAGCGCATGACCTGCCAATTCCCTCTTGGCTGAACCTTGACGGCGACAAATAACGCATGTCCTGGCGTTCCATCCAGTTTGCGCGCCGAACCTATCAGACAATCGGTGAATTTCGAACGATTATCGGCCGCATCAATCACCTCGAATAGCCGCGCCGTCTCTCCCTTGGTTTCGAGCGGTGAGTTCTTGCGGCTGCGTCATGAAGTAGACACGATCGGGTCGTATATTCGCGTCGATCATCAAAGCCACTTTCGCGAATCATGCAAGACGTGTAACTTACAGCTATGTCAGCAAATCCCTTCTCCATGCCGATCACGGTCGACCCCTCGGATATCGATTTCATGGGGCACGTGAACAATTCGCGCTATCTGGGGTGGGTGCAGGATGTCGTGCTGTCGCACTGGCGCGCGCATGCGCCGGCCGATGCGGTCGCCAGCCGCCTGTGGGTCGCGCTCAAGCATGAGATTACCTATCGCAGGCCCGCTTTCCTCGGTGATGAGGTTACGGCGCATACCGTACTGGAAAAGGTCCGCGGTGCGCGGGCCTATTACAGCACGATCATCGAACGCACCCGCGACAAGGGTGCCGAAATTCTCGCGGAGATCGAATCCAGCTGGTGCTGCGTCGATGCCGAAAGCCTGCGCCCCGCCCGCATCACCGAACAGCTGCAACAGATGTTCAACGCGAACGTGGCCAGCAATCAGCCTGGCTGATCGGACAGCTGCTCGCGGGTCAGCTGGACAAAGACGTCTTCCAGATCAGGCTCACGTGTGGTGACATCCACGATGGCGCAGCCCTGCTGCTGGACAAGCGACAGAACCTCGCCCGCGGTCAGCTGATCCTTGTCGAAGGTAATCGCGACGCTGTTCTCGTCCGTCAGTTCGGACTTGATGAAGGCGGGATGGGTCAGCGCCTTGTCGATCGGCTGGTCGATGGTAACCTCCACCACCTTTTCGCGCGCCATCTCGACCAGTTCGCGCGTGGGCTTGTCCGCGATCAGGCGGCCATGGTTGATGATGGCGATGCGGTCGCACAACTCCTCGGCCTCTTCGAGGTAGTGGGTGGTCAGCACCACCGTCACGCCCTGCTTGTTGAGGTCGAGTACCAGCTCCCACAGCTGGCGCCTGAGATCGACGTCGACACCCGCCGTCGGCTCGTCTAGCACCAGGATCGGCGGCGAATGCACCATCGCCTTGGCGACCAGCAACCGCCGCTTCATCCCGCCCGACAGCGAGCGGGCATAGGCATGGGCCTTGTCCTCAAGCCGCACCGCTTTCAGCAATTCCTCGCTGCGGCGCTTCGATTTCGGCACGCCGTAATAGCCCGCCATCACGTCCAGCACCTCGATCGGCGAGAAGAACGGATCGAACACGATCTCCTGCGGGACGATGCCGATGCTGGCCTTGGCGTTGCGGCGGTCCTTGTCGATGTCGAAGCCCCAGATCGACACCTCGCCCTCGGTCTTGGACACCAGCCCGGCAAGAATATTGATCATCGTCGACTTGCCCGCACCATTGGGCCCCAGCAATCCATAGATCATGCCGCGCGGCACATCGAAGCTGACATCCGTCAGCGCCTGCTTGGGCACCGTGCCCTTGCCGGTCGGCGCATAGGTCTTGGATAGGTTGCGGATCGAGATGGCGGATTGGGCAAGCGGGTTCATGGCAAAGCCATGTGGGGCAGCAGGCCGCGCCCGTAAAGGGTGCAGAGCAGACAGGGGCACGTTTTCGTCTGGAAATCCGGCAGGGCCGCTGATAATCGCAGTCGCATGACCGACACGCCCGAAACCGTCTATACCGATTCCACCCGCGTCAGCTGCGACGGGGCCAGCGATATTCGCCAGGGCTTCGGCTATCGTCCCTCGGCGCTGGGCCATCCGCGCGTCTGGCTTGAAATTGACGAGAAGGGCTATGTCGATTGCGGCTATTGCGATCGGCGTTTCGTGCTGAACAGCGGGCCGAACGATGCCCGCGCGCATGACGTCACCGGCGTCGATCCGGCGCTGGGTGCCGCACGCGAAGAGCGGATCTAGGCCCCCGCGCACGCCGCGCTGTCAAAACCGCGCGGCACTGCCTATATCGGGCGGATGACTATTCCGACCGATCCACGCTCGCTCCTCTATCGCCCCGACCAGCTCGATCCCGAGACTGCGCAGATCCTCGCGCGCGAAACGCTGTCCCGCTGCGACGACGGCGAGCTGTTCCTGCAGTTCACGGCGAGCGAAAGCTTTTCCTTCGACGACGGACGGCTGCGCACCGCCGATTATTCGCGCGAGGCGGGGTTCGGCCTGCGCGGCATATCGGGCGAGACCACCGGCTTTGCCCATGCGAACGAGATAAGCGCCTCCGCGATCCGCCGCGCGGGCGAGACGCTCTCGCTGCTCGACACCACAAGCCGGCCGCTCGCCGCGCCGCCGATCGCCACCAACCGCCACCTCTATACCGACGCCAGCCCGCTCGATGGGGTGGACTTCGCGAAGAAGGTGGCGCTGCTCGAAAAGATCGATGCCGCCGCCCGCGCCCGCGATCCGCGGGTCCGGCAGGTTACCGCGACGCTGGCCGGATCGTGGTCCGTTGTCGAGATCGTGCGCCCCGATGGCTTTGTCGCCACCGATGTGCGCCCGCTGGTCCGGCTGAACGTCGCTATCGTCGCGGAATCGAACGGACGGCGCGAAACCGGCTCGTTCGGCATGGGCGGCCGCCAGCTTTACGACGAGGTGATGGACGAGGCGAGCTGGAACCGCGCCATCGACGAAGCCTTGCGGCAGGCGTTGACCAATCTGGAAAGCATCCCCGCCCCCGCGGGCGTCTGCCCCGTGCTGCTCGGCCCCGGCTGGTGCGGCGTGCTGCTGCACGAGGCGGTCGGCCACGGACTTGAGGGCGACTTCAACCGCAAGGGCACCAGCGCATTCTCGGGCCGCATCGGCGAGCGTGTTGCCGCGCCCGGCGTCACCGTGGTCGATGACGGAACGATGGTGAACCGCCGCGGATCGCTCACTATCGATGACGAAGGCACGCCCACGCGTGAGAACGTGCTGATCGAGGATGGCATATTGAAAGGCTATATCCACGACCGGCTGAATGCCCGCCTGATGGGTGTGGAGCCGACCGGCAATGGCCGCCGGCAGTCCTATGCCCACGCCCCGATGCCGCGCATGACCAACACGTTCATGCGCAGCGGCAAGGACGATCCCGCCGAACTGCTGTCGCGCATGAAGGACGGCATCTATGCCACCAGCTTCGGCGGCGGGCAGGTCGACATCGTCTCCGGCAAGTTCGTCTTCAGCTGTACCGAGGCCTACAAGGTCGAAAACGGCAAGGTGGTCGCCCCGATCAAGGGCGCGACGTTGATAGGCGACGGGCCGACTGCGCTGACCAAGGTGATCGGTATCGGCAACGACATGGCGCTGGACGAAGGGATCGGCACCTGCGGCAAGGGCGGGCAGAGCGTGCCCGCCGGCGTCGGCCAGCCCAGCCTGCTGATCGAGGGTTTGACGGTCGGAGGAACGGGCGGCGGCGCAGCCTGATGTTGGCGCCCCGTCCGTGGGCGGCGGAAATCCTGCATGTCTGGTTCCACCTGCTCGGTCCCGATGATTGGTTTCGCGGCGGCGACGATGTCGATGCATTGCTGGAACGGCGTTTCGCGCGCGAATGGCACATGCTGCATCGCCGCCCGGCGCGCGAGTTCCTGACAGACCCGCTGACCGCGCAGGCCGCCGTCCTGCTGTTCGACCAGGTGCCGCGCAATCTGTTCCGCGACGACCCGCGCGCTTTCGCCAGCGATCCGCTTGCGCGCGCGATCGCCAAGGGTGCACTCGATCGCGGCTGGGACGAAGGGCTCGGCCAGGATGCCCGCCAGTTCTTCGCCATGCCACTGATGCACAGCGAGGATAATGCCGACCAGCGCCGCTCGCTGCGTTACTTCGCCACGCTTGGCGATTCGTTCGTGCTGTCCTTCGCACGGTCCCATTACCGGATGATCGCCCGCTTCGGCCGCTTCCCGCATCGCAACGATGTATTGGGCAGGCGCTCTACCGACCGTGAAGAGGCGGCAATCAAAGCTGGAAATGCATGGTGACCGGCATAATATACGGTCAGTAATGGTTCACGTGGCCGTCGCTATGACTTCGGCAAGGAGAATCGATATGACCGCCAGAACAAGACTATCCGCCATCATGTTGGGCGCTGTCGCACCTCTTGTCGCGCTCGCCCCCATGACTGCAATGGCACAGGACGATGAAACGCCTGCGGAATTGAGCAAGGGCGAGAAGCGTCTTGCCAAGGCGCTTGAAGGGCGGGTCGCTGGAACGCCGGAAAACTGCATCCTGCTCAGCCGGGTGAGCAGTTCCACCGTCTATGACGACACGGCCATCGTATACAAGGTCGGCAGCACGCTCTATGTCAACCGGCCCGAAAGCGGCGCGAACTATCTCGACAGCCGCGACGTCATGGTCGTGCGGACCAGCATCAACCGTCTGTGCGACGTCGATACGGTGCAGATGCGCGACCAGACCGGTTTCATGAGCGGAATCGTGTTTCTGGGCGAGTTCGTTCCCTATACCAAGCCCGAAAAGGAAGGCTAATCGTCCGTCTGGCGCGCAGCCTTCTTGCGGCGCGCGTTCAGATATCCGGCGACCAGCACCGGTGACATCAACAGCGGGTGCCGTTCGCGGAAGGGCGTAAGCGGCACCACGACGCCGCTATGCCGCTCGACCTTCCATGCGAGATAGCGCGCACCGCCTTCGAAGGTCGTGCCCGCCCGCAACAGGCGCACGATATTGAGCGGCTTGCCCATGCGCCGCCGACTGTTCCATCGCCGTAAAAGCGCGTCGCGCTCCAGCTCCATCAGGTGGGGACGCAGCACACCGTCGTCCCGATCGAAAGCGATACCGGCCGCCTTCCACGCGGCGGGCAGCAGACCATCGAAATGGCCCGCCCCGAATTCCAGTATCTGCTGCTCCCGGCCCGGCTTCTCGACACGCAGCTCTGCGCGATAGGTCGCGCGAAACAGCGCCTGCCAGTAATCGCGCTCCCGCCCGGTTTCAGGCCCTAGCGCGGCGGCAAAGCGCGCCGCCGTCATGCAGGCTGCTTCTATCGCCGCCGCCACCTGTCCGGCAGCCATGTCGTCCGCCGTCCAGGCCAGTGCGCAAGGCTGCACGAAACGCGCCCAGATCGTGGTGTCGGCGTGACGCCCCTCGGCCGCATGCATGAACGTGGAGAGCCGCATCACGGCAACCTTTGCCCGCAGCGTCTCGTCGTCATGCTCGCGCTCAAAATAGGCGACGCGGGGCCATAGACCCCGTTCTCGCGGACCATCGGTCAGGACGTAGAAATCGAGTACGCCTTCCAACGATCCGCTGCGCAGGTTCGAGCCATAGAACAGCACCGCACGCGCATCGTGCTGCGTGCCCAATTGCTGTGCAAAATCGCGGATTTCATCGCGAACGGGAGCCGAAAGCCCCTTTGAAACGCGGCCTTCAAGCGCCGCGCCGTCAGGCTGTTCCATCACGGCGTGACGAAGGCGATCGGCGCACCCTCGCGCAGGATGTAACGGCCACCGGGGAACACTTCGCCATCGAGCACGAAGCCGTCCTCCACATCGAGATCGAGCCGTTTTGCGTCGAGGCGGAAGATGCCCTTGCGCGCCAGCTTTGCATCGTTGCCGCCGCGGATCGTGCGCCAGAAATTGACGATGAAATTAGGTATCGGCGCTTCGGTGGCGAGCAGTTTCATGCCCGCCCGTTCCTGCCCGAAAGGACGCACGCCCAGCGGCAGGCGGTGCATGGTGGACACCAGCATGATGAGCCGGTTGCGCTCACCCTCGACCTCCATGCCCGGCTGCGAGGCGTCGGTTCCAGGGGCCTTGATGCTGATCCGCTTGCCTTCGCGCCAGCCCGAACCGCCAAGACCGAAAGCGACATTCGCGATCGAACCGAGCATGGACAATGCGACGGCGACGTTGTTGAACGCGCCGAAACGGTGTGTGGTCTGCGCAAGATCGGTGGCGCTGACGAAAATGCCGGCACCGAACAGAAAGCCGCGAACCGGCGGATCGCTTTCGCCCGGTCTCGTGATCTCGATCGCAGGTCGCGTGGTATAGCGGTCGGCATGCCATGCATCGATAACATCCGCGACGCCCGCATCGGCGTCGATACCCAGATCTATCGCCAGCGCATTGGTCTTGCCCTTGGGCAGAACGGCAATCGCGGGCGCGCCATGAGTCCACAGCTCGCCGCCGCATGTCAGCACGTCGCGAACGGTGCCGTCGCCGCCCGCCACGACGATCAGTTCCACGCCGCGGGCCTTGAAATCGACCAGCGTCCTGCGCAAATCCGCCCGGGTACGCGGCGTAAGGACATCGACGCCCGAGGGTACGTCGAGACCCTTGGTTTTCACGCCATGGCTGCGGGGATTGCAGATGACCGCGATACGCGACGCATCCTTTGGAGTGCGGCCGACGCGGTCGACGAAGGCAGGCGACGCGACGGGCGTGCGCTGCTCGTCCGCGGTCCCGTCAAGTGCGAGCCGGGCCAGGCTCCCGTTGTCGTAGATCGTGCCGTCCATGAATATGCCTTTACCTTGTTAAGGTAGGGTGGCGACAGGAAAAATGAAGTTTTCATGGCAAAAATTCGAAGATTGCCACGGTTTTGTCGATTTTTTCCATCGCCTTCGCGGCCGTGCTTTCACAGTCTACTACCGCTATTCGAACAGGATTGTGACGCCCGTAATGGCGCCCGTCTGAACCCGAAAGGAACGATGTGAGACAATCGACCACCACGCTCGAGGTTTCGACAACCTGTCGCAGCCTGATCGAAATCACGCGCGAGGTCGTCCGCTGGGCCGCCGATCAACAGATCGATACGGGAATGCTCACCGTGTTCTGCCGCCACACCTCGGCCTCGCTGCTGATTCAGGAAAATGCGGCACGCGAGGTGCGCAGCGACATTCTCGACTGGCTGGACCGCGTCGCGCCAGAGGACGGCGGATGGGCGCATGACGATGAGGGGCCCGACGACATGCCCGCCCATCTCAAGGCGATCCTGACGGGGGTGAGCCTTTCCATTCCGGTCGTGAACGGCCATTTGGCGCTCGGCACCTGGCAGGGCATCTATCTTGCCGAGCATCGCGCAAGGCCGCATCGCAGGCAGGTCGTGCTTCACCTGATCGGCGAATGACGGCTTTTTTGCCTGTCCCCGGAAACGGCGCAACGTCCACGCGTTGCAAGGGCATCGCCTCCTTCATTGAAAGTTCCCCCAGATGACCATCTCGATCGAAGCGCATGTTGCGTTTCACTTCGACCACCCCACAGACTTCCTCCTCCAGATGGAAGCTGCCGCGATTCCCGAGCAGATCCTGACCGGCCCCGGCCTTACCATCAGCGAGAGCGAGCACACCGCACGCGTGCCCGGCGAGGAAATGATCGGCGAACGCATCTGGCTGCGCTGCCAGGGCGATTTCACCGCCGACTATGCCATCACCGCGCAGATCGATCGCACCATTGCCGACATCTCGACGCTGAACGCGCTGCCGCCGCACAAGCTGCCGGGGGAGACCGTGTCCTATCTGTTCGATTCCCGCTTTTGCGCCGCGGACCGGTTCCAGCCCTTTGTCGAGGCGGAGTTCGGCGGCACATCGGGCGGCGCGCGCATGCAGGCGATCCACGACTGGGTGGCCGAGCATTTCGCCTATGCGCCGGGCAGCAGCGACGCGACCACCACCGCCATCGACAGCTTTGTCGAGCGGCGCGGCGTGTGCCGCGATTTCGCGCATGTCGTCGTCGCGCTCGCGCGCGCTTCGTCCATCCCGGCGCGTTTCGTCAGCTGCTACGCGCCCGATGTCCAGCCACAGGACTTCCACGCCGTGGCCGAGGTGTTCCTTGCCGATCCGGGCGGCGAGGATGCGAATATCGGCAGCTGGCACCTGATCGACGCGACCGGCATGGCAACGCCTGCGGATATCGTGAAGATCGGCCTTGGCCGCGACGCCGCGGATGTCAGCTTTCTCACCTGCTATGGCATGGCCGCGCTTCAGGCCAAAAACATCAGCGTCACTCGGGGCTAACGAAAGATAATGTCACCGCCGGTCTGCGCGCCGGAAGGATCGGCGGTTGACAGCATCGCACTCGCGATTATTGCCGCGAAAAGTGCAGCCGCACGCCAGCCCCGTATCATCGCCGCCCTGCAGGAGCCTGTCCGCCATGAATTTCACCGCGAACAAGTTGCTGCTGTTCGGCGCCACCGGCGATTTGTCGCAGCGGATGCTGCTGCCCTCGCTGTGCGCATTGCATTCGGAAAAGCTGCTGCCCGAGGGCATGCAGATCATCTGCACCGCGCGGACCGAATATACCGACGACGAATTCCGCCAGTTCGCGCGCGAGGCGCTGGCCAAGTTCCTGCCCAAGGGCCGCGATCTCGAGATCGAGCCGTTCCTGCAATGCCTCAGCTATCAGGACCTCGACGCCTCGACGCCCGAAGGTTTCGATGCGCTGGCCCAGAAGGTCGGCCCAATCGGAGGCGGTGAGAAAGAAGGCCTGTCGATCTTCCTGTCGACCGCGCCCTTCCTGTTCGAGCCGACCATCAAGGGCCTGTCCGCCAATGGCCTCGCCACCGGCAACGTCCGCATCGGCCTTGAAAAGCCGCTGGGCACCGACCTCGGCACCAGTCAGGAAATCAACGACGCGGTCGCCTCGGCCTTTCCGGAAAACCGGATTTTCCGCATCGATCATTATCTGGGCAAGGAAACCGTCCAGAACCTGATGGCGCTGCGTTTTGCCAACATCATGTTCGAACCTCTGTGGAATGCGGCGCATATCGATCACGTGCAGATCTCGGTCGCCGAAACGGTCGGGCTGGAATCGCGTGTCGGCTATTACGATGGCAGCGGGGCGCTGCGCGACATGGTGCAGAACCATATGCTGCAATTGCTGGCGCTCGTCGCGATGGAGCCGCCGACCAGCTTCGACGCCACCGCGATCCGCGACGAAAAGGTCAAGGTCCTGCGCGCCCTGCGCCCCGCCCTTGCGGGCGAGACAGTGACCGGCCAGTACCGCGCCGGCGCCATCAAGGGCGAGGCCGTGCCCGGCTATGACCAGGAACTCGGCAAGGATTCGGACACCGAGACCTTCGTCGCGATCAAGGCGCATGTCGACAACTGGCGCTGGAAGGGCGTGCCGTTCTATCTGCGCACCGGCAAGCGCCTGCCGATCCGCATGACCGAGATCGTCGTCCAGTTCCGCTGCATCCCCTATTCGATCTTCGAGGGCCGCGGCGCAAAGACGGTGCCCAACCAGCTCGTTATCGGGATCCAGCCGCGCGAGAACATCCGCCTGTCGCTGATGAGCAAGGTGCCGGGGCTGGACCGCGAAGGCATTCGACTGCGCGCCACGCCACTCGACATCGCGATGCCCGATGCGTTCGCCGGTCCGCAGCGGCGCATCGCATACGAACGTCTGCTGCTCGATCTGGTGGAAGGCGACCAGACCCTGTTCGTGCGCCGCGACGAGGTTGAGGCGCAGTGGGAATGGATCGACGGCATACGCGCCAGCTGGACCGAAAATGACACCAAGCCCAAGACCTACACTGCCGGAAGCTGGGGCCCGACCGCCGCCATCGCGCTGACCGAGCGCGACGGGGTCACCTGGCACGAAGGTTAGCGCCAAGAAATCCGGTTCAACCGGCGCGAATACGAATGCGCGGCACGGGCTGCCCGGCTGCATCGGTTGAAGGAAACGCCGCCGGGGCGCAGACTGACCGAACCGCAGCGAATTTCTGCACGACGATCACAGTCCTGCTATGCTGCAATGCAATATGAAAGGGCCGATTCCCTCCCCTTCGGCCCCTGACGATCCAAGGAAGGCTCCATGGCCACTTTAAACGACCAGTTCGCCCGCGTAACCCAGCGGATCATCGACAACAGCCGCGACAGCCGCCGCCGCTATCTCGAACTGATGGAGCGCGAGGCGCAGCGGCAACCCAATCGCACGCAGCTTGCCTGCTCCAACCTTGCGCATGCGATGGCGGCCAGCGGCAATGACAAGGGTTCGATCGCGGGCGGATCGTCGCCCAATCTCGCGATCGTGACCGCCTATAACGACATGCTGTCGGCGCATCAGCCCTATGGCCGATATCCCGAGATGATGAAGCTGTACGCCCGCGAAGTCGGCGCAACGGCGCAAGTCGCGGGTGGCACGCCCGCCATGTGCGACGGGGTCACGCAGGGGCAGGACGGGATGGAACTGTCTCTGTTCAGCCGCGACACGATCGCATTGGCGACCGCGGTCGCGCTCAGCCACGAAACCTATGACGGGATGGCGCTGCTGGGCATTTGCGACAAGATCGTCCCCGGCCTGCTGATCGGCGCGCTGCGCTTTGGCCATCTGCCCTGCATATTGATCCCGTCGGGCCCGATGCCGACCGGTATCTCGAACAAGCAGAAGCAGCAGACCCGCCAGCTTTACGCCGAGGGCAAGGTCGGGCGCGAGGAATTGCTGGCAAGCGAAAGCGCGTCCTATCACTCGGCGGGCACCTGCACCTTCTATGGCACCGCCAATTCCAACCAGATGATGATGGAGATGATGGGCCTCCACATGCCCGGGGCCGCCTTCATCCCGCCCAACACGCCGCTGCGCACGCAGCTGACCCGCGCGGCGACGCATCAGCTGGCGAAAATCTCGTTGAGAGGTGAAGATCCCCGTCCGCTGGCCCGATGCGTGGACGAAAAGGCCATCGTCAATGCGATCGCAGGTTTGCTGGCGACCGGCGGCTCGACCAATCACGTCATCCATCTGCCCGCCATCGCGCGTTCGGCGGGCATCGTGATCGACTGGCAGGACATCGACGAATTGTCGCAGGTCGTGCCGCTGATCGCGCGCGTCTATCCCAACGGTTCGGGCGATGTGAACGCGTTCCACGCGGCGGGGGGCATGGGCTATGTCATTCGCGAATTGCTGGACGCGGGCCTCGCGCATGAGGATATCGCCACCGTCGGCGGCCAGTCGCTGCGCGACTATGCGGACGAGCCGGTGATGGAGGACGACAAGCTCACGTGGCGCAAGCTGCCGCCCGAAAGCGCAGACGAGACCATGCTCCGCCCGCCCGCGACCCCGTTCAAGCCCGATGGCGGCTTGCGCCTGCTGACGGGCAATCTGGGCCGCGCCACGATCAAGACCAGTGCGGTGGACGAGGATCGCTGGGTGATCGAAGCGCCCTGCCGCGTCTTCAGCACGCAGAGCGAAGTGGCCACCGCGTTCAAGGCGGGCGAGCTCGACAAGGATGTCGTGGTCGTCGTCCGCTTCCAGGGTCCGCGCGCCAATGGCATGCCCGAACTGCACAAGCTGACGCCGCCGCTGGGCGTGCTTCAGGACCGCGGGTTCAAGGTCGCGCTGGTCACCGATGGCCGCATGTCGGGCGCATCGGGCAAGGTGCCCGCCGCCATCCATTGCACGCCCGAGGCGCTGTCGCATGGCGATGAAAACCCCGGCCCGATCGCCTATCTGCGCGATGGCGATATCGTGCGCGTCGATGCGGTCAACGGAACGCTGTCGACCACAGCCGATCTTGCCAGCCGCGACCCCGCATCCCCGCCGCCGCCCGCGCTGGGCGTGGGCCGCGAATTGTTCGCGATGATGCGGCTTGGCGCGGACGAAGCCGAAAAGGGCGGTTCGGCCATGCTGGCGCTTGCCGGGCTTTAAGATCAGACCAGACAGAACAGGACATCACATGGCGAATATCCGCGAGTTCATGGAAGCTGCCCCCGTCATCCCCGTGCTGGTGGTGCAGGAAATCGAACAGGCCGTCCCGCTGGCCGAGGCGCTGGTGGCAGGCGGCCTGCCCTGTCTGGAAGTGACCCTGCGCACGCCTTGCGCGCTGGACGCGATCCGCGCGATGGCCAAGGTGCCAGGCGCGATCGTCGGCGCGGGCACGGTTCTGAACCCGAAGCAGCTGGACGCCGTGGTCGAGGCGGGCGCGCAATTCGTCGTCTCGCCGGGGTTGACCGAAAGCCTCGGCAAGGCCGCGATCGCCAATGACGTCGCCTTCCTGCCGGGCATCGCGACCAGTGCGGATATCATGCGCGGCATGGACACGGGCCTGTCGCATTTCAAGTTCTTCCCCGCTGAAGCCAATGGCGGGCTGCCCGCGCTGAAGGCACTGGCCGCGCCATTCCACGAAGCGCGCTTCTGCCCGACGGGCGGGGTGTCGGTGACGAACGCGCCTGAATATCTCGCCCATCCCTCGATCCTGTGCGTCGGCGGCAGCTGGGTGGCGCCCGGCGACGCGATGCCCGCGGACGGTCCGGTCGACAAGGCGCGGATCGAAGCGCTCGCAAAGGAAGCTGCCGCGCTGCCACGCTGACCCCGAACGAACCTGACCCAACCCCCTGATCCGGAGAACGCCATGACGCCGCAGATCGAACAGCTGAACGAGAGGCTTCAGGAACTGCATCGCCACACGCGCGAAACGCCGATCTACAACCCCGTCTTCCAGCTGGGGCTTGAGCTTTCGCGCGATCTGGAGGCGGGGCGCAAATCGCTGAAGGACATCGACGGTTTGGTCAGCGCGCTGGAGTGCGAAGGGCTCAAGGCGCGGGCGCAAAAGCTCGACCGCATGCTGTCGCCGCTTACTGCCGAGGACAATCTCGCGCCCTTCGCGATGCGTGATGAGGACGATCTGGATAGCTTTGCCGCCCGCTGGGCCGAACCGATGATGCATGTGGTCTTCACCGCGCATCCGACCTTCCTGCTGACCCCGGCGCAGACGAAGGCGGTGGCTAAATCGGCCAGCAGCGGCGACGTCGACAGCGACAGCGCCTGCGTCGCCCCGCATGAGCGGACGCAGATCACGCTGGATTCCGAACATGACGCCGCGATGGAGGCGATCAGCCGCGCGCAGGCGGCACGCGACCGGGCGGTGCGCACGATCTATCAATCCGCCCGCGACAAATGGGCGAACGACTGGAAGGGCCTGCGCCCGACGCCGGTGCGCTTTGCCACCTGGGTCGGCTATGACATGGACGGGCGCACCGATATCGGCTGGAACACCTCGATCCGTTACCGGCTCGCCGAAAAATCGGAACGCCTCGCCAGCTATGCCGCCTCGCTGGCCGGGATCGCGCCCGATCTTTCGGCAAAGCTGGTCAATGCAGGCGAATTCGCGGGCCGCATGGCCGCGCTGTTCGGCAAGGACATGTCGGACCCGGCCGCCCTGTCGCATGCGGCCAATTCGCTGACGGCGAACGATACCGACAAGCTGACCAGCCTGGCGCCGATCATCGCCGAACTGGAAAAGCGCGCCAAGGCGGAAAGCGACGACGACACCGCCATCGAACTGCTGACCGCCGCCGCCGCCATGCGCGCCGACGGGCTGGGCATGGGCTGGGTGCATTTCCGCGTCAATTCCAGCCAGTTGCAGAACGCGATCCGCCGCCGGGTCGATCCGGAATCGAAGCTCGACATCGCCAGCCAGGCCGCGCTCAACGCGATCCGTTCGGGGCTTGAGGCCATTGAGCCGCTCGACAGCAATTTCGCCGCGCTCGCGATCGAGAGCAGCACCGCGATCCGCCAGTTCCTCGCGATGCAGCAGATCCTGCGCCACATCGACGCGGATGCGCCGATCCGCATGCTGATCGCCGAATGCGAACAGCCGCAGACGGTGCTGGCCGCGCTGTATTTCGCCAGGTTGTTCGGGGTCGAGGACAAGATCGACGTGTCCCCCCTGTTCGAGACGGAGACCGCGCTGGAGCATGGCGGCCGTTTCCTCGACGCTTTGCTGGCCGAGGATACCTTCCGCGACTATGCGAAGAAGCGCGGGCGCATCGCGATCCAGACGGGTTTTTCCGATGCGGGCCGTTTCGTCGGGCAGATCCCGGCTGCGCTTGCCATCGAACGGCTGCAAGGACGGCTGGCCGAAGCGATGGAGGCGAACGAGCTGACCGATGTCGCTGCCCTGATCTTCAACACCCATGGCGAAAGCATGGGCCGCGGCGCGCACCCCGTGTCGATGAAGGATCGCCTCGAATGGCCGCTGTCGCCTTGGGCGCGCCGCCGGTTCGCGCGGCGCAATATCCGGCTGGAGCCCGAAGTCAGCTTCCAGGGCGGCGACGGCTATCTGTGGTTCGGCACGCCCGAACTCGCGCTGGCGACGCTGGGTAATATCGCGAAAAACCCTCCGCGCGAGGCCGACCCCGATGCGCCGACCGACATGTTCTATCGTCGCACCGACCTCAGCCTCGACTTCTATCGTGCAATCCGGCGGGTGCAGCACATGCATCTGGTGTCCGACACCTATAGCCGCGCGATCACTGCATTCGGCCTCGGCCTGCTGAACGACACCGGCAGCCGCCGCTCGCGCCGCCAGTCGGACCTCAATGCCGACCGCAAGATGAGCCTGCGCCAGATCCGCGCGATCCCGCACAATGCGGTGCTGCAGCAGCTGGGCTATCCGGTTAACGTGATCGCGGGGTTCGGCACCGCGGCCGACACAAACCGCGAGGAAATCGCCAACCTCCTCGTCGAAAGCGAGCGCGGCAAGCAGATGCTCCGCCTGCTGCGCAGCGCCGACGCGCTGGCGAGCATCAAGACGGTGGCCGCCTATGGCGAGCTGTTCAATTCGGCCTATTGGGCCAGCCGCCCCTATCGCGGGACCGAGGAACATCTGACCGACGCCTGCCTGACTTTGGCCGAATATCTGACCAAGGACGACCGCGCGGGCGTGTTCCGCCGGCTCGCCAGCCGCCTGCGCGTCGATGCGCTGCACCTGCACCGCCTGCTCGATGCCATTCCGGGCGGGCGGGATGGATGGGGCATGCCGATCCCCGACCGCGAGGAAAAGCGCCGCTCGATCGGCATGCTACAGGCGCTTCGCCTTGCGCTGCTGCAGCATATGTTCCTGCGGATCGTGCAGGTCCCCGTCTTCTCGCGTTCGAACGACATCAGCCGCGAGGATGTGATGGAGATGGTCTTCACCCTGCGGATCGACGATGCGCTGGCACAGCTGAGGCGGGCATTCCCGACCAATTTCCCCAGCATCGACGATTATGCCATCGACGAGCCCAGCGATTATCCCGACGGCGGCGACCGGGGATACGAGTCGATCCGGCGCGATTACATCGAACCCATCGAACAGGCCTATGCGCTGGTGCTGCGCATCTCCACCGCCATCGCCAACGAGTTCGGGGCGCATGGCTGACGAACGGGCGTAATGCACGGGACGCAATCGAGGGAAACGATTGAATCCCGTGCCCGCCCGTGCAAAGGCCCGCGCATTATGGTCGACCCGCTGAACCCCGACGACAAGGCGCTTCTCGCCAAGGCAAAGACCCTCGTGACGGCATTGCCGTTCATGAAGCGATATGCCGGTCGCACCTTCGTGATCAAATATGGCGGCCATGCCATGGGCGACCCGGAAGCTGCGCGCGAATTCGCCGAGGATGTCGTGCTGCTGGGCGCGGTGGGCATCAACGTGGTGGTCGTCCACGGCGGCGGCCCGCAGATCGGCGCCATGCTGAAAAAGCTGGGCGTCGAATCGAGCTTTGTCGACGGGCTGCGCGTCACCGACAAGCAGACCGCCGAGATTGCCGAAATGGTCCTGTCGGGCGCGATCAACAAGGAGCTGGTCGGCTGGGTCAACAAGGCGGGCGGGCGCGCCGTCGGCATTTCGGGCAAGGACGGCAACATGGTCACCGCCCGCAAGGTCGAACGCACCCGCAAGATCGAAGGCAGCGCCATCGAGGAAGCGGTGGACCTAGGCTTTGTGGGAGAGCCCGAGCATGTCGACACCCGCATTATCGAGACTTCGGTCGCATCGGGCCTGATCCCCGTAATCGCGCCCATCGGGGCGGACAGGGACGGCCAGACCTATAACATCAACGCCGACACCATGGCGGGCGCGGTGGCCGCGGCGATGGGCGCGGCGCGCCTGCTGCTGCTGACCGACGTGCCGGGGGTGCTCGACAAGCAGGGGGGCCTGCTGACCGACCTGTTCCCCGACGACGTCGAAAAGCTGGTCGAGGACGGCACCATCACCGGCGGCATGATCCCAAAGCTGGAAACCTGCGTGCAGGCGGTGGAGGCAGGCTGCGAAGCCGCGGTGGTCCTCGACGGCCGCGTGCCGCACGCCATGCTGATCGAGATCTTTACCGAACGCGGCGCTGGCACCATCGTGCGGAGCCGCTGATGAAGGCATGGATCGCCCTTCCATTCCCCCTCCTCGCCCCGGCCCTGTTGCTTGCGGGCTGCGGCGAGACGGATGAACCTGCGCCCAAGGATGACATGGCGGAGCAGGCGGAGCCGGTGGCCGAGCCGCAGCCCGTCGACTTGCCCCCGCCGCCGCCGCAGCCCGAGTTCACGATGATCCTGCCCGGCCCGGACCAGAAGAATCCGCAATCGCTGCTCTCCTTCTGGAAAGGCGCGGTCGAGGCAGGCGACACCGATGCCGCGCGCCGCGCATGGCGCAAGGAAGTGCGCACCGGCGGCACCGCGCCGCGCTGGGCCAATATGGATCATATCCGCGTGACTCTGCAGGACGGACAGATGGAAGGCGCGGCGGGGTCGCTCTATTACACCGTCCCCATCGCGCTCGTCGGCACCTCGATCGACGAGACCGAGGTCGAGCTGAAGGGCGAGATGACGCTGCGCCGCGCCAATGACGTCCCCGGCGCCAGCCCGGACGAGCTGAGCTGGCGGATCGAAAGCGTCAACTGGGAAGGCTGAGCAGCGCTTCCCTGCCAACTCACCCTTTCCCGTCCGCCGCCCCCAGCCGATATGCCGCGCCGCTTGCCCTCGCTCGCCCCTCTCGGCTAGACGAGGCATTCCCTCAAATTTCCCGGCCCAAGGACCAAAAGCCATTACCGTTTTCCTGGCCCTCCTGATCCAGATCCTCAGCTATCTGGTCGATATCATCGTCGTGCTGGTCATCGTCCAGTTCGTGCTGTCGCTGCTGATCGCGTTCAACGTGGTCAACATGCACAACCAGTTCGTCTCGGCCATTTACACCGCGCTGAACGCCTTGCTGGAACCGATGCTCAAGCCGATCCGCAAGATTATGCCCAATACGGGTGCGATCGATTTCTCGCCGCTGGTGCTGATCGTCGGGCTCAACGTGCTGATCATGATCCTGAACGCGGTCTATCGTTCGGCGGTGGTATACTAATATGGCCGACATCATCGACGGAAAGGCATTCGCCGCCCGTCTGCGCGGCGAAGTGGCCGAGGGCGTTGCCGCCTTCCGCGCCAAGTCCGGCCGCGCGCCCGGGCTTGCCGTGGTGCTGGTGGGCGAAGACCCGGCCAGCGCGGTCTATGTGCGGTCCAAGCACAAGGCCTGCGTCGCCGCGGGGATGGAAAGTTTCGAACACCGCCTGCCTGCCGACACGGCAGAGGCCGCGTTGCTGGCGCTGATCGAACAGCTCAACGCCGATCCGGCGGTCGACGGCATCCTTGTGCAATTGCCGCTGCCGAAACACATCGATGAAATGAAGGTGATCGAAGCGATCGACCCCGACAAGGATGTCGACGGCTTCACCATCGGCAGCGCGGGCCGGTTGGCGACGGGGCAGGACGGGTTCGTACCCTGCACGCCGCTGGGCTGCCTGATGCTGCTGAGGGACCGGCTGGGCGATCTGTCGGGCAAGAGCGCGGTGATCATTGGCCGCTCCAACATCGTCGGCAAGCCGATGGCGATGCTGCTGCTGCGCGAAAGCTGCACCGTGACCATCGCGCACAGCCGGACGGAGGACCTGCCGTCGGTGGTGCGCGGCGCCGATATCGTGGTCGCCGCCGTGGGCCGCCCGGAAATGGTCAAGGGCGACTGGCTGAAGCCCGGCGCAACCGTGATCGACGTCGGCATCAACCGCGTCGCCGCGGCAGAGGAAGGCAAGACGAAGCTGGTCGGCGACGTCGATTTTGCCGAGGCGATGGAAACGGCATCCGCCGTGACGCCCGTCCCCGGCGGAGTTGGGCCGATGACCATCGCCTGCCTGCTGCACAACACGCTGGCAGCGGCCGAAAGGCGCGAGACAATTGGCTGAAGTGCGGACATGGCTGCGCGGCGGGCTGATGATGGCGGCCGCGCTGATGCTGCCCGCGTGCAGCGGCTCGGGCGGCGGAAGGCCGGGTTATCCCGGCTATGGCCGTTCGCTGCAGCCGATCGCGCAGCCCGGCCAGATCGTGGCCGCCGAGATCGCGTTCGCCCAGCGCGCGCGCGAAAAAGGGCAATGGAGCGCGTTTCGCGAATATGCCGCGGATGACGCGATCATGTTCGTCCCGCAGGTCGTCAATGCGCAGCAATGGCTGAAGGGCCGGACCGATCCGCCGGAGTCCGTCCGCTGGCAACCGCATGAAATCTGGTCGAGCTGCGACGGTTCGCTCTCGGTCAGCTATGGCGCGTGGCAGCAGCCCGATAACACGACCGGCTGGTTCACCACCGCGTGGGTCCGGCAGGACGACGGCAGCTATCGCTGGGTGATGGACCAGGGCGACGATGCGGCCGAACCCATCGCGGCGCCCGACATCATCGCCACCCATGTGGCACCGTGCGAAGGCCGCGAAAAGCCGCGCGCCATGCAGCCCCCCGCCCATTCCGACGCGCCCTATGGCGTCAGCCGCGACGGCACCTTGCGCTGGGACGTGCTGGTCGCGGACGATTGCGCCCGCACTATCAATATCCGCATGAAACAGGACGGCGATTGGGGCGATCCCGTCTTCACCCGCAATATCGCCGCAGCGGGCGGGGAAAGCTGCGCGGCCTGACATGTTCGAACTTTTCGCCTCTGCCTTCGCGACGCTGTTCGTCGTTATCGATCCGCCCGGATGCGCGCCGATCTATTACGGCCTCACCAGCGAGATGCCCGCGTCCGAACGCCGTGCGCAGGCGATCCGTGCCACCGTCATCGCCAGCGCCATATTGCTGGTGTTCGCCATGTTCGGCGAGCAATTGCTGAATGCGCTTCACATCGAACTCGACGCGTTTCGCATCGCGGGCGGCATCATGCTTTTCCTGATCGCGCTGGAAATGGTGTTCGAAAAGCGGACCGAGCGGCGCCATGAACGCGCCGACATGGTCAAGGCCACGCCCGAGATCGAGGATGTGTCCGTCTTCCCGATGGCGATGCCGATGCTGGCGGGCCCCGGCGCGATCGCCTCGATCATGCTGCTGATGGCGCGGGCCGAGGGGATCGAACAGACGTTTGTGATCCTGGGCGCGCTAGCCACCGTGATGTTGCTGACCCTGGGCGCGTTGCTGGCCTCCGCTCCGCTGATGAAGCTGCTGGGTCAACAGTTCGAGGCGGTCATTACCCGCCTGCTCGGCGTCTTGCTGGCTGCGCTGGCGGCGCAGTTCGTGATCAACGGGATTGAGGGAAGCCTCGGCGTCTAGTCAGGCGCCTATTGCAGCGTCACCGAATCGTCGTCGCCATGACGACCGAAAAACTGCATCAGTTGTACGAGCAAGTTGCAGCGCTCGCCCAGCGTGCCGGTTTCCAGCAAGGCCTGCTTGGCCGCCGCGTCGAAGGGCGCGACCTGCGCCACCCCGTTGATCAGCGACATGTCGTCAAGGCGTGAGACCTGCTCCCAGTCCACGGAATAGCCCTGAGCATCGGCGAAGGTCTTGGCCTCTTCCTCGAACGCGGCCCTTTCGACGGGAAGCAGGGCAACCTCGTCATTATCCGCAAGCAACTCGGCGCGGACCTGCCTGAACGGCGTGTCCACCTCCATCTCGCGGATCACGCGAAAACGGCTGACCCCGTCGAGCACCACGTTGAACCGCCCGTCCTCCAGCGCCTCGACCTCGCCAATGCGGCCAAGGCAGCCGACGTCGAACAGCGGCGCGCCTTCCGCGGGGCGCTGCGGCTGGATCATGCCGATCATGCGGTCGCGCGCCAGCGAATCCTCGATCAACGCGCGGTAGCGCGGCTCGAACACATGCAGCGGCAATTGCAGGCCCGGAAACAGGATAGCGCCTGAAAGCGGGAAGATCGAGATTCGCGTGGTTTCGAGGCCTGATCCCATGTCCTGTCCGCCGATCATCCGAACAGCAGCAGCGACAGACGGCGGCGGGTGGAGGCGACCCATGGATCGTCCAGCCCGACCGCCTCGAACATCTGCAGCAGCTTGGCCTTGGCCGCGCCCTCGTTCCATGCGGGATCGCTCTCGATCATCTTGAGCAGCGTATCGGCGGCATCGTCGCGCGAACCGGCCGCAAACGCCGCCTGCGCGAATTCGAACTGGGCGTCCATGTCGGCGGGGCGTTCCGCCGCGGCCTTGCGCAGCGCGTCCAGAGCGGCATCGTCGGGCCGGTTCTTCGCCAGCTCGATCGCGGCCTTGGCGCTTTCGATGGCGGGATCGCCTGCCAGTTCGGGCGGCATTTCGGCCAGTGCCGCTTCCGCCTCGGCCACATGGCCAGTCGCGACCATCGCCTGCAGCAGGCCGGCATTGGCCGCCGCATTGTCGGGATCCATCTGCACGATCTGGGCAAAGATCCCCATCGCACGCTCCCCGTCACCACTCGCCAGCACTTCCTCGCCCATGGCGATCAGCGGGGCGATGTCCTGCTTGTCCTCTTCGCCGTCGGCGGCCTGCGGCTGCACGGGAAGCTGGCTGAGGATCTGGTCCAGCGCCTGCTTGAGCTGTCCTTCGCTGCGCGCACTGGTCAGATCGGCGACCGGCTGCCCCTGGAACATCGCATAGACTGTGGGGATGGAGCGCACCTGGAACTGGGCGGCGATGAACTTTTCCTCGTCCACATTGACCTTGGCCAGCACCACGCCCTTGTCGGCATAATCAGCGGCCACCTTCTCAAGCGTGGGGGTCAGCGCCTTGCACGGCCCGCACCACTCCGCCCAGAAGTCGAGGATCACGAGGCTCTTCATCGAGGGCTCGACGACCTGCTCGCGGAAACGCTCCACGGCCTTTTGCTCGTCGAGGTTCAGACCCATGCTCGCCAAAGGTGATTCTCCTGAAAAATATCTGTCATCCGCCGGGCGTCCGTCCGCCCCGCGCTCTTGATTGCGGTGAGGGTAATGTGGGACGGTTCGCGCGTTTTTCCAAGGGTTCGCGATATGCCCGCCCCCGGCAGGGCGGCGCCGTGCCCGATAATCTTTGCCGAAATCCGCAATATGCGAATTTTCCGGTTGCGGCCCCCCATACCCCATGCTAACGGCGCGCCTCACCCTGATCGGAAGGGCCTTCCACCCACCGATTGCAGGCGTTCAGAGCGGGCGTAGCTCAGGGGTAGAGCACAACCTTGCCAAGGTTGGGGTCGAGGGTTCGAATCCCTTCGCCCGCTCCATCTGCCTCATTCAAGGCAGAACGTAACCATCGCAGATTCGCCTTGCATTAGGCATATCGACCACGGCAGACGGCTGGGCCAAACAGCGCGGCTATTGATCTTGTCATCGATGAGACTTCGCTGGGACAGGCGATCAGAAGCCTTATCATCGCGCATCCCGACATGAATGCACTGGCCTTCGGCTTTGCGCCCGCCTGCGCACATCAGGATCGATAAGCGGTGGCCGTGGGGCAGCGGGATCGAGTGAAGCCTCGCCACAGTCAGAAGCCTTGGCAGACCGTCATCGCGTTCATCCCTCAATGATAGCGCAGGCATGGCTCCCAGCGTATTCGGCATGACATGCTGTGCGCCAGGGCATGGAGCGAAGAGGATAGAACCGCCTGCAGCGAACTTGACTTTGGGGGGCAACGAACCGCAAGCCTCCGCAGATGACACTTCCAGACTTTTTGGTGATCGGGGCACAAAAGGCAGGCTCGACCTGGATTTACGACACCCTGAAACAACATCCCCAGGTCTTCATGCCGGCGAAGGCAGAGCTACGATTCTTCAATCGACCGAACTGCACCGATCCTTCCAAGGTGGCCGAATACGCGCGAAACTTCGAGGGGGCTGAGCGTTTCGACCGTGTCGGAGAAAACACACCCGGATATTTCTGGACGACGGATCCAAAGCGTTCGACCAAACAGCCCCCTCACGGCTACAATGCCGACATCCCCGGCTCTGTCGTCAACGTACTTGGTGACAGCGTCGATGTGATCGTTTCCCTTCGCCACCCCGTCTGGCGCGCGATCTCCGCATTTGGACATCATTCATCACTCGGCCGCGTTGCACCCCATGAAACGCTAATCGACAGCGTGGGTATGAACGGCATTCTCGACATGGGGCACTATGGCGCGCACCTCGCTGCCTGGCGCCGGGCAATAGATCCGGAACGCATCAAGGTACTGGTGTACGAGGATGACATCGTAGCCCAGCCGGAGCGAGGATTCGTCGAAACGTGTCGGTTTTTGAAAATCGATACTTCCGTCAGGCCAAAGGGCATGCGCAATGCCGCCAATCAAATTGCCGTGACCGAGTTGAGGCTAGACGGGATGCGCGTAGGTCAACACCCCCAGCTGCTCGGACCCGCCGACATCCGATTTCTTCTCGATACCTACAAGGACGACATTGCGCAAACCGAAGAGTTCCTCGGACGAACGCTTGCCAAGTGGCACGAGGAGACCGCGCGGCTGCAAAAGTGGTGTGACGACGCGAGAGTCGTGCGCCCTACGCTGCCGAACACGCAGCATGCACAGCCCAAGGGCAAAACGGATCCTGCGGTCGCACGCAATCGCGCTTTCCGTCAGGCCGGGCTGGACGCGTCACTCGCCACCACCAACCGGATCGATGAGCAGTTCCGGTTCGAACCCCCCGCCCGACCATCGGGCCTCATCATGCATCGCAACTGTGAGCTCGGCGCATTCTCCTATGGCGTCGATGGCCATGTCTACAGCACCCGGATAGGCCGTTATTGCTCAATAGCTCGCGGTGCGAACATAGGGCAATCCGATCACCCCTTGAACTGGATGTCCACCAGCCCCTTCCAATTTCAAGGAGGCTTCAAGTTCAACGTCGGTGACGGCTTCGCGCATCGTGCGGATTACATGGCGGCCAAGCCTGACAGGGCGCATGGCGACCTTGCGCGAGAGCTGGTGACTCGAGTGACGAAAATCGGCCACGACGTATGGATCGGACATGGCGCGACGATCGTCGCCGGGGTCGATGTCGGCCATGGCGCGGTGATCGCCGCAGGTGCCGTTGTGACAAAGGACGTGCCATCTTATGCGATCGTCGGTGGCGTGCCGGCACGGGTCATCGGATACCGCCACGACGAGCAAACGCGGGAACGCCTCCTTTTATGCGCCTGGTGGCGCTTCGCAATCTGGCAACTGCAGGGCGTGCCGTTCCCTGATGTCAACGACGCCATCGATGAGGTAGAGCGAAGGGTCTCCGAAGGAATGCATCCCTACGAGCCAGGCTGGGTAGAGGTTGGACCGGACGGGCCGAAGCTTGGGTGACAAGCGCTGTCGAAGGCTCCTTTCCCCTAGCATGCGCGAACAAAGCCCGCCGCGCATCGGCGACAGGCCCGCACGTCTTTTCCGTCACCAAACGAGCAATCAGGCCAGCCAGGGCCCCGTGATCGCGAAGGTCATCGCCGGGCTATAGGCATTGACGAACAGCGTCCTTCCGTCGGGTGAGAAACAGGCGCCCGCAAGCTCCGTCTGCATCGTCAGCCGCGCGATCGGATAGGCGGCACCTTCGGGCGTGATGCCGCGGATATGGTTGTCGACCACATCGTCATAGCTGTCCTCGCACACGATCAGATGGCCGTTGTCCGCCACGGTCAGATTGTCGCCGTAAAAGAAATCGCGCCGGTCGGTCGATTCGTAGAACAGCTCCAGCATGTCGCCATCGGGGCCGGGGATCAGGCGAAACACTTGCCCGTAACCCGCCGCGCCGCCGCTGGTGCAGCAGAAAAAGGCCTCGCTGCGACCGTTATTGTCGGGCCCCATGTGAATGCCTTCGCCGCGCGCGAACAGCGCCGCGCCCTTGGCCGCACCGCGCAGCCGCAAATCGTCCTTGGGCGCCTCGACATCGTCCAGATCGACCCAGCCGACCGGGATCGGCTGGCCCACCTGCATGGTGATCTCACCGCGCCAGTTGCGCGTGTCGGCAATGCCGGTCAGCGCCTGAAGCCTGCCGCCCGCCGCCAGATTGCCGGGTTCGTTGGGGACGAAGCGATAGATCAGGCCGTCGTCCTGGTCCTCGGTCAGATAGGCATGGCCGCTGACCGGATCGATCACCGCCGCCTCGTGATTGAACCGGCCCATCGCCTTCAGCGGGACCGGATCGACCAGCCCCTGATGCGCCGCGGGCACTTCGAACACCCAGCCGTGCCCCGGCTCGGTCACATCGTCCAGCTTCGCTTCCTCGCATGTCAGCCAGCTGCCCCACGGCGTCGTGCCGCCCGCGCAATTGCGGATCGTGCCCGCCAGCGAGCGATATTGCTTCTCCACCGCCAGCGTATCGGGGTTCAGCACCAGCGTGGTGGTGCCGCCGGGCAGCACCTTGCCATCCTTGCCGCGCGCAAACCCGCCTGGCAGCGCGCCGCCCGCGTCATGGTTCGGCTTCAACTCGTGATTGCGGACCAGCGCGATGCGCCCGTCAGATAGCTGGAAACAGCCCATGCCGTCCGCGCGGTCGGGCACGGTGCCGCCATCGTCCATCGCATCGCCCAGCCGCGACACGACGCGGTAGGAAAAGCCCTGCGGCAGGTCGAGCACGCCCTGCGGATCCTTCGCCAGCTGTCCGTAGACGAGCGCGCGCGGCGCTGCCGGGCCCGTCTGGGTGGTGGCCGGGGTGCAGCCGCTGGCGGCAAGACCGGCAAAGGCGCTGGAGGCCGCAAGGAAACGGCGTCTGTCGAGTTGTGTCATGGTGTCGTCCGCTATTTCGCTTTTCTTACCGGTGAATGACAGTCTGCAGCCTTAACGGCAGCGATCAGGCAAGGCCGCGCATCGCCTCAAGGTCAGCCGGCGTGTCGATATCGAGCGCCTCTTCGGCGGGCAAGCGGACGAGAGCCGCGCCATTAGCCGGATCGCGCAGCCAGCCGCGCGCGCCCCTGTCGCCATCGGCCGATTGCAGGCGGCCGAACCAGCCCCTGCCGAACAGCGCAGGCGGACCGGGTGCGGCGTTCACCGGCTGGCAGGCGGCCAAGCCATCAGTTCGGTCGGGACAGGCATTCAGCAGCCGCGTGATGGTGGCGGGCGATATGCGCGGCATGTCTCCCAGCATCACCAGCAGATAATCCGCCCTCGCCTTGTCCGCCGCCCCGGCCGCGAGCGAAAGCGAATGTCCCATGCCGCGTTCGGGCGCGTGATTGGCGATGACGGTCAGTCCGGGCATGGAGCGATTTTCGCCCGCGACCAGCCCCCTCCCCAGCCATTCGAACGGCTCAAGCGGAGCAAGCGCTGCGTCGAGGACGGTTCCATCGCCGCAGGGCGCAGCCAGCTTGTCCGCGCCAAACCGCCGGGCAAGGCCCGCTGCCAGCGTCACGGCATAGACGCGGGCGGGTTCGATCACGCCGCCGCCTCATAGCCCGCAACGATCTCGGCCAGAACCGACAGGGCCAGCACGGCGGGATCGCGCGCCTTTTCGATCAGCCCGACGGGCCCGTGCAGCCGCCCGCGTGCCTTATCGGCCAGCCCCAGATCCGAAAGCTGCGCCTGCCGCGCCTCGCGCGCCGGTGCGCCGCCCTGCGCGCCGATGTAAAAGGCATCGCTATCGACCGCCCACGGAATGATCGAGCGTTCCCATTCGTGATCGTGGAACAGCACGACCACCGCGCTCCATGGATCGAGCGCAAGATCGGGCGCCGTGCCGAGAGACAGGCCCCCACCCGCCTGCCGCATCCCGCACCCCGCCCCCTCGCCGAACGGGCGCAGCGCGTCGACCGCCGCGCCATAGGCCAGCGCCAGCCGTTCGAACGCCGCCAGTTCGGGCCCTGTCCCGATGGCGACGATGCGCAATTCCGGGCGATAGGACCGCCGCAGCAGCTCTCCGCCAGCCAGCGGCACGGAAAGCTCTGCCTGCCGCCTTGCGTCCAGCGCGGACACCGCTTGCGCCAAGGCCGCCCGGTCGGGCGCGGGATCGACCGTGACCGCAAGCCGCGAACCGCATGGCAGGCGCAGGTCCATCGGATCGCCCGCGCCGCCGAAATGCAGGAAGCGCGGCCTGCCCTCCGCCGCCGCCTCGCCCGCCTGATGCGCCAGCGCCGATTCCAGACAGCCATCGGCCATGCTGCCCACGATCCGCCCGTCGGGTCCGACCGCCAGCTGCGCGCCGAGCCGCCGCGAGAAACTGCCGTCGATATCGGTGATCGTGCATAGCGCCGCATCGCCCGCCGCCGCGCGCCTCAGCGCCGCATTGTCGCTATGGATACGGGCAGCGGCGATTGCGTCATTCATCATCCACCCCATATCGCGTCGGCCGGTCGCCGTCTCAACCCATTCGGCGCATCGGTCAGCAGAATTCGAAAAAGCCGCAGGAGCCCATGCATGAACGACGTCTACACTCCGCCCAAGGTCTGGACACAGGATGGCGAGAACGGCGGAAAGTTCGCCTCGATCAACCGCCCCACCGCCGGCGCGCGCGAGGACCGGGACCTCCCCGTCGGTGACCATCCGTTCCAGCTCTATTCGCTGGGCACGCCCAATGGCCAGAAGGCGACCATCATGTTCGAGGAACTGCTGGCGGCGGGCCATAAGGGCGCGGAATATGACGCGTGGAAGATCGACATCATGGATCTGGACCAGTTCACCAGCGGCTTTGTCGAGATCAATCCCAATTCCAAGATCCCCGCGCTTGTCGACCGCAGCGGCGACACGCCGTTTCGCGTATTCGAATCGGGCGCGATCCTGCTCCATCTGGCGGAGAAATTCGGCGCATTCCTGCCATCGGGCGGCCCACAGCGCGCCGAAACCCAGTCATGGCTGATGTGGCAGATGGGCACTGCGCCGCTGCTGGGCGGCGGGTTCGGCCATTTCTATGCCTATGCGCCCGAGAAATACCGTTACCCGATCGACCGATACACGATGGAGGTGAAGCGGCAGCTCGACGTTCTGGACCAGCATCTGGCGGATCGCGAGTTCATGGCGGGCGATTACTCCATTGCGGACATGGCGATCTTCGCATGGCACGGACAGCTGGCGCTGGGCCGCCTCTATGACGCGGCGGAATTCCTTCAGGTCGACAGCTATGCCAATGTGCAGCGCTGGGCCAAGGCGATCGACGCCCGCCCCGCGGTCCGGCGCGGGCTGCGGGTCAATGCCTCACCCGAACGGGTCGATGGCGCCATTGCCGAGCGCCACTCGGCCGCCGATCTGGACTGATCAAAGCCGGGGCAGCGTGACGCCGCGCTGCCCCATATATTTGCCCGTGCGGTCGGCATAGCTGACCTCGCACGGCTCGTTCCCCTTCAGGAACAGGAACTGGCACGCGCCCTCGTTCGCATAGATCTTGGCGGGCAGCGGCGTGGTGTTCGAAAACTCCAGCGTGACATGCCCTTCCCAGCCCGGCTCAAGCGGGGTGACGTTCACGATGATGCCGCAGCGCGCATAGGTGCTCTTGCCAAGGCAGATCACCAGCACGTCGCGCGGCACGCGGAAATATTCGACCGTGCGGGCCAGCGCAAAGCTGTTGGGCGGGATCACGCAGACGTCGGTCTTGCGGTCCACAAAGCTGTTGGCCGCGAAATCCTTGGGATCGACCACCGCGCTGTCGACATTGGTGAAGATCTTGAACTCGTCCGCCACGCGCGCGTCATAGCCATAGGACGACAGGCCGTACGAGATACAGCCGTCGCGCCGCTGCGCCTCGACGAACGGCTCGATCATGCCCGTCGCCTGTGCCTGTTCGCGGATCCACCGGTCCGAGAGAATCGCCATTGTCGCTCCGATAATTGCCCAGCCTGCCGTCTGCCCAATCGCCGGGCACGGGGGCAAGCCCTGCGGCTGCGCTTCCTGTGCAAGAACCGGTATCAGCCGCCCGTTTCGCCGCGCATCACCAGCCAGCCGACGGGTTCGTCCAGATCGGGCAGGCTATAGGCAGTGTTCGCGGTCCAGATCGTCCAGTCGCCGCCCGCATAGGCGGGTTCCTCGCGGTCTTGCGCCAGCCACAGCGCCCGCTGAGACCTTGCGCCAAAGCCATAGGCCGCCTCGAACTGCGCGGTCGGCGCCAGCACTGCGCGGCGGCCGCCATGCGCCTCGATCTGGTTGAGGAAGGTGACGAGTTCGCTCTCCACCTCCGCCGCGCGAACGGGCCGCATGCAATCGCTGCCCAGCGCGTCGAGCCGGACGGCGGGCGGCAGCATATCGGCATCGCGCGGGACCAGGGTGACGAAATTCGCCGATTGCCGATCCGCCGGCGCGCAGGGGTCGAACTGGTGAACCGCGCCGAATGGAATACCCGACCGGCCCGCCCGCTCCCGCTCCTCGGCAAAGCGGTCGTTGCGTGCCGATGCGCCGATGCTGGCCGTCGCATAGACGAAACGCACCAGCGGCTTGCCGCCTTCGCCGCCCTCGGCCAGCGTCAAAACGTCGCGCGCAGTGTGGCGCGAGTCGATCCATGCGCCCTGTACGGGATAGGACTGCGCCGAAGGCTCCCAATGCGCGGCATGCCACCACGCCGCGCAGGCACCCGACAACAGGCCCGCCGCCAGCAATATCCCGATCGCGCGCAACGCGCGGCCCCGCCCTTTCATGCCGCCTGCCGTCACCCGCGAATATGAAGGACGCAGATCAGCGTGAACAGGCGGCGCGCGGTGGCGAAATCGGTCTCGATCTTGCCTTCCAGCCGCTCCATCAGCAATTCGGTCGCGCGGTTGTGGATGCCGCGCCGCGCCATGTCGATCGTCTCGATCTCGGACGCGGTGGCCTTGCGGATCGCCTGGTAATAGCTGTCGCAGATCGCGAAATATTCGCGGATCGGACGGCGAAACCGCGCCAGCCCCAGCAGCAGCATCTCAAGCGGCTCGTCGTCCTCGCTGCGGATCGAGATCGACAGCCGCCCGTCCACCACCGACAGCGCCAGCCGATAGGGGCCCTTGTGCCCCGCTTCCCACGAACGCAGCGGCTTGAAGCTGTTTTCCTCGATCAGGTCGAAGATCGCGACGCGGCGCTCCTGCTCGATATCGGGATTGCGCCACGTGATCGTGGCCTCGTCCAGAGTGATATCGATGATGCGCGGGTCCGACATAAGTGCGGTGCCATCGCAAATGGCGGCTTGGCGCACAAGCGCGAATGCCGAGAACTGCCCCGCAGATATCGCCCATGCCGCACCGATTGCCCGCAACAGCTTATGAACAGGCGCACTATTATTGGTAAGACTTGTTGACGGACACCCTGCTCCCGCGTTTATCGCATGGGCTGGATTCGCGCGGGATCGGGGTCAGGACAAAGGCCCGCGGGGACGGCAGACGAGGGACGATTTCCAAAGGCCATGTGGCGGCTCCATCATTTCGCTTTATGTCCGTTCAGCCGCAAGCTTCGCCTGCTGCTGAGCGAGAAGGGCGTGCCCTACACGCTCGAACCGGAAAACCCCTGGGCGCTGCGCGACGAATATTACCTGATCAACCCGGCGGGCCGCACCCCGGCGATGCGGCACGAGGACAAGGATCTGGTGCTGGCGGACAGCCGCGCCATCGCCGAATATCTGGAAGAGACGGTCGAAAAGAACCCGATGATCAACGGCCCGGCGGCGAACCGGGCGGAGATCCGGCGGCTGGTCGCCCTGTTCGATGAGAATTTCTGGGGCGACGTCACCGCCCCGCTGCTGACCGAACGCTATGCCAAGCGCGTCGTGCTGCGTCAGGCGCCCGATTCGCGCGCGCTGCGCGATGCGATGCGGCTAGCGGACCAGCATCTCGATTATTGCGACTACCTGATCGACCACCGCCGATGGCTGGCGGGCGCGACGATGAGCCTTGCGGACCTGACGGCGGCGGCGCAGATCTCGGTCGTCGATTATCTGGGCGGGATCGACTGGCGCGGTCACGAATCGACGCGCGGCTGGTATTCGGTGCTGAAGAGCCGCCCCAGCTTCCAGCCGCTGCTATCTGACAGGGTCGAAGGCGCGCTGCCGCCGCGTCACTACGCCGACGTCAACGCCTGACGCCCCGCGACTGCGCCTTTACGCAGTGCGGTCGTCGGTGAAACGGCCATGCTTGCGATAACGCACCATCCAGCGGTCGAGAAACAGGCTCATCGGACGGGGCTGAACGCCAAGGCGCGACAGACCCGGTATGTCGCCGCTGGCCACATTGCCCTGCGCCAGCATCGCATATTGATCGGAATTGATCGGCGCGCCCGGCAGAAAGCCCGACACCGCGGCCATCGCCGATCCGACCATGTCGGGCAGCGCGATGAAATGGCGATTGCGGTTCTGCGCTGCCGCGATGCGTTCATTGATCTCCAGCATCGTCACCACTTCGGGACCGGCGATCTCATAGGTCTTGCCGCCATGCTTCGCCGGATCTTCCAGCGCCGCCACGACCGCCTCTGCCGCGTCGTCGACGAACAGGGGCTGCAGCTTCGCATCGGGCGCAAACACCGGCAGCACGGGCAATGCCGAGATCAGCCCGCCGAACATGTTGAGGAAATTGTCGTCCGATCCGAACAGGATCGAGGGGCGCAGGATGGTCGCGCCGGGAAATGCCTCCAGCACCTCGCGCTCACCCACGCCTTTGTATTTCTGATAGGGGATGTCCGAGGACTCATCGGCGCCGATGGCCGAGACATGGACCATCGCGGTGCAGCCCTTTTCCGCCGCGATCCGCGCGACATGGCCCGCACCCCGGCCCATGATCGCATCGAGATTGCCCGAAAACGCGCCGACAAGGTTCACCACCGCATCCGCCCCGTCGATCACCGCGTTCAGCGATGCCTCATTCGTGATGTCGCAGCGCGCGAACTGGATCTGGCCGAGATTGGCAAGCGGGCGGAGCGAGAACGCCTCCTTGGGATTGCGCGCCGCGACGCGCAGCCGCGCGCCCCGTTCCAGCAGGGCCTGCGCCACATGGGTCCCGAAAAAGCCACTGCCGCCGATCAGCGTAACCAGCCTGCCCTTCAAACCCGACATGTCGTGCCCTTTACCTGCGCGGCCGATGTGCCGCCTGTCATCACCAAGCCGCGCCTTAGGCCAAGCGCGCCCCATACTGCAACTGCCGAAACGCGCCTTGGGGTGTCCGATTTCCCCGCCCAAGTCGCGGCCCACAGATTGCACGGGCGCGCCAATCGCCTATGGATGGCGGTGATGAAGGCCGCGATCCGATGACAGCCCTGACTTCAGCCGCGCGTGCGATCCCCCCGCGGCAGGGCCTGTTCGTCGTCACGATTCTGACAGGCAGCTTCCTGCTGTTCCTGATCCAGCCGATGATCGCGCGCTTTGCCCTGCCGGTGGTGGGCGGCGCGCCCAATGTCTGGAACAGCGCCATGCTGGTGTTCCAGCTGCTGCTGCTGGGCGGCTATCTCTACAGCCACGCCATCGCGCATCAGCCTATGCGGCGGCAGGTCGTCCTCCACCTCGCGCTGCTGGCCGCCGCCGCGCTGACGCTGCCCATCGCGCTGGCCGAATTGCCGCCCGCCGCGCCCGGCTGGGAAGCTTTGTGGGTGCCCGCGCTGTTCCTGCTGTCGATCGGGCCGGTGTTCCTGATGCTCTCGTCGCAGGCCTCGCTGATGCAGCGCTGGTTCGCCGCCTCTCCCGAATCGGGCGATCCCTATGTGCTCTACGGCGCGTCCAACCTGGGCAGTTTCGGCGGGCTGATCGCCTATCCGCTGATCTTCGAGCCGACCATGCCGCTGCACACGCAAAGCTATCTGTGGAGCGCAGGCTTCGTCGCGCTGATTGCCATGGCGGCTTTCGCAGGCTGGTCGCGCTGGCAGGCGGTGGGAGAGATCGGCGAATATGTCTCGCCCGACGAAGCGGAGCGCGAGGCGCCTGCGGTCACGCCGCGCCTGATGGCGCTGTGGATCGCGCTGGCGGCGGTGCCGTCGGGGCTGATGCTGTCGACGACCACGCTGCTGACCACCGACATCATGGCCGCTCCGATGCTGTGGGTTATTCCGCTTGGCCTCTACCTGCTCAGCTATTCGGTGGCCTTCAGCGAAGAGGGGCATTTCGCCGCGCATCTGTCCGGCATCGCGCCCGTCACCCTGCTATTCGTGGGCGCGCTGGCGCTGTCGCCCGCGGGACAGGCCAGCATGGAGATCGCGCTGGCCATGGCGGCGCTGCTGTTCCTGGTCGCGGTCGCGCTGCACAAGCGTCTGTTCGACCTGCGCCCCGATCCGCGCCATCTAACTTTGTTTTACCTGCTGACCGCGTCGGGCGGCGCGCTGGGCGGGATCTTCAGCGGCCTGGTCGCGCCGGTGGTGTTCGACTGGATCTACGAACATGCGATCCTGCTGATCGCCGCCGCCATGCTGGTGCGCCCGATAGAGCTTCCCTTCATCACGCCCTTCCTCAGGCGCGGCGGCTGGCCCGCCGCCCTGTTCGCGGTCGCGGCGCTGGCCCTGACTGCATGGCTTTCCTACGAACTTTCGCGCGCCGCCGTTTATGGCCTGAATGCGCGCGTCGCAGGCTTCATCGGTCTGATCGCCTGCATCGGCATCGTCTGCGGGTCGCTTCGGTGGCTCTATGTCGCGGTGCTGGTCATGCTGATGCTGGGTCATCTCGGCTGGTCGACCATCCAGTCCAGCATCGACGGCCAGCGGGCACGCAGCTATTTCGGGTCCTATCATATCGAGAATTCGTCCGACGGCACGCTACGCTACCTGACGCACGGGACCACGCTGCACGGGCAGCAGTTCACCGATCCCGCGCGCAAAAACGATCCGACCAGCTATTACGGCGCCACATCGGGCGTTGGCATCGCACTCGAAAACGCGCCCCGCGATGCGCGGGTCGGCGTCGTCGGGCTCGGCGTCGGGACGCTGGCCTGCTATCGCAAGCCCCGGCAGGACTGGACGTTTTTCGAAATCGACCGGCAGGTCGTCGCCTTCTCGCGCGCGGGCGAGTTCACCTTCGTATCCGATTGCACCCCCGATGCGCGGATCGTGGTGGGCGATGCGCGCATCGCACTGGACAGGCAGCAAAGGGACAGCTTCGACCTGCTGGCCATCGACGCGTTCTCCTCCGATGCGATCCCCGTGCACCTGATGACGCAGGAAGCTTTCGACATCTATGGCGACGCGCTGGCCGATGACGGCATGCTGATGGTGCATGTGTCGAACCGCTATCTCGATCTGGCCCCGATGGTGGCCGCGCTGTCGAGAAAGGGCCGCTGGCACGGCGCGATGCGCATGGATACCGACGATCTGGCCACGGGCCTTACCCCGTCGCTGTGGATCGCGCTGACCCGCGACCGCGATGCCTATAACCGTCTGATCGACGCCAGCGGACCCGAATGGTCGGCCCTGCCGCCGCCCAGCGATCAGGCGTGGACCGACGACAATGCCTCGATCCTTCCCCTGATCCGTTGGTGAAGCCCCTTGACCCGCACCACCCGTGCGAGAGATAGGTTCAACCGTTACCATCTCGCGCCTGCAAAGGGGTAACGGCGGGGCTGCTGCGCCCGCTGCATGATCTTTCGCTCAACCCTTCCGGAAAGAGAGGTTGCACTTGCCTTCCACCCGTTTCGTCACTCGCGCCGCATTGATGGCCTGCGCCGCCATGGCCCTGTCCGCCTGCGCCGCCGACCAGACCGGCCCGCAATCGGCATCGTCCTCGGCCGCCCGTTCGGCTTCGCCCTATCCCTCCACCTATGCGCCCTATCCCGGCCGGCCGACCGCTCTGGTTGGCGCGACATTGTTCGACGGACGCGGCGGCCAGATGCAGAACGCGACCGTGCTGTTTGAAAACGGGCGCATCACCGCTGTCGGCGACGCGTCGCTGGGCGTTCCGGCAGGCTATGACCGGATCGACGGCACCGGCAAGTTCGTCACCCCCGGCGTGATCGACATCCACTCGCACCTCGGCGATTATCCCTCGCCCGATGTCGGCGCGCATAGCGACGGGAACGAGGCGACCTCCCCCACCACGCCCGAGGTCTGGGCCGAACATTCGGTCTGGCCGCAGGATCCCGGTTTCTCGCGTGCGCTGGCCAATGGCGGGGTGACCGCGCTGCAGATCCTGCCGGGTTCGGCGAACCTTATGGGCGGCCGTTCGGTCACGCTGAAGAACGTGCCCGCGCTGACCGTGCAGGGCATGAAGTTCCCCGGCGCGCCGCAGGGGCTGAAGATGGCCTGCGGCGAAAACCCCAAGCGCGTCTATGGCGGCAAGGGACAGGCACCCTCGACCCGCATGGGCAATTTCGCGGTAAACCGGCAGACGTGGATCGACGCGCAGGATTATGACGGCACCGACCGCAATCTGGCCAAGGACACGCTGAAGGCCGTGCTCGACGGCGAGATCCAGGTGCACAACCATTGCTACCGCGCGGACGAGATGGCGCTGGTGATCGATATGGCCAAGGAATTCGGCTACACCGTGTCCACCTTCCATCATGCCGTCGAAAGCTACAAGATCGCGGACCTGCTGCGCGAGAACGACATCTGCTCGGCGGTGTGGGCCGACTGGTGGGGCTTCAAGATGGAGGCCTATGACGGCATCCTCGAAAACGCCGCTCTGATCGAGAATGCGGGCGCCTGCGTCGTCATCCACTCCGACGATCAGGACGGCATCCAGCGCCTGAATCAAGAGGCTGCCAAGGCGCAGGCCGCGGGCAAGCGGATCGGGATCGACATTCCCGATGGCAAGGTCATCGGCTGGTTCACCTATAACGCCGCCAAGGCCATGGGCATCGCGGACGAGACGGGCAGCCTGGAAACGGGCAAGGCGGCAGACGTGGTGCTTTGGAACGGCAACCCCCTCTCGGTCTATTCGCGGCCCGAGAAGGTGTGGATCGACGGCGCGCTGATGTTCGACGCGAACGATCCGAAACGCCGGCCCGTCAGCGATTTCGAACTCGGCCAGCCCGGCGCGGGAGACGTGAAATGAAGGCCATAGCCAGCGCAATCGCGCTTTCCATCGCTCTCGTTTCGCCCGCCCTTGCGCAGGATCTGGCGATCACCGGCGCGACCGTGGCCACCGGCGACGGCAGCGAACCGATCGAGAATGCCACCGTCGTCGTGCGCGGCGGAAGGGTGGTGGCCGCAGGCAGCGGCGTGGCCGTGCCCGCCGGGGTCCCGGTCATCGACGGTACCGGTAAATGGGTCACGCCCGGCCTGTTCTCCGCCGTCACCGATCTGGGCCTGTGGGATGTCGGCGCAGTCAACGAAAGCGACGACCGCGAGGCGGAGGCTTCGCCCTTCTCGGCATCGCTCGACATGTCGGTCGCGATCAATCCGGCCTCGCAGCACATTCTCGTCAGCCGGATGGGCGGGGTCACGCGGGCCACCGTGATCGGCCAGCCGGGCAGCTCGATCTTCTCAGGCCAGGGCGCGATCATCGATCTGGGTGCCGATGCCAATGCCGTGACCAGGGCGCGCGCGTTTCAGTTCATCAATCTGGACGAAACCGGCGCGCGGCTTGCGGGCGGCAGCCGCACGGCGGCGCATGCGCTGCTGCGCAACGCGCTGCGCGAGGCGCGCGACTATGGCAACCGTTCGGGCATCGCGGGCAGCGCCTCGCGTCCGGGTGCGGTGCGCACCGGCGACGATCTGCCGATCGACCCGCGCATGGTGGATAACGAGACCGAGCGCGGCGAGGACGTGCTGCTGACCCGCTTCGACGCCGCCGCGCTGGTGCCGGTGGCGAACGGAACTCAGCCGCTTTACGTGCAGGTCGATCGCGCTGCCGACATCCGCTCGGTGCTGGCGCTCAAGCAGGAGTTTCCGCAGCTCGACCTCGTGCTGGTCGGCGTCCACGAAGGCTGGCTGGTCGCCCGCGACATCGCGGCGGCGGGCGTACCCGTGGTCGCCTTCGCGCTGGATGACCTGCCTGTGGCGTTCGAGGAACTGGCGGCGACACAAAGCAATATCGGCCGGATGAAGGACGCGGGCGTGACGGTCGCCATCGGCCCCTTCACCGACGATTTCCAGCCGCGCTTCGCTCCGCAATTCGCGGGCAATCTGGTGGGTCTGCAGAAGGTCCCCGGCGCAACCGGCCTGACATGGGGCGAGGCTTTTGCCGCCATCACTTCGGTCCCGGCCAGGATCGCGGGCATGGAAGGGGAAGCGGGCGTGCTCGCTCCGGGTGCGCATGGCGACGTGGTCATCTGGGACGGCGACCCGCTGGAGATCTCCTCCGCGCCGCAGCGCGTGTGGATCGACGGGGTGGAACAGCCGCTCGACAACCACCAGAGCGCATTGCGCAATCGCTACCGCGACCTCGATCGCAGCGACCTGCCCAAGGCCTATGACTGGTAGATGAGATGCCGACCGGCGCGGAATGTCACCGCGCCGGTCACGCCTTGCCGCCCGCCCCCGCCAGCCCGGTGCGCATGTCCATGCCGCTGGGGTGCTGGTAAAGCTGCAACCCGAATTCGGGCAGGATGGCGATCAGATGATCGAAGATGTCCGACTGGATCGTCTCGTACTCGCCCCACACGGTCGTATCGGTAAAGCAATAGATTTCCAGCGGCAGCCCCTCCGGCTCGGGCGGTAGCTGGCGGACCATCACCGTCATGTCGTCGCGCACGCGCGGATGCCGCTCCAGATAGGCGCCGACATAGGCCCGGAACGTGCCCATATTGGTCAAACGGCGGGCGTTGACGGGGCTGTCCCCTGCATTCTTCGCGTTCCATTGCGCCAATTCGGCCTGCTTGCCCTGAATATATTCGTCCAGGATGCGAAACCGGCGAATGTCCCGGCTTTCCTCGTCCGACATGAAGCGGATCGCGCTCTGGTCGATATGGATCGCACGCTTGATCCGGCGCCCGCCCGCCTCCTTCATCCCGCGCCAGTTGCGATAGCTTTCAGTGATGATCTTGTAGGTCGGGATCGTCGTGATCGTCTTGTCGAAGTTCTGCACCTTGACCGTGTGCAGCGCGATGTCGATCACGTCGCCATCGGCGTTCATCGACGGCATCTCTATCCAGTCGCCCACGCGCAGCATGTCGTTCGACGCGATCTGGACCGATGCGACCAGCGACAGGATCGTGTCCTTGAACACCAGCAGCAGCACCGCCGCCATTGCCCCCAGCCCCGACAGCAACAAGAGGGGCGAGCGGTCCATCAGCGTCGCGATCGCGAGGATCACCGCCCCGGAATAGACCGCGATCTTTACGACCTGCACATAGCCCTTGATCGGCCTGTTCTTCGCCTCGGGCCGGCGCGCGTAAAGCTCGTTTACATAGGACAACGCCCCGCTGATGGCGAAGGCGATGAACACGACGATCAGCGCGTTGCAGACATTGTGGACGACGACAATGACCTTGGGCGGCAGGTTCGGCACGAGATTGATGCCATTCCCAATGATCAGCGCCGGAACGACATTCGCCAGCCGCGCCGCCGCCCTGTCCGCTGTCTTGGTCCGCCGGTCGAGGAACGGCGCGGCAAGGCGCAGCAGAACGCGCTTGATCAGGAAATTGACGATGACCGCCGTCAACGCCAGCAGGGCGAGGCCTATCGCCGACTGCGCCCAGAGCGGCTGTTCGTAGAAAAGCGTGGTAAGTTCGGACATGTCGGGGGCGGATGCCCGAAACACCCGCCCGCTTCAACCCGTGCGGTAGCGGCGCTTACTCTTCGACCGCTTCAATCCGGGCGAGCATCGTCTCCACCTCGACCTGTCCGCCGACGCTGGCGGAAAGGTCGCGCACCGTTCCGTCGAAGGGTGCGGTCAGCGCGTGTTCCATCTTCATGGCTTCCAGCACCATCAGGCGCTGGCCCGTAGTAACGGTGTCCCCCTCGGCCACGTCGAGAGCGATGACCTTGCCCGGCATGGGGGCCAGGATCGCGCCATCGGCGGCCGAATGGTGGCCGGTGCCGTCTGGTCCACGAACCGAAAAACTATAAGTGTGTCCACGATCCGTAACGAAGATCTTCTGCTCCGCAGTCATGGTGGCGCAGACGCCGAAGGACGCCTCATGATTCCGACTGTCGCCGGAGACAGCCTGGCCTCCTTCGTAAAGTGTAACCTCTTCTCTCACCGGGCTGTTCAAGCGGAATCCGAACAGACCAGATCGTAGTTGGCCCTCGGGCGTCCAAGCGCCTTCCCAGTCCAGTTGGTCCCGTCGAAACCGGCGCGCCGCCGCATCAATTGCAGTCCCTCCGGCCCTCTCAGCCGGAAGCAGCGCATCGCCTTTTCGCTCGATCAGCCCGGTATCCAGTTCCGCGTCGCGAAATTCGGGAATGTCCAGACATTCGAAGAGGAATCCCTGATTAGTCCGCAACGGAGCGACGTAACTATTGTCTAATGCGTTGAGCATAATGTCGATCGCATCGGCGCGACCCTCACCATGAACCACGATTTTGGCGATCATCGGATCGTAATGAGGGCTGACAATATCTCCTTGTTCTACGCCCGTTTCGATGCGGACACGGTGGTCCAGTTCCATGTCTCCAATACGCCCCGGGCTAGGCAAAAACCCCTTCGCCGGATCCTCCGCATAAAGCCGCGCCTCGATCGCCCAGCCGTTGATCGACAGCTCGTCCTGCTTCAGCGGGATCGGCTCGCCGCTCGCAACGCGGAGCTGCCATTCAACCAGATCGACGCCGGTGATTTCCTCGGTCACCGGATGTTCGACCTGCAGCCGCGTGTTCATTTCCATGAAGAAGATGCGGTCGGCGCGTAGGCCCTCGGACGCGTCGGCGATGAACTCGATGGTGCCCGCGCCTTCGTAATCCACTGCCTTGGCAGCGCGGACGGCGGCGGCGCAGATCGCTTCGCGCGTGTCCGGATCCATGCCGGGCGCGGGCGCTTCCTCGATCACCTTCTGGTGGCGGCGCTGCAGAGAGCAGTCGCGTTCGAACAGATGGACCACATTGCCGTGGCTGTCGCCGAACACCTGCACCTCGATATGACGCGGCGAAGTGATCCATTTCTCCAGCAGCACCTCGTCGTTGGAAAAGCTGGCCTTGGCCTCGCGCCGGCAGCTTTCCAGCGCGGCGGCGAAATCGGCGGGCGCGTCCACCTTTCGCATGCCCTTGCCGCCGCCGCCCGCGACGGCCTTGATCAGCACGGGATAGCCGATCTTGTCCGCTTCGGCCGACAGGCGCTCGACCGACTGGTCCTCGCCCTCATAGCCCGGCGTGACCGGCACGCCCGCTTCGCGCATCAGCTTCTTCGCCGCGTCCTTCAGGCCCATGGCACTGATGCTGGCGGGCTTGGGTCCGACCCAGATCAGACCCGCATCGATCACCGACTGCGCGAAAGCGGCGTTCTCGGACAGGAAGCCATAGCCGGGATGTATCGCCTCGGCCCCTGTCTGCTTCACGGCGGCAATGATCTTTTCGCCGACCAGATAGCTTTCGGCGGCAGGCGACGGGCCGATATGCACCGCCTCGTCCGCCATGCGCACGTGCAGTGCCTTGGCATCCGCGTCGGAATAGACCGCGACCGTGGCGACACCCAACTCGCGCGCAGTGCGGATGATGCGGCAGGCAATCTCGCCGCGATTGGCGATCAGCAGTTTCGAGATCATTCGGGGCTCTCCGGCGCGCCCAGTTCGGCGCAGCGTTCGGTGGGTTCGACCGTGTAGGACATGTTGGTGACGCGCCACGCGCCTTCGCTGCGCGACAGCGATATGGAATCGATCCCGCAATGGGATTTCTCGCCATCGATCCAGAACGCATAGGGCACCCAGACATGCGCCATGTCGCCGCGCTGAAACACAGTGGGAATGCCCATCTTCTCGGTCAGCCGGTGCTCGTCCGGTCCTTCGCGGTCCGTCATGATCGCGTTCGATCGTACGATCAGCTTGGGATCCGCGGGATCCATCAGATTGTGGATGAAGATCGTGCCTTCAGGCGCCAGCACTTCGCGAAAGCCTTCCCCATCGGCGGTGCCAAGCCTGTCGAACAGCGCGTTGATGGTGGCCAGAATGGCGGTGCGATCGTCGCCTTCCATCGGCGGCGGCACGGAAGCGGTCGCGGACAGGACAAGGGCGGAAGCAAACAGCGCAAGCGTCATGGCGATCACATCCTGAAAATGCCGAACGCAGCACGCTCGGTAATGGGCGCCTCAAGCGAGGCGGCAAGCGCCAGGCCCAGCACATCGCGGGTCTGCGCAGGGTCGATCACGCCGTCGTCCCACAGGCGGGCGGTGGCGTAATAGGGATTGCCCTCGTCCTCGTATTTCTGGCGGATCGGGGCCTTGAACGCCTCGGCGTCCTCCTCGCTCCAGTTCGAGGCATCGCGGTGGACCGTGGCGAGCACGCTGGCGGCCTGCTCGCCGCCCATCACGCTGATGCGCGCATTGGGCCAGGTGAACATGAACCGCGGGGAATAGGCGCGTCCGCACATGCCATAATTGCCCGCGCCGAAACTGCCGCCGATCACCACGGTGATCTTGGGCACCTGCGCGGTGGCGACGGCGGTGACCAGCTTTGCGCCATGTTTGGCGATGCCCTCCGCCTCATACTTGCCGCCGACCATGAAGCCCGAGATATTCTGCAGGAACAGCAACGGGATGCGGCGCTGGCAGGCCAGTTCGATGAAATGCGCGCCCTTTTGCGCGCTTTCGCTGAACAGCACGCCATTGTTGGCAAGGATCGCGACCGGCATGCCCCAGATATGCGCGAAGCCGCAGACCAGCGTGTTGCCATAAAGCGGCTTGAATTCGTGAAACTCGCTACCGTCGACCAGCCGCGCGATCACCTCGTGCACGTCATAGGGCGCGCGCACGTCGTCCGGGATGATCGAATAGAGATCCTCGGCGTCGAACCTGGGCGGGCGGGGGTCGCGGATATCGATTTCCTTCGCCGCGCCGGTGTTCGCGCCCAGATGGCTGACGATGTCACGCACGATGGTCAGCGCATGCTCGTCGTTTTCGGCCAGATGGTCGACTACGCCCGATTTGCGCGCATGCAGGTCTCCGCCGCCCAGATCCTCGTCGCTGATGACCTCACCCGTGGCGGCCTTCACCAGCGGCGGACCCGCCAGAAAGATCGTGCCCTGTTCGCGCACGATTACGGTCTCGTCACTCATTGCGGGCACATAGGCACCGCCCGCGGTGCAGCTTCCCATCACGCAGGCGATCTGGGGAATGCCCATGCCGCTCATGTTCGCCTGGTTATAGAAGATGCGGCCGAAATGGTCGCGGTCGGGAAACACCTCGGCCTGATAGGGCAGGTTCGCGCCGCCGCTGTCGACCAGATAGATGCACGGCAGCCGGTTTTCCCGGGCGATTTCCTGCGCGCGCAGGTGCTTTTTCACCGTTATCGGGTAATAGGACCCGCCCTTCACGGTCGGATCATTGGCGGCGATCATCACCTGCCGACCGGAGACGCGCCCGATCCCCGCGATCATCGACGCGCCGCTGACATCGGCCTCATACATGCCGTTTGCGGCCAGCTGCCCGATCTCGAGGAAGGGCGAACCGGGATCGAGCAGTCGCTCCACCCTGTCGCGGGGAAGCAGCTTGCCGCGCGCCACATGGCGTTCGCGGTGCCTTTCGGACCCGCCCAGCGCGGCCTGCGCCACCTTGGCGCGCAAGTCCTCGGCCAGAGCCCGGTTATGCGCCGCGCGTTGCTTCGCCTCGGGGCTTTCGCGATCCAGTTTCGATGTCAGAACCGGCGCAGTCATTCGGCATTACTCTCCCTTGGCATGCTCTGCTTTTTCATTATCCGGGCCTCCGGCAATCAGATAGCGATAGACGCCCACCACATTGATCGCGAGCAGGCCGATATTCTGCCAGCCGATCCCCACGCCCTCGTCATTCAGGAACCCCCAGGCGATCAGCGCGATCGAGCTCGTTACGAAGATCACGAACGCCCAGCCCGTCAGCCGCACGCCGAGGTTGAGCGAAACGAGGAAAGCGGCGAGCAGGGCGGCAGCCGCCCCATAATATTGCAAAGCGTTAAGGACGGTTTCGCTCATGAGATATCCTTCAATTGCCGGTCTTGAGTAGCTCCCGCCCAATCAACATCCGGCGTATCTCATTGGTGCCCGCGCCGATGTCCAAAAGTTTCGCATCGCGTAGATATCGCTCTACCGGCCAGTCGAGCGTGTAGCCCGCGCCGCCCAGTGCCTGAACCGCCTCGTTCGCGGTGCGGAACGCGTTTTCGCTGGCCAGCAGGATCGTGCCGGCCGCATCGAAGCGGGTAGTCTGTCCTGCATCGCATGCCTTGGCGACAAGATAGGAGTAGGACCGCGCCGACTGCAGCGCGACATACATGTCGGCCAGCTTTGCCTGCATCAACTGGAACGATCCGATCGGTTTCCCGAACTGCTGGCGCTCCTGCAGATAGGGGATCACCGTATCGAGACAGGCCTGCATGATACCAAGCTGCACGCCCGACAGCACCACGCGTTCATAGTCGAGGCCGCTCATCAGAACTTTGACGCCTTCGCCGATGCCCGCCATCACGTTTTCATCGGGCACGAAGCAATCGTCGAACACCAGTTCCGCCGTGGGGGAGCCGCGCATGCCCAGCTTCTCGATCTTCTGCCCGATCGAAAACCCGTCGAAATCCTTTTCGATCAGGAAAGTCGTGATGCCCCGCGGACCTGCATCCGGCTCGGTCTTGGCATAGACGACCAGAACGTCGGCATAGAGGGCATTGGTAATCCAGAACTTGGTGCCGTTCAGCTTCCAGCCGCCATCGACCTTGTCGGCGCGCAGCTTCATCGACACAACGTCGCTGCCGGCACCCGCCTCGCTCATCGCAAGGCTGCCGACGTGCTCGCCGCTGACCAGCTTGAGCAGATATTTGTCCTTTTGCGCGTCCGAAGCCCAGCGATGGATCTGGTTCACGCACAGGTTCGAATGCGCGCCATAGGACAGGCCGACAGAGGCACTGGCCCGCGACACTTCCTCGACCGCGATCAGATGCTCGAGATAGCCGAGGCCCAGCCCGCCCCATTGCTCGCCCACGGTGATGCCGTGCAGGCCAAGTTCGCCCATGGGCTGCCACAAATCGCGCGGAAATGCGTCTTCACGGTCGATCTGGGCGGCACGGGGCTGGATCTGCTCGTCCGCAAAGCGCGACACGGTGTCGCGGATCATGTCGGCGGTCTCGCCTAGGGCGAAATCGAAATCGGGAGTGGCGCGCATGGAATCCTCTTTTCGCCCCGCTCTGCGATCGGCAAGGCTGTTGGACGTCCCGTAGGGTGAGACAGGGGAAGGTTTCAAGCCGGAATCGCCTAAGACGCGACAAGCGCCGGCTCGAACCGGCCCCCGGCTTGCTGCAATGCTGCAGGATTATGGTTAACGGCAGGCGTTTCAGCGCCGTCACTGCCCCCAAACTTCCGCCCCATGGCGGCAAATTAGGGTTAATCGGGAACCTTCAGACGTTTGCAGTCGTCTCAAGGGTTGATATTCGGCATATATTGCATTGCAACAAACGTCTTGCGCTGCAATATTCCCTGCTTGAACGATACTGCGGATTCAGGCTTTTCCGATGGTGATGCAAAATCGTCATCCTGGCTAGTTTTCGGGGCGGCTTACCGCGAGTTTGCATGTCCACCGCCGTGATGCGCTGGAACATTGCGAAAGGTTGTTTCACGATGTCGAAATGGAAATCCCATGACGACCGATGTTGGGCAGCACATCGTTGAAGTGGCTACGGTTAACCGCCTCGACGTGCGTGCGCCTGACGGAGAAGCCAGCGCGATGAACACCCATGTGGAGATAGCGAACTGGCGGGGAAAGGCGATCCGCCCGTTCGCCCCTTCGCTTGAGCGGCTGCGATTGCAGACCTACGCGCTTATGTTCATCTGCGACTTGGCGATCATCATGGTTTCGTTCATGATCTCTGGTGCGGTGAGATCCGATAATTTCCTGCTTCCCACCGCGATGCGCCAGGCTCTGCTGCTTATGCCCATGTTCGCGGTGCTGGCACTTTATAATCGAACCTATTCGGCGCGATCGCTAACCCGCGCCAGTTTTGCCATCTCACGTGTTATTTCGGCCATTATTCTTGCCACCGGTCTGCTCCTCTTTGTGACGTTCTATGCAAAGATATCGGAAGATTTCTCGCGCATCGCTTTTACCGTCGGTACCGCTTTATCGGTTCTGCTGATGTCAGCGCTGCGCATATTCGTCGTGCGGTATGTCAGGAACAATTGGGGCCCCGGTGCACAGAATGTCCTTATCGTCGATGATGGCGGACCTGCCGTGAACGCATCGAATGCCTATTCTGTCAATGTCGGCGACAACCGCCTGGATATTCGTTTCGACAATCCCCGCGCCCTGGATCGCCTAGGCCGTTATATCGAGAATATGGACCGGGTTATCGTCAGTTGCCCAATGGAAAAGCGCAAGCACTGGGCCTTTTTCCTGCGTGCGGCGGGGATCGACGGCGAAGTCGTAACCGAGGTTGGGCGGGAGCTTGGCGCCATCGGACTGCGTCGTCACAAGAATTTCACGTCGATGATCGTATCCGCGCGGCCACTTTCGCTGCGCAACCGGGCGATCAAGCGCATCATCGATTTCAGTTTTGCCGCTATTGCCCTGCTCCTGCTTTCTCCGTTGCTTCTGCTGGTCGCACTTCTCATCAAGGTGCAGGATGGAGGCCCGATTTTCTTCATTCAGCGGCGGATGGGACGCGGAAATCGGTTTTTCCGAATGTACAAGTTCCGTTCGATGCGAGTAGCGGAGGCCGACGCCAATGGAGTGCAATCGGTCTCGCGCGATGACGAACGGATCACGCGTGTTGGTCGGCTAATACGCCAAACAAGCATCGACGAACTTCCGCAGTTGTGGAACGTCATGCTAGGCGACATGTCGATTGTGGGCCCTAGACCGCACGCGCTTGGGTCGCAGGCCGGTGACAAGCTATTTTGGGAGATCGATGCACGGTACTGGCACCGGCATTCGCTGCGTCCAGGGTTGACTGGGCTTGCGCAGGTCCGTGGCTATCGCGGCGCTACCGTTTGTGAGCTGGATCTGTCCAGACGGCTACAAGCTGATCTCGAATATATAGCTCGCTGGACCCCTTGGACCGATATTTACATCATGTTTCTGACATTTCGTGTTCTCATTCATGATAAAGCATTCTGATTCGTCCGTGTGGAACCAGACCGCAATCACAAGTACTCACATCGAAAAGCAATGGCTGTTTCTGACCGGGTTGAGACCAATGGTTTGGGAGCTAGCAGTTCTGTGAGAGGTTGGCCGTCAGAAGTGTTTGGATTTGTGAATCGTTATTTGTGTTAAACCGCCATTTAAAAGGTAAGGCATGCTATTTGTGGAATTTTTGGCTTCGGAATGAACCATATTCACCAGTCCGGCTTTAGGAATTTCCCATGCTTTATTTGATGAGGTTCATTGGCGAGGCAGCTGTCACACGCCTGCCGGTCGCATTCCGGGCGGACATGACGGAGTAGCCCTTGAATGGCTGCACTTAAAGTCATGTGGTCACGACGCGCAACTATGGCGCGATGATAGTCTACTGTGCATCGGCGTCAGCCACTCTAAAGGTTTCATCTCCGATCGAAGACGCGAGGAAAGAACGTTAGGTCACGGCTGGCGTTGTCGACGTGCTTGGCCTGGGCATGACAGGAGGGTGCAGCAGGAAATTCCGCCTGCGGTGGCATATGCCACCGACAAGTCTCCAGAGGAGATCAAAGATGAGCGGGGGAGCATGTTCCGACAAAACAAGAGAATCCGCGATAAGCGGGTAGGAGAGACTGACACCGCTATTTTTGGAGTGCTAGTCTGGAGCGATTAACCGCCGCTGCGGCAGCCGACGCGGTCTGCTCGCTCCGCAAGGATTATCCCAGGCATGCCAATTCTGTCATTCCGTTTGCCCGATATTTCTTTTGAAAGCTTCAAGTTAAGCCTCTAGATACTGCCTGCAGGATTCACGTTAATCGGTTCGGAGACGGCTTCATCATGCAGAGTGTCGGCTAAATGGTGCGCGCTTTGGAAATGCTAAAATGAGAGTTTCCCCGCCAATACCAATGAGAGACCAGCATCATCCTGTTGAAGCTGGTAACGCTGTGCCGCTGGTGTCCGTTATTATACCCATGTTGGATGCTGCAAAAACCATTGACCGGACCCTGGCGAGCGCGTGTGGCCAAAGCTTTAAACAAATCGAAATCATTGTTGTTGACGACGGTTCGTGTGACGGTTCCCTTGTTATCGCCCAAAGGCATGCGCAGGCTGATCCGCGCATCCGCGTTCTCAGCCAGCCCAATGCGGGCGTAGCCGCCGCGCGCAACAGGGGCATCGCTGAGGCACGCGGCAATTTTATCGCCCCACTCGATGCCGACGATCTATGGAAGCCGACCAAGATCGAACACCAGCTTGCTGCTATGGCCGATCCTGCGGTCGGCCTGACCTATTGCTGGTATTCGATCATCGATGCCGACGACCGGGTGCGGACAGACGATTGCCGCAGTACTGCCGAGGGCAACGTGCTCGAAGCTATGGCGATGCGCAATATCGTCGGGCACGGCAGCGGCGCGTTGATCCGGGCCAGCGCTCTACGGGAGATCGGCGGGTTCGATCCCTCCCTGCGCGCGCGAGGCGGTGAGGGATGCGAGGATTACAAGGTCTATTTCTGCATCGCGGAGCGGCATCGCTTCGCACTCGTGCGCGAATGCCTGGTTGGATATCGCGAAACGCAGGCCAACATGTCAAGCGATCCCCGCAAAGCTCTGCGGTCTCGCGATATCGTGGTGCCAGAATTCACTGAGCGGCATCCTGAACTGGAGGGTGTATTCCATGCCGGGAGGTTGCGCATTATGCGATTTATGTTGGGTCGCGCGATCCGGATGCGGAAGCCGGGCGATGCCGCATTCCTGCTGAGAGAGATGCTGCGCAGTGATGCGGTGCTGGCCGTAACCAATCTGGGCGAGTTGGCAAAAGGTCTCTATCGCAGCATATTGAGGACCGATCGGGCGCATCGCACATTTTAAGGCACGCCCCGATCGCGAAGGTTTGTGGGGAGCCCGCTGCGCAATGGTTAGGTCGCTGATCCGCAGAATTTCCGAGCGCGCATTTTCGATCGCCAGTCGCAGGCCGGCTGGACCGGTTATTCTGATGTATCACCGGATTGCCGAAGAGAGCTATGACCCTTGGGGCTTGGCCGTCAGCGCTGCGAACTTTGGCCAGCAACTCGATTGGCTTGCCGTTAATCGCTTGGTCATGCCGCTACACATGCTGATCGAACTGCATGCCACCGGTAAGCTGCCACGCAATGCCTGCGCCATCACATTCGACGATGGCTATGCGTGCAATGCGCGATTGGCCGCACCGATGCTGGCCGAGCGGTCGCTTTGCGCCACGTTTTTTCTGGCCACGCGCCTGCTCGATCCCGAACGCGAGTTCTGGTGGGACGATCTGGAACGCATCGTCACAGCCTCGCATGCAAAACGACTCGCTCTGGATGGAGAAAGGGGCCGCGAGGAATGGGAAATCGGTCCACCCAACAGCGGCGACGCACAGCGCCACCGCGATGCTCCCCCCGCGACCGCCCGGCAGGAAGCGATCGATGCGATCTGGCGCTTCCTTTTGCCGCAGTCTCCCGGCGCGATCCGGGCTCAGATAGATGATTTGCGACGGCAGGCAGCGGTAGCCCAAGGTGCGCGCGCCAGCCACCGCCCGATGTCAGCGGAAGAGGCGGCAGCCCTGCCTTTGGGAATCATCGATTTCGGCGGTCACACCCTACACCATATATCGTTGACCGATCGGCCGGCTGACGAACAGTTGCACGAGATTACGACCGGCCTCGCGGAATGCGCGGCGCTACGCGGTGAAGACATCGCGACCTTCGCCTATCCATACGGGCACTATAATGCCCAGAACGTGGATATTGTAAAAGGGCGCGGCCTAATGGGTGCATGCAGCACAGTGTACGGTCCGGTGAGACGCGGGTCGGATATTTTCGCCTTGCCGCGGATCGCAGCGGGGCCTTGGAATGCCGCCATGCTGCAGGCCATGCTGGCCAGGGTTTAATATGGAGAGGAAAATCACCGTCTCGGTCCTAATCATCGCCTACAACCAGATCGCCTATATCGATAAAGCGTTGAGATCAGCGCAAATGCAAACCGGCGCAGGCGAGATCGAGATTATCATCCACGACGATTGCTCAACCGACGGCACGCGCGAATTTATCGTCGACGCGGCCGCGCGCGACCCGCGCGTTCGTCTCGTACTTTCAGAAAGCAACAGCGCTTCGAACACGATCGTACGTCGCCCCCTCGAAATGGCGCGTGGACGCTATGTCGCGCTGTTGGACGCGGACGACTACTGGACCGTGGACAACAAGCTGGCCCGGCAAGTTCGCATCCTTGATACAGACCCCACGCTGGCAGGCTGTTTCCACAATGCATGGGCACTCGATGCCACAGCCGAGGGATACGTTGGCAATGGCGACCGGAGCAGAGCGGCGCGGCTCTGGACGTCGGAAAGCCAGCCGCGCACCATCGACCATTCGCGCATTTGGGAGGGCAACCCCTTCGCAACTGCCGCCGGGATGCTGCGCAGGAGCGCTCTCCGCGAGATCGACGAAGACTGGTACGATCAATTCTTTCTGACCGACTGGCCTCTCTATGCCGCAGCGGCCACGCATGGCGACTTGGCCTTCATCAACGAACCCGTTGCGGTCTACCAACTGCACGCGGGATCGACCTATGCTGCGCGCAGGGTACAGGATAAAATGGAGCGGATTGCCGAATTTTACAAACACACCGCCCGCGGCCTGTCCGCACGGGTATCCGCGTTCGATCCCTCGAAAGAGGCGGCGCGAGGCGCGGGATATTTCTACGGCGGACTTGCCGAGCGCCATTTTTCGAACCGCGAGTTTTCCGAAGCACTGACTTGCTTATGGCACAGTGCGCATACAGGCAGCGTCTCCCGTTCGATCGGCTGGCGTAAATGGTCTAACCTTTTGGGCAAATCACTGGCTGCTGCGAAGCGTGACATGACAGAACCAAAATCATGACGGGGAGCTCGACCTGTCGGGAAGCGATCCCTCCTCTCGACGATCCTACGCGGCGCCCGCTTTGGTCGGTTATGATCCCCACTTACAACTGCGCCCGTTACCTCGGCGAAACGCTGCGTTCGGTACTTGCGCAGGATCCGGGGCCCGACGCGATGGACATCGTGGTGGTCGACGATGCCTCCTCCGACGATCCCGCTTCGGTGGTGGAGGATCTGGGGCGCGGGAGGATCCAATTTTATCGACAGGCACGAAACCTTGGGCTGCATGCCAATCTCGCCGCTTGCCTCCGGCAGTCGCGCGGATTGCTGGTACATCTTTTGCATGGCGACGATTGCGTGTCGTCAGGTTTTTATGCCGCGATGGAAAGCGGATTTGCGGATCCCGCGGTCGGTGCAGCCTTCTGCCGCTGGCGCGTCATCGATGGGAATGGCGCCGCACTGTCGCACGCTGAAGCCGAGGCACCCTTCCCTGGCCGGCTACCGGACGCATTGGCCGTGCTGGCATCGGGACAGCGGATCGTCACCCCGTCGATTGCCGTACGGCGAAGTGTGTGGGAGCAGCTGGGCGGGTTCGACGAACGGCTGCAAAGTGCCGAGGACTGGGAAATGTGGGTGCGGATCGCCGCGCATCATGCAATCCATTACGATCCACGCGTCCTTGCCAGTTACAGGGTGCATGAAAACTCGGCTACAGCAAGGGCCATGCACAATGCCCGCGAAATGCGCGATACCCGGCGCGCAATGGACCTCTTCGCCCCCCTCCTCCCGCCGCATCGCCAGCGTCAGATCCTGCGCGGCGCTGCAAGGCTCTATGCCGCGCGATGCATCGAGCGTGGACGGGCGCTTAATCGCGCAGGGCGGTTTGCCGACGCTCGAGCCCATGCGTGCATGGCGCTGCGTTTCGTAACCGGACTGCGTACCCTGCGCTCTGCCGCCGCGATCTTCTTGCGCGTGTCATGACAGGCGGCGGCTTTTTCGGGCGCGCGCGGTCGCGCTTTCGTCACCAGCTGCTAGATCGGCTGGAAGGCATGGCAGCTAGGGCACCCTATCCAGCCCTGCCCGGCATCGGACCTGCCTCCGGCAGCAGGCCGATCGGCATCGCGATCGTCGGATGCGGCTTTGTAGCCGACTTTTATGCCGCCTGCCTGCCAGCATGGCCCATGTTGATGCTTCGCGCGGTGCATGACCGCGACGATGCCCGCGCGGCGGCTTTCGCGGGGCGTAACCCGGGGGTCACGGTCGCCAGCTTAGACGTCCTGCTGGCCGATCCGAACATCGCGATCATCGTCAATCTAACCAACCCGGCCAGCCATGCCGCCATTACGCGCGCGGCCTTAATGGCCGGCAAGCATGTATATTCAGAAAAGCCGATGGCGCTCGACATCGCCGAGGCCGGAGAGCTGGTCGCGCTGGCCCGCGCAAGGTCGCTGCACCTTGCCTGTGCGCCCTGCACAGTTTTGAGCGAGACCGCGCAGGCCATGCGTTTCGCAATCGCGCGCGGAGACATCGGCACGGTGCGGTTGGTCTACGCTGAGCTCGACGATGGGCCCGTACACCAGATGCGGCCGCAGGAATGGGCCTCGCCCCAGGGCACGCCATGGCCATGGGTGGACGAGCTCGCGACCGGCTGTACGCTGCAGCATGCGTGCTATCACCTTGGCTGGATGACGATAATGTTCGGCCCCATCGAAGCGGTGAGTGGATTTTCGCGCACCCTCGACCCAGACAAGGGACTTGGCCCAATCGCTCCTGGGCCAGATTTCTCGGTAGCCTGCGTCACCTTCCGTTCTGGGGTGACCGCACGCCTCACATGTAGCACCATCGCACCCCACGACCAGCATTTCAGGGTGATCGGCGACCGGGGCGAACTGTTCACAGATGCCTGCTGGCATGGAAAGGCACCTGTCTATCTGCGGCGGCATAGCGATACGACGATGCGCGCGGAAGGTTTCCCCGTTATTCGTCGCCATGCGCTGTTAAGGGCGCTTTTTGGGCTGCACGGCAGCCTGTCCGACCTGTCGCCACGCGCCACCTGGCGTGAGCGAATTGCCCGGCACCAGATCGATTATGCCTCCGGTATTGCCGATCTTGCCCGCGCACTGGCCGAAGGCGGGGAACCTGTCATGTCTGGCGAACGCGCGCTCGACGTAGCACGTGCGGTGATCGCTATCGATGGGGCCGGGTCGTGAAGGTGGCGGTGATCGGCGCGCGAGGCTTCATCGGTGCCCGGCTTGTGCAAAAGCTAGTTGAGGCCGGTCTTGAAACCGTTCCTGTGGGTCGCACTGGACCCGGACAACCGCCCGACATGCGCGTCGCGGATGCGCTTGACTCTAATGCGCTGACCCATGCAATTGCCAAATGCGATGCCGCCGTCCATGCAATCGCGGGCGATCCCGCTACCATCACTGGCGCGATCGCCCCGCTGCTTGAGGCCGCGCGCAGGACTGGAGTGCGGCGGATCGTCTATCTCTCAAGCGCCTCGGTCCATGGCCAGTCCCCGGCAGTGGGCACAGACGAAAGTAGCCCGCTCCAAACCGGTCAGCCCATCGCTTACAACAACGCCAAGGTGGAAGCCGAACGCCTGCTTCAAGCAACAAACGCTGCCTCCACCCCCGAAATTGTTATCCTTAGGCCCGGTATCGTACATGGACCCGGTTCGCGCTGGCTTAGAATGTTTGCGCGCGCCATGCATGATCGCAGCGCCTGCTTGGTGAATAGGGGCGACAATATCTGTAACGCCTGTCATGTCGACAATCTGGTTGAGGCGGTGCGTCTTGCCCTCACCGTACCGCAAGCGGCTGGAGAAGCCATTTTCATCGGCGATGACAAGGTCGTGCGCTGGCGCGACCTTTACGAACCGATTGCGGCGGCAATGGGCCGTTCACTCAACGATCTGCCGGATGCGCCCGAACCGTTTGACGATGCCATTGAGGAGCGCCGCGTCAGTCGCTTGTTGCGCCGCATGTTTAATCGCTATTCGCCCCGCATCAGCGCAGAGTTGGCGTTGCTTCAATCTTGCCAAGTCCGCCTGCCCCAAACAAAAGCCAAGCGTCTGCTGGGCTATGTTCCTCCCGTGTCGTTGGCGCAGTCGAAGCGGGATGCTGAACGCTGGCTCCGCACCGAAAGGCCGTGGATACGTTCATGAACGCGGCACTGGACGAGACGGTCGCAGTGGTGATCCCCACCTACAACCACGCGCATTTCCTTGGCGCGGCGATCGAAAGCGTCTTGGAGCAGAGCCGACCTGCGGACGAGATCGTAGTGGTCGACGACGGATCGCGCGACGACCCGAGCAGCGTGGTCGCGAATTATGCCGGCGTGCGTCTCTTGCGCCAAGCCAATGGAGGACTTTCCGCCGCGCGCAACCGGGGCATTTGCGAAACATCTTCTCAATTGATCATATTCCTTGATGCCGACGACAGGTTTAAGCCGGATACCATCGCTCTTTCTCTGGAAACCCTGCGCAACAGTCCACATGCCGCATTTTCCTATGGTGGATATGAACTGGTCTATCCCGACTGCCGCCACCGCGCGACTTTCTATCCAGTCCCCCCGGATTCCTTCGGGGCCTTTCTCGAAATGAATCCTGTGGGCATGCATGGCACGGTCCTCTATCGGCGCAAGATGCTGGAGGAAGCTGACGGATTCGACCGTTCGCTTGCCGCTTGCGAGGATTACGATCTCTATCTCAGGATCGCGCACCGTCATCCGATCGCCTGCCGACCCGAGGTGCTGGCGGAATACTGGCAACACGGCGCAAACATGTCGCACGATCCGGCCTTCATGCTCCGCTGGGTGTTGCAGGTGCTTGAGGCACGGCGCGAGGATGCCGCCGCCGCAGGACTGGTGCAGCACCTCGACCGGGGCATCGTCTGGGCAAAAGGCTATTACGTCAGAAGCTGGTTCGGACAACTTAAAAGCGCGTGTCGGCGAAGGAGTGGCGACCGGCGCGCTATCGTCAGGCGCGGCATCGCGCTCGCCCGGCTGGCACCGATCGCCATGCTGGAGATTGCAGGGGGGCACATCCGCGAGCGATCGCGCGGGGGCCCTAATCAAGCACTTCGACGAAATCCGGGGTCGGAGCAACCATGACAGGTCCCGCCATAACGGCCATTATTATCTGCCTAAACGGAGAGCGCTTCCTGCGGGAGGCGATCGCCAGTATCCTTGCGCAGGACGATGCCGACTGGGAACTGATCATCGTCGATGACGGGTCCAGCGACGCAACCGCTGCCATCATTGCCGAAGCGATGGCGGCCGACGTCCGAATCCGCACCGCGTGCCACCCGGAGCATGCCAATATGGGGATGAGCGCATCGCGCAACCTCGGCATCGCCGAGGCGCGCGGACACTATGTCGCCTTCCTCGATGCCGACGATGTATGGATGGCCGACAAGCTTTCGACGCAGCGCGCCATACTCGATGCCGATCACTTACTCGCCATGGTCTATGGCCGTACAAAGATATGGCATAGCTGGCAAAGCGGTCGCGATGCCGACGATTTCTACTACGATCTAGGCGTGGAGCCGGGGCGGGCCTATGACCCTCCTCTACTATTTGAACAACTGATGGAAAACCGCTGCCAGAGTCCAACCAGCTGCGGCAGCCTGATCCGGCGCGACGCGATCCTTGCCACCGGTGGATTCGATCCCGCATTTCGCCAAATGTTCGAAGACCAAGTGTTCTATGCGCGCTTGCTGGCGCAGTTTCGGGTCCATGTGTCCGATAAATGCGTCGCGCTCTATCGCAGTCATGTCGATGCTTGCACTGCCCAGATGGGAGACGGTTTGCCATCCGCTGCTGCCCATCTGCGCTACCTTGCTGCCACACTCGCCTATCTGAAGGGGAGGCATCTGGCCTCGCGCCCGATGCTGCGCGCGGTCACGAACGCGCGCCGCCGGGTTCTCGCTCAGATGTCGAAGCAGCTTATCCGGCAGTCGGGCCAGACATTACTGGCCAGGGTGCGCCGCCATGGCTGATCCACCAATTAGCACTTCATCCGCTCCTGCGGTCTCGATCCTTATGCCGTTTCTCGACCCCGGACCCTATATTGGTGATGCGATCGCATCGGTGCAGGCACAGACCTTCGCCGACTGGGAATTGCTGCTGATCGACGACGGAACGCGTGATGGAAGCCTTGCGTTAGCACAGGAATCGGCAGAAACCGATCCCCGTATTAGTGTGTTGCCGGCACTCTCCTCGGGACCGCTGGGCCCGGCAGCCGCGCGCAATCGCGCCCTGTCCGCGGCGCGCGGGCCGCTTGTTGCCTTCCTTGATGCAGACGACTTGTACGAACCCGGCATGATCGCGCGCCATGTTGAATTGATGGCGCGATTTCGGCAGGCGGCCATGGTCTATGGCCCGACGTATTGGTGGCATCCTGACGATCCTGCCTCGGACCGGATCGAGAGCATGGGCACCTTGACCGGACGGCTACACGAAGCGCCAAGCCTACTCATCTCGGTACTGCTGCTTTGCGAAAGCCCGGTGCCCTGCACCTGCGCCGTGACGATCAGAAGCGATATTCTGCGCAAGGCAGGCGGTTTCGATGAAACTTTCCGACTATACGAAGACCAGACCGCTTGGGCGCACATCATGCTCGACTATCCGGTCTATATCGATGACGCGAATGCGGCCCGATATCGCCAGCACTCCAAATCCGTTTCAGCCCGGGCTAGCGCGGCCGGGGACTATTATATGCACGAGAGGCACCCCGCAAGGTTTCGGTTCCTGGAATACGTGGATTCGCTGGCGCGTGAACACCCGCACGAAGCGCGCATCAGGTGGGCCAGCCGAAAGGCGCGCTGGCGCATGCAGCATCAGGGACGAGCATGGTACAGGGCGTGGCGCCGCTTGCGCCGCGCGGGCCTTAAGCTGGCGGGCAGACCGGGCGGATCCTTCCACCGCCCGCCTTCCCCAGCCAAGGGTTAATCCCCGGTTCGCTCCCGTTCCCATGCAAGTCGCGGACGTATAAGGCCCGGCCAGACGCCATACCAGCCAAAACGATCGCCATCATGGTCCATCACATCGATCTCAAGCAGTCGGGGAAGAAGCAGAGGGTCGCTGCCGATTTCGCGGATCTCCAATCCCACAACATGCAGCCCGTCATTCAAAATATCGCGAGGCACATGGCACTTTAGCCGATAAGTTCCAGCGGACCATTTGGAAGGTTCTTCGGGCGGACTCACCGAAAAGATAAGTTCACCGCCCGCATTGCGCAGCATGATTGAGGGGTGGACCCGCGGGTCGTGCCCGCCCTCCTCCGGTGCGATTCGGATGTTGAATTCCACCACGATGTCGGTTTTCACATGGATCGGGTCGCCCACCGCACCGGCGCGCGGACGCGCCGATGCGCCCAGCACAGACACCCGGCCCGACACGGGCGCGCTCTGCGGTTCGAAAAAGGTCGGGTTGCGGTTTCCACCCGGATGCGCCTGCAGGTAGCGGTGGACGATCCTTCCGGTGGGCCCGTCGTCAACTATCTCACCCTTGTCGATCAGGATTGCCCGCTCACACAGCGAACGAATCGCGGTAAGGTTGTGGCTTACGAAGATGATCGTACGGCCTGATGCCGAAAAGCTATTCATCCGATCGAGGCATTTCTGCTGGAAGGCGAGGTCGCCCACTGCAAGTGCTTCGTCTACAAGCAGGATCTCGGTCTCAAGATGCGCGGCCACCGCGAAAGCAAGCCGCATATACATTCCGCTGGAGTAACGCTTGACCGGTGTGTCCAGAAATTGCTCAACGCCCGAGAACGCCACGATCTCGTCGAAACGGCTGGCTACTTCCAGCCGCGACATGCCAAGCAGCAGGCCGTTCAGAAAAATGTTGTCGCGCCCGGTCAGTTCTGAATGGAAGCCCGACCCGACTTCAAGCAGCGAACCCACCCGGCCATTGAGGTAGATCCGGCCCGTCGTGGGCGGGGTAATGCGCGACAGGATCTTGAGAATCGTGCTTTTGCCTGCACCATTGTCGCCGACCAGCGCTACGCTTTCGCCATGCCGCAAGTCGAATGACACGTCGTGAAGCGCATCGAACCAGCCGGTGTCGATATTTTCACGGCCGCGGATTTGCGCCAAGCGGCTCGCCATAAAGCTGCGCAGGGTTTCATGCGCCCACAGCCCCCGGCGATAGCGTTTCGACACATGCTCTGCCCGGATCGCGAAATCGCCCATTACAGGATATCCGCCAGCCTGCGTTCCAGCACGCCGAACAGCAGCAGGCCACCCACGAACATCAACAGTGCCGATCCGACCGAGACCCCTAGCGCAAGCGGTGACGGCAACGGAGTACCCAGCAGCGCTGCACGGAACAGTGTGACCTGCCCCGCCATGGGGTTTAGATAATAAAGCAGGGCCAGTGGTTCCGATCCGCTAAGCGGAGGATAAGCGACAGGCGTCGCCAGCAGTCCAACTTGCGAAATGATCGGAACAAGCTGCCTGAGGTCGCGGAACATCACGTTCAGTGCGGCCAGCGCCGCGCCAAGCCCGGCCGCAGCCATCAGCGTAATTAAGATAGCCACAACCGCCAGCAGGATCCGCGGCGAAAGCCAGATACCGCCATACGGGGCGAACAGTGAGATTAGCAGGATCAGCAGCACCAGCGCAATTAGGAAATCGATAACGCTGGTAACCACGGTCGAGAATGGCAGTAAAAGGCGGGGAAAATAGATCTTGCCAATCATTTCGCGGTGGTTGTGCAGGCTATTTGCCGCGCTAGTCACGGAATGTATGAACAGGTTCCACAGGATCAGCCCGGCAAGGCCGAACAGCGGATAGGGAATATTCCCCGTATCCACCTTGACGAAGCGTCCGAATACCACCCAGAAGATAGCAACCATTATCAGCGGCTGAAACAGCGCCCACAGGACGCCAAAGAAGGTCTGCTGGTAGCGCACCTTGATGTCGCGCCGCGCAAGGAAAAGCAATAGATCGGCCCGCCCCCACACGGCGCGCAGGCCAAGATCTGGAAAATGGCGCTCGGCGTCGATCCAGGTTTTAGTGCCGCGCCCCGGCCGGTTGATTGCCATGCGTCCTTAACATCCCTCGCTCTGCTTGATACAGACGAAACCGGGTCGGCCGTCAATGGCCGGTCTTGTGACAGGGGCCGCTACCATGGGAAGAGTCCACGATACATTGCGGGCGGTGCGGCGTCGATCACCCCCTGCGCTGCAGCGACTGCTCTATCGGTGCCGGTCGGCCGCCACGTCCGAGCCGCTGTCGCGCAATTTCGGTTGGGAACGGGGAACGCCTGTCGACCGGCTGTATATCGAAGAGTTTGTGGAGGCGAACGCTGACTGCATTCGTGGCTGCGTACTCGAAATTGGCGATGCGGTCTATTCGCGGCGGTTCGGCGGTTCGGCCATCAGCCGGCAGGACGTGCTGCATGTCGATAAGGACTCACCAGAGGCAACGATGGTGGGCGATGTGTGCGATCCAGATGTGCTGGAATCCGGTGCATTCGACTGCATCATTTTCACCCAAACCCTGCATCTTCTATTTGACGTGCAGCAGGGTATACGGCAGCTTTACCGTGCGCTAGCGCCGGGCGGCACCCTGCTCCTGACCGTGCCGGGCATTTCGCCGATCGATCCCTTTGCCTGGAAGGACTGCTGGTACTGGTCGCTGAGCTACGCCAGCGTAAAGCAACTGCTAAACCAAAACTTCGGTCACGACAATCATGCGATCGAAACATTTGGCAATGTCTATGCGGCTACCGCCTTCCTGCATGGTGCTGTTCTCGAGGAAGTCGAACTCGCGGCCCTCAGGAAACCCGATCCGGGCTATCCCGTGGTGATTTGCGCCCGCGCCATGAAGCCCGCGACTGCACAGGCGTGATCGCGTGACGCGGCGTATTGCCTTCGTCATCAATTCCATCGGCAGTGGGGGGGCCGAGCGTGTGCTCGACATCATTCTGCGCGGACGCCCGGAATGGGCGGCGCGGTATGAAGTGCATCTAGTACTTCTAGACCAAGAGCCGGAAATGCGCGCCATGGCTCCCGTCGACGGCAAACATGTGCTGAACGGGCGCGGCAGCCTGGTGCGCAGCATCGTGCAACTCCATGCGCGGCTTGACTCGCTCTCGCCGGATCTCGTCGTCTCGTTTCTGATCCGGTCGAACCTTGCGGCTGCGTACTGGCGCTGTCGCCGGAGCAAGGCGGCGGTGATCGCGTGCGAGCGGATGCACGTCAGTTCACATCTCGCGGGCCGCTACCGGCCGGCGGTCAGGGCAATTCTGCGGCTTGCGCTGCTGCTTGGCTATCGCTGTTGCAACCGCGTGCTGGCCGTCTCGCAGGGCGTGGCGGATGATCTGCATGACCATTTCGGCGTGCCGGAGGCTCATTTGTCGGTGGTGCCCAATCCCTATGATCCGACCGCAATCGCGGCCGCCGCGCAGGTTGACCCTGTGCCCGGGATGCCGGCGAATTACATCGTCGCTGTTGGCCGGATGGTGCCGGCAAAGAATTTGGCCGGGTTGATAGATGCCTATTTAATGGCCAACCCCCCGTACGAGCTCGTCATCTTGGGTGACGGACCAGAGAGAGGCGCACTGGAGCGACAAATCCGGGTCAAGGGGCTGAATGGGCGGGTACACATGCCCGGCCATCTCATCGATCCACTTCCAGTCGTGTCACGTGCGCGCTTCCTCGTCTCAGCGTCGCGCAACGAGGGCTTTCCCAATGCCGTCGCTGAGGCGATGGCCCTACGTCTACCAGTGCTTTCGACTGATTGCCCTTCCGGGCCCGCGGAACTGCTGGTGGGCTCTGCCGGCGGAACCGGTACAGTTGTGAGGGCAGAAGCAGGATTATTGGTGCCGATGGATGACACGAGGGCGCTTGCGCAAGGTATTGCCCTTCTTTCCAGCGATCCGCGCTTGCGTGAAGAGCTTGGCGAGGCGGCAGGCAGGCGTATCGGCGATTTCCCCCAAGACAGGATCGTCGCACAATACTGGCACATTCTGCGCAATATGCTCGACCGCTAGGGCCGGTTTTCCTCGTCGAAACCGATTTCCTCGATCAGCTGTTCATATTTTTCAACCATTCCTGCATGTGTGAATTGCATCAGCGCCGAGGGAGAAAGGGCCGGCCGGAACGCTGCGTGATGTTGGTGCGCCATGATCTTGGATATGGCGGCAATGTCGCCCACTTTGAAATAGCAATGATCAGCGAGACCAAATTCTCGATGCTGCGGAAGGTCCGATAGCGCTATAGGGATTCCGGTGTTCAGTGCTTCGAGCACGACAAGCCCAAACCCTTCCATCTGCGACGGATGGATAAAGAGCGAAGCATTGCGATAAAGCTGCACCAATTCATCGCCAAAACGCGACCCGGCCAGCACGACGCCGTCGTCAACTAGATCGGTGAAAACTTCATGATCGCCCACGCCAGAGCCCACGATAACCAGGGGCATGGCTTCCTTCCTCAGTGCCTGCCGGGCGCAGACAAGGTCGTGGAAGCGCTTGGTTCTGTCGAAACGGCCGACGGCCAGCAGATATCGGCCTGGTTGAACGCCCAGCTCATCGAAAACGCCGGCACCTGCCCCGTCAGGATCCAGCGGCGGGTCAAGACCGTGTGGAATGGCATGGAAGCGAGCTGTATGGCGCGGATAACGGGCGCTGATATCTTGCAGACCCGCTTGGCTGACGCAAACGACGGCGTTGGCAAAGCGGCAGCTCAGATTTTCGCCGAGTTTCAAGCCAGCAGCGATCGGCCAGCTCCACTTGGGGCGATCATAATCACGCGCATGAATTGTGACGATCACCCTCATGCCAAGCAGGCGCGCCAGCGGAGTCCATAATCCGGGCCCAATAGCGTGGATATGCAATATCCGCGGACGCACGTTGAGGCTGGCAGCAAGGATCGCGAACAGCGTGTGCAGAAAAGCCTCGGCTGCCCGCCGCTTCGGAGCCCAGATTGGGCGGACCGTCAGATTGGGTGGCAAGCTGGCATTTTCGTGATGATAGGCGTTCCGCTGGTAGATGGTAATGTCGAAATCCGGCCGCTTGCTCGCCAAGGCAGGATAGAGGTTGCGGCAGTGGGTTTCGATCCCGCCAATCACATTAGTCATGCCGCGCAGACCGACAACGGCTATGCGGGGCATTGCCGCCACCTCCCGATCGCGCTGATGCGTTGACCCATCACAAATTCCGTCGCCTATACCAAAAATCTGGCTTCACTGCCATGACGATGGCGAACTACGCTGTCGATCAAAACATTTCCTGCGTGCCATTTCAGTACTTCTGGCAGTGATCTGCCAGATACAAACGCAAACCACATCCTTGTCATCGCGGTCGACAACGGATTGGGGGGGGGGCAATTCTATAAGGTAGATACTACAGGAAGTGGCGGTTTGACGTTGTGTAAAACCGACTAGAACAATCCGACCATTATAGGCATGCGCGGGTTACGCCGCTGTTTACCATTTGCCGACACCCTTCGGTAATGCAATCTGGCCACAAATTGGCCCATGTCCAGCGAACGCATTGTGTCATCCCCGGTCCGGTCCGCCAGTGTGCTGGCGATGGCCTTCATACTAGTATCTTGCGGTGGCGATGGCGAAGTGCGGTCGAGCAAAACCACGTCCGTAACCGGCGCGACCGAAAGTGCCACCGGATCTTCGTCGCCGGTCACCGTTGCGGCAACGCCGACAACCGAGTCTTCCTCGACCTCGTCGTCCACCCACAAACCGGCGCCTACGCCCATCATAGCGCCGGATAGGGCGGTGCCCCGTTTCGCGATGCCAAATATCGCTCCCCCCGCCTTGCCAAACTGGCTGGCCTATGAAACGCCCCAGACAATATACAGTACCGATCACAGCGTCGATGTTTCGAAAATTAAAATCGAAGGCGGCGCCATCTTGCTTCGTGCAGACGAAGTATCATCACTAGTGATGAGCAATATTGTCGCGCGCGATTTCGGACCAATCATGCGCGGGCGCTCCCTCGAGTACATTACGGTCGATAGAATTGCAGCCTCAAGGGCGAAGGCCAATAAGACCTATGGAATGGGCATCATCAACACCACCGGTGGGTTTCTGACGGCCGTCATGCAAGATCTCGTCTTCCAAGGCGACACCGCCTCGCCCGCCCCAAATGCGGCGGAAGCATGGGCGGCCATCGCACTGAAGGGGAAAACCAGCGCCGATACCGGCAATTTCACTATCGACCGGTTCGACTTTCGCGATCTGTGGATGGCATCGGGCAGCCAATACGAAAATGTTGATGGAATTTCGACGGAGCGCGGATACAGCGGTACTATCCAAAATGGTCGCATTGTCAACGCCAGCGACGCCTGCCTTGACATCAAGGGTGATGTTACGGTCGACAATGTCTATCTCGAAAATTGCCGCGAAGGCATTAAGCTGTGGTCGTCGCAATCGCACGGTCTCATCGAGATGGGAACGCACCGCTTCGCCGCAATTATTGCCAAGGGGGGAAGTAGCAATGCCTCATCAGTCTATATTGAAACCTTGGTTCTAACAGGGGCTCCGACGGTGCCAGCTTTTCGAGCCGAAGGCGGACCCGTTACGCTGACAATTGGCACGCTGGTTGCCGACCCGAATCAGGTGCTCAACGCCAGCAGTTCCTACGCCGGATCGTCGGTAAAGGTTCTGAACAGGATCGATATTTAGGACTGGACGGTCTGCGAACCCCATAAACTGTCGATAAATCTGATAGACCAAAGACGTCTACATCTATAGATTGACAATGCTGCAGCAGCGAGATGGCTTGCACTGCGCATGTCCGCTCGCGTAATCGGGCCCGATTTGGGCCTAAAGGGTTACGCCCCTTGCCAGAATGCCCTTTCGATAGCAGCTTCGCTTCCATGACTAAATTCCGCATCGGGCCATGATCCTTGATTCACGATAGCGAAAACACACGCGAGGGCGGCATGATGCCAGACTACGCCTTCGACACGTATAATGACGAAGGCGGTGCGAAGAACCTTATCGATTTTCGTGCCATCGGCGATGCGTTGGCACGTCGTAAATGGTCGGCGCTGACGGCGGTTGTGATCGTACTTGCCGCCGTGGCCTCGATTTTCCTTTTTAGCGACAAGCGTTTCGACGCGGTTGCTCTTGTCGGTCTCGAACGCGAGCCAGAACGTATAATCAACACGCCTGGCGACGGTAGTTCGAACGTTCTGATCGACATGCCGTCCGTCGATACCGAGGTGACGATACTGCTGTCGCCGGAAGTGGTGCGTCGGTCGGTCGAAACCCATAAGCTGAACGAAGATGCAGCATTCGTTAACGCAGCAACAAATGGAGAGAAGTCGGCTCCGATCTCGGTAGGCGAAGCGACCGACCGCATCCTCACCAAGCTGAGCGCGCAGCGTCAGGGTGCGTCTTACGTGATCGAAGTGATATATAGCTCTAGCGATCCGGAAGTAGCCGCACGCGTCGCCAACGATATCGTTGAGGCTTATATCAATCGACAGGTCATTTCGGCGGAGTCGGTTCGCACCGGTGACATCTCCGTTCTGGAAGGTCGGCTTGAAGGCCTCCGCAACGACGTGATCGAAGCCGAAAGCGCGGTCGCCCGCTATAAAGCCGCGAACAGCCTCGTTACAATCGGCGGCGATGGAACCGCGGTGCAGGACGAGATCGGCAATCTCAACATGCAGCTTGCGCAGGCGCGCGCGCAATTAGCCGTTGCTCAGGGACAGGCACAGGCCAACTCGAACGACGCGGGCACCATGGTCAGCAGTTCCGATCTTATCAGGAACCTGCGGCTCCAAGCCGCGCAGCTTTCTGCCGAAAGCGCCAAACTGGCGGAACGCTATGGTCCCAATCATCCCGAACGGGTCCGCGTGGAAACTCAGCTTGCCTCAATTAAAGCCGATCTCAAGCGCGAAACCTCGCGGATGCAGCAAGGCATAAGGGACGATGTCTCCATAGCCAGCAATCGCGTTGCCGCGCTCGAATCGGCGCTGAACCGCGCGGAGGGTCGGTTGGTTTCCGGCAGCAATGCCTCGGTGCGCCTGAACGAGCTTGAACGCGTGGCGCAAAGCGCGCGCGATCTTTATCAGGTTTTCCTCGAACGCTATCGTTCCGAATTGGCGACATCGGGCACCGAAAAGAGCCAAGCATATGTAATTGCCAAGGCGGCGGCGCCCCAGTTGCCGTCCTCGCCCAATCCGATCGTGTTCGCCCTTATCGCACTGCTCGGTACGGTTGCGGCGGGCGGCGCTACGACCTTCTTCCTTGAATTGCGTGAAAAGGGCGTGATGGTTCGCGATGACGCTGAACGTCATTTCGGCATTCCGGTAATCGCCGCGATCCCAAATCTCGCGACTGTCAAGGATATGCCCTTCAAAGGCGGGCAGACTTTCGATATCGCCAACTACGTCGTCAACAATGACGGGTCGGTCTTTAACGAGGCATTCCGCAGCATTCGCACCGCGATGCGCGTGGGCCAGCCAAAGCAGCTTGCCAAGATTGTTGTGATCACGTCGACATCCTCGGGTGAAGGCAAGACCACCTGCTCGATCTGCCTCGCGCGCACCACCGCCATGGCCGGTATCAAAACCCTCCTCATCGACGCCGACACGCGGCGCACCGCCACCAGCCGCACTATGTCTTTGGGGAGAGAAATCGGGCTGCTGGATGTACTCGACGGCAGCGCCACCTTGGATGACGCGTTGCTTCTCGACGAGTCCACCGGCATGTATCTGCTGCCGCAAAAGGTGCGCGGCATTCCAAACCTTGACGCACTGCAGAGCACACGAATGGAGGAACTTCTCGAACGATTAAGGGCGCGCTTTGATTTTATCGTCATCGATACGGCGCCGGTGTTGCCGGTTGCGGAAACGAAGGCGTTGGCCGCGATGGCAGACGTAACTCTGTTGGTCGTGCGCTGGCGGCAGACCAAAGTGCGGAACGTGCAGATGACTATCCAGCAACTTCGTCGCGCCGATGCGACTCTGCTAGGTACGCTGCTAACCCAAGTTAATCTCAAGGCCACCGCGATGCTCCGCAAAGATGAGATGTATTACGAACCGTATTACCAGCCCCCAGCGCAGTAAGCATCAGGGCAAACCGGTTAAATTGCCTGCCCGGCTGAGGCTGATACGAGGGTAGGGCGTTTGCTTTCTTGGCCATGCGGACGGTAGAATGTCGCACCGCAACACGAATATGGGTTTCGCGAAGGCTTGATGTCCAAAGTTGCCGCCCGCCTCAATTCTAACCGCTATGGCGAGGGCCATGTACAGCCTTCATCCGAACGACTTCGCCGAATTGGAACAATCGCCAAGATGGTAATCGCCTTGGCCTTACTTATAGTAAGTGCATCGGCGCAGATGGGCAGGATCATCCCCGTTCTTGATCCGCTCAATGCGTTAATACCAACCTGCACTGATCAGAACCTACGGGCCCATTTGCGGC